>VYLL01000610.1_pt1 | contig 14329 bp, 18 predicted proteins | sample 5114301 | NCBI WGS metagenome assembly VYLL01 (sample SAMN12291809, study PRJNA351875) | freshwater metagenome | isolation source: freshwater lake | place: USA: Michigan, MSU2 Lake | collected 2011-08-16 | reverse complement strand
GAAGAGTAGTAAACCAGACCAACCGATGAAGACGAAACGGTCTCTTTTGAGCCAGTCATCGAGAGCATCAAACAGCCCTCTTTCTGGGGCGCGTCCGACAGCAATGGTCATGGGGGTTTTCTCCGAAAAATGTATATTATTGCTAAGATTCCGCCCTCTCTCCTCCATCCATCCGAGCAGGCGAGCAGATGTGTGGAAGAATTGTGAGAAATCTTTACTTTTCTTAACTTACACTATATTGGAAAAAATAGCCAATGTTTTTCAGGTCGATCTTAAGAAAATCTAAAATTTTTCGGCGAGACCACTTGCTGCGCATTGCGGGCGGAGATGGGGAGATGGGGAGATGGGGAGATGGGGAGTTATGCCGCCTCAATTGCTTGGTATTGTCGTCTTCACGTCTTGAGTGGAATGCTAGACCCCTCTGTGCGGTAATTATCCTCAAATTGCGGTGATTAAACCGCACGGTGCGCTATTGGGTTTTATTTAGGGTTTGCGGCAAAAAGCTTTTCGGTGGTGGCAGGGTGTGGGGTGTGGGGTGTGGGGTGTGGGGTGTGGGGTTTTATCGATTTTCAGGTGGTCAAGTACCTAATTTTCTGGGAAAAAGTCCAGGAATTTTCCCCCCGATCCCCGCAATGGCTGGCACTTTTTGAGGGGAAAAAAGTCCAAAAGTTTTATCCAACAAGGTTTTTAGATTTATTCAGCAGACCCTATTTAGGGGGTGTTAGACCGATGGAAGTGGGATAGTGGGACTTAAACACAGAACCGAACTTTTTTAGCTATAATCAAGTCATAGTAGGCTTTCACGTCAAAATACGCCCATGGGAGAAACGACCCCATCCGCTATGCCGCCCTGCTTCGAGAGATGGTGCGCTAGATTCGATGACTGTTTCAAAAACCAGTCGCAAAAAGATGGCTTCCGACAATATTTAGGCGGATTATTAGGAGAAAGCGAGCGAAAAAACCTAACCCAGATGGCGGATAACTCGGTGGGGGTGGTTTATCACCGATTACATCACTTTTTAACCGAGGCTCCTTGGTCGGCGACGCCAATTAACCAACGTCGTCTGGAAGTGATGAACAAATGCTCGCCGACTAGGATCGGCGTGGGCTTCACGATGATTCTGGATGATTCGGGACATCGAAAAAGTGGCAATTTTACCGAGGGAGTCGGAAGACAATACCTCGGTGAGATCGGCAAGACAGACAACGGAGTAGTGGTAGTAACCACCCATCTCTACGACGGGAAAAAAAGCTTACCCTTAGACATCGAGCTCTATCAACCGGCATCTTCTCTACTATCGGGAAAAGAAGACGAAGAGTTGAAAAAGAAACCCGAACTCGGACTCGAATTAATCGACCGAAGTTTAAAGCGAAAATACCGACCGAAAATTGTCTTGATAGATGCGGGGTATGAAAACAACACGCCGTTTCTGAAAGAGTTAGAAAAGAGAAAACTAAAGTATTTAGGAGGAGTGGCTAAAAATCGAAAAATTATCCGAAAAACGGAATCAGGAATCGAGGAATAAATCAGTCTGGAGAAATTAGCAAAAAGCTTGAAGCCAGAGAGTTTTAACCCAGTAATTCTCTCAGTTGAAAAACCGAAAACCCTATACGTGTTTATTGTTTCCGCTCGCATCGCTTCTTGAGAAGAAGAGAGAACTTTTGCCATCGTCATGAACGCAAGTTCTTGGGAAGAAGCGACGGACATCGATTATTTTATCACGAATGTCCAGGCGGAAAAAGTAACCCAGCAATGGGTAGTAGAAACTTACTCCCAAAGAAATTGGGTAGAAGTTTTCTATCGAGAGGCGAAAGGATGGTTAGGGCTAAGAGAATATCAGGTTCGCGAGAAAGAAAGCCTTCTTCGCCATTTTATCCTGGTGTTTTGTGCCTACACTTTTATTCTCTGGCATCACTTAACCGGGGGACTACAAAGGCGATGGGCGAATAAACCTTTGGAGACATTTACTGATGCTTTGGAGGCTTTTCGTACAGCGATGTCTTTTCGTTTTTTCACTTGGCTAACGCAGAATATTGATGTCTTTTTAGCTCACAAAGCGGCTTTGGGCTACATTTGGGCTTGAAATTTGTTTAAGTCCCAATATTATGCTTAAAATTTCTAAAACCTCTCTTCAAGTATTAGGCAGTGAAATATTTAATCAGATAACCAAAAGTAAATAACTAAAAACAAAAGATTTATTAAATCAAAAAAGGTTGAACATGGCAAGAAATGCGACAAATAAATTATTGCAAAATGCTAAAAAATCAAAAAGTGACGAGTTTTATACACAACTTTCAGATATAGAAAGTGAGTTGCAACACTATAAAAGTCATTTTGAAAATAAAGTAGTTTATTGCAATTGCGATGACCCCCGAATTAGTAACTTTTTTAAGTATTTTGCCGCAAACTTTAAAAAATTAGGTCTAAAAAAAATCATAACATCTTGTTATCGAGAACAAGTGAGAGATTTATTTAATACAGAAGAAGATGAAAAGGGTTTTTTCTTTGAATATACAGGTACAGAGAGAGAAAAAAATAAACCTAGTTCAACTGACATTGTTTACTTTAATGGGGATGGGGATTTTCGTAGTCCTGAAAGTATTGAACTATTAAAAAAGTCCGATATTGTTGTGACTAATCCCCCATTTTCATTATTCAGAGAATATGTAGCTCAATTAGTTAAATACGACAAAAAGTTTTTGATAATTGGCAATATTAATGCAATAACCTATCAAGAAATTTTCAAACTAATTAAAGAAAACAAAGCGTGGTTAGGAATAAATCTTGGTAGAGGTATTTCTGGTTTTATTGTTCCCGAACAATATGAACTTTATGGAACAGAGGCTCGTATTGACAATTCTGGAAATAGAATAGTTTCTCCAAATAATTGTTTATGGTTAACCAACTTAGACACATCAAAACGACAGGAAGATATGGCTCTCACAAAAAGATATTTTGGCAATGAAGCTGAATATCCAAAATATGACAATTATGATGGAATTAATGTCAATAAAACCCAAGACATTCCCTTAGACTTCAAGGGGGTTATGGGTGTACCAATAACATTTTTACATAAATTCAATCCCGACCAATTTGAAATAATTAAATTCAGGAAAGGGAATGATGATAAAGATTTATCAGTAAATGGAAAATGTCCGTATTTTAGAATACTAATCAAGAATAAACGAATAAAAACTGAATATATTGATTTAACTGACAAAGAAAAACAATGTATAACTCAGTCCTAGGGTGCGTTCCCTAATGCAAGTCCTACTACTCCAGCGATCGATTTTGGAGAACGCACCATGCACATTGATTGCAGCTGTGAGTCTAAGTGCGATGCCGAAGAACGTAGTGCGATCGCCGTCATCTTCTTGATTAATGTTTAAAACTGCCATTGCTTGGGATAGGAACGCAGAGGGCGATCGCTTTTTGGGGATGAGGAGGGGAAAATAGCGATCATCTTGGGTTAAAATGGATTTTTGCTCAAGCTCATTGTTGAATGGCATTCACTCGTGTCTAAAAGGGATAAACTACTAGAACTACTGAAGAATAGTCCTAATAACGCAAGATTCAACGATATTTGTCAACTGCTAGAATTAGAAGGGTTTTCCCTTGATAGAATTACAGGTAGCCATCACATTTTTAAAAGAAATGATATTATTTTGGTCATACCTGTTCATAATAAAAAAGTAAAATCTGTTTATATTCGTCGAGTTCTTGAAATTATCGGAGATAACTAAAGATGAATTATCCAATTATTATTTATCCCTGTGAAGAAGGCGGTTTTGTCGCTGAAATTCCAGCACTATCTGGCTGTTTGGCTCAGGGTGAAACCTTAGAAGAAACCCTACAAGAATTACTGATAGTAAAAGATTTATGGTTAGAAACAGCCCAAAAATATAATCAAAAACTTCCCAACTTAGAAACAGAGATAGCGAAAATCAAAGCATTAAGCACTGTATAGAGCAATTTTTGGGGAATGGCGATCGCTTTTTGATGAAGAGGGGCGATCGCTAATTGCCGTCTTGACTTAAAAAATAGTTACTTAACGCACTTTTTTGCTTTTAATCATGATTAATTTGTAATTATTCTGCGTTACGCTAACACATCCTAGCGTGCTACTATTCTGGTCAGTTATTCTTTACAGCAACCAAACGCGATCGCAGATTCAGACGGATCAACAGTTTCCCAGTGTCGGTAGTCAGACTAAGGGGCTTTTGGTTAATGCTGATGGTTCTGTGGATATCTATTTCGGTCCGAAACCGCCTGCTGGCAAGGAGAATAATTGGGTACAGACGATTCCTGAAACGGGTTGGAACACGATTCTTCGGCTTTATGGCCCGCTTGAGCCTTGGTTTGACAAGACTTGGCGACCAGGGGAGATCGAGTTACTGAAATAGCCCTATCCAGAATTTTTCTTGATCGCCGATCTGTAGATTGGATTGAGGTGATAAAATCTAACATTATCTTTTTCTAATAAGAGCGGCGATCGCACTTCATCTGAGAAAACGAACCCAGTAACTTGACAATTAGCCAAAAACACAGTTACAATGCCCAGAAAAGATTAGCGATCGAACTTGAGTCGGCATAAAGCGACCCAAAATGGGGCTATCATTTCTCATGGTTGCTTTCCTTAACCCAAGCTACAAGATCGGCGATCGCACTTTAGGTGGTGTAGTCGTCATCCCGGTTGCGGTCAGTTATTGGCAAACCATATTCATCAAGCCCATTGTTCCGACAATAATGGAACCATTCCCCGGAAGAAATACTCTGTTGACCTGGCATTGGTTTAAGGTTATCTTTATACCATTGGGGATCCTGCGGCCTCCAACTTCTTCTCTCAAAGTATCGAGTAAACTCATTTTCAGGAATGATAAAACCCGCTTCATTGAAAACGGCAACTATATCTTCGACGCTATTAGCCACTATGAGGCTTTTCTGCAAGCGCCAATCATCAATTGCGGCTTTCAGGAAGGCACGTACTGGGTTTTTCAAAAATGCTTTAAGGTCTTGTTTTTTTGACATAATTCTAGGGTTTAGAAGTTGCTTCTTTGCGAATGTAGCATGCCATTTAGTTATAGGGTCAGCCCCACTGCGAACTTGATCCGTGCTGAACCCTTAACAGCAGCCTAACTATGTATTAGACGGAAAAATTCTATCTAATGTCAGTATAGGCGATATAGGCTGAATGTCAACTGCGATCGCCGTAACTTGACAATTAGCCCAAAACACAGTTACCATGTCCTTACAAGATCGGCGATCAAACTTGAGTCGGCACGCAGTAACCCACAATGAGGTTATCATTTCCCATAGTTGGGTTGCGTCCCTTAACCCAACCTGCCAGATCGGCGATCGCACTTAGCCGTTAGAAGTAAAATTCAATTCTTGAGGTAGTATTATGTCTGATTATGATGATTATTATGTATATAAGGATTACGAGGATAAGTCCCCAAAATGTCCTATTTGCAGTCAGAAATTACACGAACATATTGTAACTAAATGGCTTTTATTCATACCATATCAAACTTATGCTTGGTCCTGTAAATTAGGACATTATCAAGAACCCTCAGATAGAACTGTATATGAAGAAGAGGGTATAGATTGGGAGTATTAAATTAATAAATGTTGAATTTTTCAGTGCGATCACCGATCTTGTATGTTGGGTTGACGAAAGTGCGATCATTTTGGGAGAGTGCGATCGTTTTGGGAGAGTCAATTTTTGGGAAATGGCGATCCCGTTTTGACGAGATTTAGAAGGGCGATCGTTTTGGGAGAGTCAATTTTTCGGGAAATGGTGATCCCGTTTTGATGAGATTTAGAGCGATCGTTATGGCCTAGTGCGATCGCCAACAAGGGATTTTTTGCAGTTTTTCTATCATCATTTTTGACACACCTATTTTATAATTGACACCATCTTTCAAATTAACAAAAAAAGGAGTTATAATTATAGCTACGTCAGAGCAAAAAACAAGATGTTATGTCCTGTGTTGTTGGTTTACTAGACTTTATTTGCCTATTAACATTATTCGTCTAGATGAGCGCACGGGAAATATCTTTTTCCTTGCAGGAGAGGAAAACATCATTGAAATCTATCCAAACGGAAATTGGAGGTACATTGCATGAGTCAACCCAAATTTCAAGAAATGAGTCAAAAAGAACTGCAAGATTATATGCTTTCTCACAGAGATGATCAGCAAGCATTCTATGCTTATATAGACAGATTACATCAAGAAGGAAATTGGATGGAAATGCCTTCAGTAGATTCAGTTGAAGATTTAGAAAAATATCCTGAGTTTACAGCGCGTTTTCGCCAAAACTCTCAACCTTAAATATCCGTTATAAACGCGATCGCTTTGCTTTTTGAAAGGGCGATTTTTGCTTTTGAAAGGGCGATTTTTGCTTTTGAAAGGGCGATCATTTTGGGAGAGTTAATTTTTTGGAAATGGTGATCCCGTTTTGATGAGATTTAGAAGGGCGATCGTTTTGGGAGAGTCAATTTTTGGGAAACGGCGATCCCGTTTTGACGAGATTTAGAAGGGCGATCGCTATAGCCCAGCCATTTTTGTTAGAATACCTCTATCTAACTCTAACTTTTAACCACTCAAAAACCGATGAGACAAGTCATTACCTATAAAGACGAAGATGGCTACTGGATTGCTGAATGTCCAAGCCTGAGAGGATGCGTTAGCCAAGGAGAAACCAAGGAAATAGCACTCATTAATATTAGGGAAGCCATTTCGGGTTACATTACAGCCTTAGAAGAGGATGGTTTACCTATTCCAGAAGACACTTTTGAAACTTTTCTGGTTCTTGTATGAGTAAACTTCCCAGTATTTCAGGTAAAAACTGTGTAAAAGCTCTACAAAAAGTTGGCTTTTATCTTAAACGAAGAGAAAGTAGTCACGTCATTTTAAGGAGAGATAACCCCTTTGCTCAGGTCGTTGTACCAGATCATCCAGAATTGGCGAAAGGAACCCTACGCGCTATCCTCCGAGATGTTGATTTAAGTGTAGAAGAACTTATCCAATTACTATAGGGTGATCGCCTTTTATCTGGCTCTTCGGTTTGTGTTAGATTTTTGTCAATTGTTTTTGATCTAGAGCGAACTAATCAATTAAGTCTCTTACCAGATAAGGATTTAGTCGATTTATGCCCCCCTATCGAACCATACCAAGTAACGAAGAACCTTTTATCTTTTTATTCAAGGGCAAGGGGCGATTTTGTATTGCCGTCTTCATAGTGCGATCGCCTTTATCTTGTTGATTAAACTTTAAAAATGCGATCGCTTTGGTTTTTGAAAGTGCGATCACCCATCTGTAGATTTAGATTAAGCAACGAAACCCAATAATCTTTGTTACAATATTCTTGTCATAAAGAAAGACCTCTAAAAATAGATTTATGCCAGAAATTACTCGATTTTACGGAATTATCATTAAACTCTTTTTTGCCGATCATCCACCTCCCCATTTTCATGCGATTTATGGAGACTATAACGCCCTATTTAACCTAGAAACCTTAGAAATCATCGAAGGCGACTTACCCAATAGAGCCACAAAAATGGTTGTAGAATGGGCAACAATCTATCAACCAGAATTATTGAAAATGTGGAATACTCAAGAATTTAATAAATTACCACCTTTGAAATAAAATAATGCTTTACCCCAAAATAATATCAGCCAAAATCATTGAAAATTACACTTTATTGGTGCATTTTTCTAATCATCAAGCTAGAAAATATAACTGTGAAAAGCTACTGGAAAAAACAATGTTTTCCCCGCTTAAAAACTATGCTTTCTTTAAAAACTTTCAACTTGATCCATCAGGTAGCGGAATCATTTGGAATGATGAAGTTGATATAAGCGAGTATGAAATTTGGATCAATGGAATTGAACTATGATTGCCGATTTTGTAGTGCGATCGCTGTTATCCTGTTGATTAAACTTTAAAACTGCCATTGCTCGGGATGGGAACGCCAAGGGCGATCGCTTTGGGAAGGATCAATTTTTGGGGAATGGCGATCGCTTTTCTTGTCATCAGTTCTAACTCATGCTGATTTTGATATAATAGCCATAATTGTTTGACATCTTAAGAGAAAAAATCATGATTAGAGCGATTAAACAGAAAGGAATTGTTGGCAGAGAAGGAAAAATAGAGCTTTATTCTGCGGAACTAGAAGAAGGAACAGATGTGGATATCATTATTTTAGTATCTGATCCTGAACCCGATACAACCGAATATCTTCTTTCAACAGAAGCCAATCAGCGTGAATTATCCGAAGCTATTGACAGAATAGAAAAGAAAGAAAACTTAGTGACAATTACTGTAAAAGAATGGCGTGAAAAATATAGTATTTGATCCAAAAGCTTTTAAACAATTCAATGAATGGGCTATAGAAGACAAAAAACTCTATAAAAAAATAGTTGATTTAATTGACGACATATTGCGCCATCCTTTCTCTGGAATCGGTAAACCCGAACCCTTAAAACATCAACTCAAGGGTTATTGGTCAAGACGCATTAATGATGAACATCGCTTAGTTTATAAAATTACAGAAACAGAAATTGTTATTATCAGTTGTAAATTTCATTATGACTAGGCTCAATGTAATCGCTGTCATCTTGTGGATTAAACTTTAAAATTGCCATTGCTTGGGATAGGAACGCCAAGAGCGATCGCTTTTTGGGCAGCAGCAGGAGCGAGTGCCGATTTTGTAGAGTTCGTCCCATGTACCTTTTACCCTTTTGAAAGTGTTTTAATCTCTGGGACTTAATCTAATTAAAAATCAGGCAATTTGTTCGGAAATACGGGGCTGAATTTGCTGAATAATCTCCTCACGGTTAGATAAAGTCTTCAGATCATAAATTACTTGAAGATTGAGCCAGGAAGCAGCATCCCCGCCAAAATAGCGGGCTAATCTTGCTGCCGTATCAGCCGAAACAGAACGACGTTCTTTAACAATTTCATGAATACGAGATGCAGGAACCTTCAAGGCTAAAGCTAAAGCATTCACGCTCATATTTAGAGGAATCAAAAAATCTTCCCGCAGAATTTCTCCCGGGTGAACGGGTCGCATTTGATTAATAGGACGGTTATTCATAATTAATTATTTATGAGTGATAATCAACAATTTCAACATCAGTAGGTCCATTATTTTTCCAGATAAAACATAATCGAAACTGAGAATTAATCCGAATACTATATTGTTCTTTTCTATCGCCTTTTAAAGCTTCAAGTTGATTGCCTGGTGGAGAGCGCAGAAACTCTAAGGTTTGAGCCGCATCTAATTGAGTCAACTTCCGAATAGCAGTATCTTTGAAACCACGAAAACGAGGCGGATATCCTCCTTCAAAAAGTAATCGCGTATGCTTGCATCGGAAAGATTGAATCATATTCAAATGCTATTCCGTTTTGCGTAATATGTCAAGCAAGAACATCAACTGAGATCGCCATTTTCTTGTGGTTTCAAGGGCGATCGCCGATTTTATGGTTGGTTATACTAAATCCGTTGAGTATAGGCTACAGATCAGGACAGGCAAAAGGGGGAATAAATAATCAGTCTTTAATAACCGGATTTATTGTCAGCATATCCCTAACACCCTTAAAACCCGACACCCCACACCCAGGAAAAGCTTTTTGCCGCAAACCCTACTTAGGGCTGTGTATAGAGAAGTTGCGAATTGTTAACCTTAGCTTTGCTAGGAAAATAAAACATGGTATTGTGACCCCAAGGCCGTGAAAGACGGCCAGGTTTTCAGTTTTTTTAAACATCAGGTCGCTACATTCTACAGCTATTTTCGCTCAAAAAAAAACGATTTTCTAGGCCTTTCTATGACTTATCTTGTTGAACATCCTTCTACAACCTTTTATTCCTATACCGATACGGGGGTCGATCCCCTGAAAACCGCTCACGGAGTTTATATCACGGTTCACGGACATTTTTACCAACCACCGCGAGAAAATCCCTATCTAGACAGAATTGAACGGCAACCGAGCGCCCATCCCTTCCATAATTGGAATGAACGCATCCATCACGAGTGTTATCGTGCCAATGCTTTTGCGCGCATTTACAATGACCGGGGGGAAGTGATCAAAATAGTTAATAACTACGAATATCTCAGCTTTAACATCGGGGCCACCCTCATGTCATGGATGCAATCCCATGATCCCGAAGTTTACCAACGCATCCTGACAGCGGATCAAAAAAGTTGTCAACGCTTAAACGGTCATGGTAACGCCATCGCCCAGGTCTATAATCATATCATTCTGCCTCTAGCCAACAAACAGGACAAATACACCCAAATTCGCTGGGGAAAAGCCGATTTTCAGCACCGTTTCGGCCGGGATCCCGAAGGAATGTGGTTAGCGGAAACAGCCATTGATTTAGCCACAGTGACAGCTTTAATCGATGAGGGGATTAAATTCACCATTTTAGCCCCTTCCCAGGCCCTGCGCTGTCGTCCTTTCCCTAGCGACCAGGATCCTCATCCCCAATGGCACGCGGTGGCCGGAGGTCAAATCGATCCCACCCGTCCCTATCGCTGTTACATCCCCGATGGTCGTTATCTGGATATTTTCTTCTACGATGGTCCAATTTCTCGGGATATGGGCTTTAATGATGTCCTAGCCAGCAGTGATTTTCTCGTCGGTCGTCTGGGACAGGCAATTAAAGGGGATCATCGTCCCTCCCAGTTAATCAGCGTCGCTACCGATGGGGAAACCTTCGGCCACCACAAACAGGGGACAGAGAAGTGTCTTAGCTATGCTTTTACGGAATCTTTCCCTAAAAACGGCTGGACAGTCACCAATTTCGCCCATTATCTCAGTATTTGCCCCCCGACTTGGGAAGTGGAATTAAAACCCGTGACCGCTTGGAGTTGTGTCCATGGCGTAAATCGTTGGCAGGATGACTGTGGTTGCGGGGGAGGGGGAAATTACCAGCAAAAATGGCGTAAACCCCTGCGGGAGTCCCTAAATTGGCTCAGAGATGAGTTAATTAAGGTCTATGAGATTCAAGGACAGGAATTTTTCCGCGATCCTTGGCAGACAAGGGATGACTACATTGCAGTTATTTTAGATCGCTCCCCAGACGCGATCGAACATTTCCTCGCCCTGCATCAAAGTCGCAACCTGAGTAAAAGCGAGAAAATCGATGCTTTGCGTTTATTAGAAATGCAAAGACAGGCTTTATTGATGTTTACCAGTTGTGGCTGGTTTTTTGAAGAAATTTCTCGACCTGAAGGTACGCAAATTTTGAGATATGCTGGCCGGGCCCTGGAATTAGCTGGAGAAGTAGCTGGAATTCAATTAGAAATGAATTTCCTCAGTCGTCTAGCTTTCGCTCCCAGTAACGTTAAGTTATATCAAGATGGGGCTGATGTCTATCGACAATTGGTCACTTCTGCGCGGGTCGATTTGGAACGGGTGGCGGCCCATTACGCTATTAGTTCCCTATTTACCAATTATCCCAGTCATCATCGGATTTATTGTTATAATACCCGTCAATTAGATTATCAAAAACAAGCGATCGGGTCTTTAACTTTAGCAGTGGGACAGGTGGAATTAACCTCAGAAATTACCCAAGAAAGTGAACATTTTGTCTTTGCTGTTCTACATTTAGGAGGTTGGGATTTTTACTGCTGCATTCAACCTTTTAACGGTCGGTTAATCTATACCAATCTTAAGGATCATCTCTTTGAATCTTTACAACAGGCCAGTGTCTCGACCATGATCGTAGAAATGGGGCGCGGATTGGGAGAAAACTTTTTTGCTTTACCCCATCTTTTTGCCGATGAAAGACACCGGATCATGCAGAAGGTGACAGCCGAAACTAAAAAACGTCTCGATCAATTATACACCCAAGTTTATCGGGATAATTACGGCATTTTAGCGGCTTTCCAACGGGATGAGCTGCCCGTACCTCAAGAGTTACAGGTAGCGGCCGATATTGCCATTTCTCACCGTTGTTTACAGGTGATTAATGCCCTAGAAAAAGATTTTGAGCAGCGGCAAGCAACGGAAAATAATCTCGATCAATTATTGGCTATTGCTAAGGAAGCCAATCATTTACACTGTCAATTAAACATCCCCGAAGCGCGTCAAACCTTAGAAAGTCTGCTCTGGCAATCTCTTGGGAAATTATTACACGATGGCGATCCTTTAACGGCGGAGGAGGATACTCGCCTAATCACCCGTTTAATTGAAGTTAGCCAACAATTAAAGCTAGGATTATCCCTCGATCGCTCTCAGGAATTATACTATTATTACTTCCATGATCGTTTAGTTCCTAATTCTTTGCAGTCCAATTCCATAGATGCTGCCTGTCCCTGGCCAATGACTCAATTAAAATGGTTATTACTATTAGGACAGGTGTTAAAAGTTGATGTGAGTATTTGGCTGTAAAACCAGTCAAAGGGTGGGCAATGCTCACCCTTTGATGATTAAGTGGGTTAGGCGATGATTGCCCTGAAACTCAGGTTAACCCAGAGACTAAACCCTTAGATTTATAATGGATCGTGGTCTCTCATCGAAGGTTTACATGACTATCACGCCGATTTATGCCGCCTCAGCCGGCACAGCAACCCAGTATCCCGATGCTTTTGGGCGTTTTGGACGCTACGGGGGCAAATACGTCCCGGAAACCCTGATGCCAGCCTTAAGTGAACTAGAAACGGCCTATAATCAGTATCAAGACGACCCCGATTTTCAAGAAGAATTAAATCAACTGCTCAAGGATTACGTCGGTAGACCTAGTCCCTTATATTTTGCCGAACGTCTCACCGCCCATTATGCCAAAGCTGACGGTACTGGGGCGCAAATTTACCTGAAACGGGAAGATTTAAACCATACCGGGGCCCACAAGATTAATAACGCCCTCGGTCAGGTTTTATTAGCCAAACGCATGGGTAAAAAGCGAATTATCGCCGAAACTGGGGCAGGACAGCACGGCGTGGCCACCGCTACGGTTTGCGCTCGTTTTGGTCTAGAATGCGTGATTTATATGGGAATTCACGATATGGAACGCCAAGAACTCAATGTTTTCCGCATGAGACTGCTTGGCGCGACGGTGCAACCCGTGGCCGCCGGGACAGGAACCCTGAAAGATGCCACCTCGGAAGCGATTCGCGACTGGGTAACAAATGTGGAAACCACTCACTACATCCTTGGTTCTGTGGCCGGTCCCCATCCCTATCCGATGATGGTGCGCGATTTTCACGCGGTTATCGGTCAAGAAACTCGTCAGCAAAGTCTGGAAAAATGGGGCGGTTTACCGGATATTCTCCTCGCTTGCGTGGGGGGTGGTTCTAATGCTATGGGTTTATTTCATGAGTTTGTTAAAGAAGCTTCCGTGCGTTTAATTGGTGTTGAGGCCGCCGGGGAAAGTATCGCTTCCGGAAAACACGCCGCCACCCTTACCCAAGGTCAACCGGGGGTTCTACATGGAGCAATGAGTTATTTATTACAAGATAGCGAAGGTCAAGTTATCGAAGCCCACTCAATTAGTGCCGGTTTAGATTATCCCGGAGTCGGGCCAGAACATAGCTTTTTAAAAGATAGTGGTCGCGCCGAATATTACAGTGTCACTGACCGGGAAGCATTAGAAGCTTTTCAAAGAGTTTCCCGTTTAGAAGGGATTATTCCGGCCCTAGAAACTGCCCACGCTTTAGCCTATTTAGAAACTCTTTGCCCGCAAGTAACTGGTAGTCCTCGCATTGTTATTAATTTCTCTGGACGGGGTGATAAAGATGTGCAATCGGTGGCTAAATATTTATCGATGAATGGTTAACCTTTAGCCTTTTCAGTGAGCAGTTATCAGTGAGCAGTTATCAGATTTGAGTATTAAGTGATCCCCCCCGGCCCCCCTTAATAAGGGGGGGGCTGACCTACTTATTAAATGGCGGTTTCTTGCTGTCTTTTTACCCTTGACCGATTATCATTTACTGAGCAGAAAATGCTACCCACTCCCCGTCTCATCACTGATAACTGCTTACTGTTTACTGATAACTTGTAAATCAGAGGGATAAGCTATTGTGCATCTAAATTTGATATTCGTTTTCAACCGTTCCCTGTTCCGAACTAGCTGAATTTGATATCCTCTTGGGGTTTCTTGAGCGGTTTCCCAGCTGCCTTAACAGATTTACTCTGTTCTGGTCTTAGAGTCGCTCTAAGTGGCACTTTCTAGCATAAGTGGGTGGGTGGAATTAAATATAAAATGAACGTAGCGATTGTCTTAAAAGTCAAGGGGAATAAAGAAAATCTTTTGTACCCCAAATAGGCAAGACAAAGTAACGGCACCAGTCATCCGTTTTGTCAGCGATGAAATTGTTC
>VYLL01000331.1_pt1 | contig 14435 bp, 15 predicted proteins | sample 5114301 | NCBI WGS metagenome assembly VYLL01 (sample SAMN12291809, study PRJNA351875) | freshwater metagenome | isolation source: freshwater lake | place: USA: Michigan, MSU2 Lake | collected 2011-08-16 | reverse complement strand
CGGCGGCGGCAGCGGGGCCGGGACCGGGGCCGGGACCGGCGGCGGCGGCGGAGCCTCGATGGCACCGAAGCTGTAGCGCAGGCCCAGGCTCACGGTATGGCTCTGGTCGTAGTCGCCTTCCCAGGTGCCGAACTGCGTCCCGAACGAGCCACCGCCGACCGTGGTCGAGGCCCACGAGGCGTCGCCGGTCAGGTAGCGGTAGGTCAGGTCGAGGCTGGTGCGCTCCGAGATGGCCCAGGCTAGGCCGGCGATCGCCTGGGCGGCGAACTCGACCGAGGTGTCGTCCGCCCGAAAGCTGGGTGGGCCACCAGCAAAGACGCCGCCGGTGCGGCTGGCCCGCAGGGTGCCGTTCGTCTGGGTGTTGACGCGGTTCACTCCCACGCCGAGGCCGACGAACGGGCGCAGCACGGCGTCCGCCGAGCCGAAGTCGTAGATCAGGTTGGCCATCAGCGTCGTCGACGTGATGTCGCCTTCCGGTGAGAAGCAGCCGCCGGTCGCCGGGGTCACGTTGCACAGGCCCTGGGTGCCGGTGATGGCGCGCACGGTGCCGATGTCGCCGGAGCGATAGCCACCTTCCAGCTCCAGACGCCAGTTGGGGTTGAACCGTTCGCCCCCGTCGTCGAGGACTCGGCGTTGATCCCGTCCTCCATCGTGTGGAAGCCGGCGTCCACCGCGCCGTACCAACCGTTCGGATCCGCCGACGCCGCCGTCGCGGACATCAGGCCGAGGGCGGCGACGCCCGCCAGCAACTTCACCTTCATGATCGTCCCCATCTCTAGATCTTGAAAAACCCGCGTCCGTCGCCGGACCTTCCCTCCACCGCTCGTGATGACGAACAGCGAGCCGCCACAACAGGCCCTATAGCCGCTCACAATTGCAGAATTGTGGCACCTTTCCAACACAAGCGGGCATGCTAGATCGGTAACCAGCGACAAGGGAGGACAACCGATGCGGTTCGACGGACGCGTGGCCATTGTCACCGGCGCGGGCGGAGGGCTGGGACGCGAGCACGCCCTGGGCCTGGCGCGGCGCGGAGCCCGGCTGGTCATCAATGATCTGGGCGGTGCCCGGGATGGCTCCGGCGGCTCCGCCACCGCAGCCGAGGCCGTGGTCGCCGAGATCGAGGCCCTCGGTGGCGAGGCCATCGCCAGCGCGGCTTCCGTCGCCGATTACGACGCGGTCCAGGCCATGGTCGCGGCGGCCATGTCGCAGTGGGGCCGGATCGACATCCTCGTCAACAACGCCGGCGTGCTGCGCGACAGGACCTTCGCCAAGATGGAGCTGGAGGACTTCCGCTTCGTCGTCGATGTGCACCTGATGGGCGCGGTCAACTGCACCAAGGCGGTGTGGGAGATCATGCGGGCCCAGAACTATGGCCGCATCGCCATGACCACCTCGTCGTCGGGCTTGTACGGCAACTTCGGCCAGTCCAACTACGGTGCCGCCAAGATGGCGCTGGTGGGGCTGATGCAGACCCTGTCGATTGAGGGCCAGAAGAACGATATCCGGGTCAACTGCCTGGCACCGACCGCCCACACCCGCATGACCGAGGACTTCGCCGGCACCCTGCCGCTGGAGCATCTCGGTCCAGAACTGGTGACCCCGGGCCTGCTCTATCTGGTCAGTGAGGCCGCCCCAACGCGCATGATCCTCGCCGCCGGTGCCGGCGGCTTCGAGCGCGCCAATGTCACCCTGACCCAGGGCATCCGCGCCACCGGCGAGGATGCGCCGGAACAGGTTGCCGCCCGCATCGACGAGATCAGCGACCGGACCGGCGAGATCGTGCCCGAGATGGGCGCGGCCCAGGGCATGATCGAGTTGGGCAAGCTGCAGGCGGCGCTCAAGGGCTGACCGACTTGCCTTGACGCCACGGAAGCTGCCTAGGCTTGTCCGAGAGCACACAGGGAGAATGCCATGCGTGAAGCGGTCATCGTCTCGACGGCCCGAACCCCGATCGGGCGTGCCTACCGGGGCGCCTTCAACGACACCCAGGCCCAGGGCCTCGGGGCCCATGCCGTCCGCCATGCAGTGGCGCGCGCCGGCGTCGATCCAGGCGAGATCGAGGATGTCGTCATGGGGGCCGCCCTGCAGCAGGGGGCGACCGGTACCAATGTGGCGCGCCAGATCGCCCTGGCCGCTGGCCTTCCGTCGCAAGTCTCGGGCATGACCCTGGACCGTCAGTGCGCCTCGGGCCTGATGGCCATCGCCACGGCGGCGAAGCAGGTCATCCATGACGGCCAGCAGGTCGCTGTCGGCGGCGGGCTGGAGTCCATCTCGCTGGTCCAGAACCCGCACATGAACCTGTACCGGATGAAGGACGAGGCGCTGCTGGCCCTGTCGCCCCACATCTATATGTCCATGCTGGAGACGGCCGAGGTCGTGGCCGACCGCTACGGCATTTCGCGCGACGTCCAGGACGACTACGCCCTGCAGTCGCAGCAGCGTACCGCCGAGGCCCAGGCCGCCGGCCGACTCGACGCCGAGATCGTCCCCATGACCACCACCATGCAGGTGGTGGACAAGGCCACCGGCCAGACCTCCGCGACTGAGGTCACCCTGGCGAAGGACGAGGGCAACCGGCCCGAAACCACGCTTGAGGGGCTGCAGTCGCTAAAGCCGGTGTTCGGCGGCGGCGAGAAGATCCCCCAGGGCCGCTTCATCACCGCAGGCAACGCCTCGCAGCTGTCGGACGGGGCCTCGGCCTCGGTGCTGATGGAGGCGAAGGCGGCGGAGCGGCGCGGCATCACCCCGCTGGGCCGCTATGTCGGCATGGCCGTGGCCGGCTGCGATCCCGACGAGATGGGCATCGGCCCGGTGTTCGCCGTGCCGAAGCTGCTGAAGCAGCATGGCCTGACCGTCGATGACATCGGCATCTGGGAGCTGAACGAGGCCTTCGCCGTGCAGGTGCTCTACTGCCGCGACCGGCTCGGCATCCCGAACGAGCGGCTCAACGTCTCGGGCGGTGCCATCTCGATCGGCCACCCCTATGGCATGTCGGGCGCGCGCATGACCGGCCACGTCCTGATCGAGGGCCAGCGCCGCGGCGCGAAGTACGGCATCGTCACCATGTGCGTCGGCGGCGGCATGGGCGCGGCCGGGCTGTTCGAGATCTACTGAGAACGGCCCGAAAGCCGCGCCCCACTCAGCATGGCTGAATCCGCCAGGGCGGATTCAGCGCCGCGGCCGGGCTGTTCGAGATCTACTGAGGGCTACCGCCGCACCGCCGGCATGCCGGTGGCAGCGAAGGCCCGGGCGTGGGGCATCAGAGCCTCGGCGACGACGAAGTCGTACAGGGTGTCGATGTCCTGGCCGCGTTCGGGCGGCATGACGAGGGCGCGGGTTCCGTCGGTCAGGAAGGTCCGGTCGGCCAGCAGCCGGTCGGGCCGCCCGACATAGACGGCACCGTTGAGCACCACGCCCTCCCCCTCGCGCCCGGGGTCGAGCACGAGGTGCCCGTCGGCTCCCAGCGTGCCGTGGAAGCGGTCCGGCTTCAGGGTCGGCGAGACGGTCAGCACCGCCGGCGCGCCGCTCTCGTCGCACAGGCGGATCGCCGCATCGATGTCCGCGGTCAGGCGCAGCGGCGAGGTCGGCTGCAGCAGCACCACATAGTCCCAGCCCGCGCCGGTGTGCTGGAGCGCATGGGCGATGGCATCGATCACCGAGGCCTCGGGCCCCGCCAGCGCCGCCGGCCGTTCCAGCGCCTGCATCGGTGGCTGCACCCGCGCCAGCACCTGCGCATCATCGCTCGAGACCAGCACATGGTCGATCAGGGTCGAGGCGGCGGCCGCCTCCAGCGTCCAGTCCACCAGCGGCTTGCCCGCCAGCGGCCGCATATTCTTGCCCGGCAGGCCCTGCGACCCGGCCCGCGCCGGCACGAGGGCCAGCACCCGTCTGTCGCCGATCATCGCCGCCTCCCCGACTCAATCCGGTTCAAGCATGGCCGCCGCCCCGCCCGCTGGTAAAGTACGGCAGAGGGAATCAGCGCCGGGGGCGTCCTGACCATGAGCGATACGCCTGTCGACCCCGCCGCGTTCGCCGGCCGGACCGTGCTGGTCACCGGCGCGGGAGGATTCATCGGCAGCCATCTGGTCGAGCGGCTGGTCGGGCTCGGTGCCCGGGTGCGGGCCTTCGTCCGCTACACCTCGCACGGCGGGGCCGGCTGGCTGGACCGCAGCCCGGCGCGCGGCGACATCGAGGTGGTGCGCGGCGATCTGGCCGATCGCGACAGCGTCGAGGCCTCTGCCGAGGGCTGCGACGTCGCCCTGCACCTCGGGGCCCTGATCGCCATCCCCTATTCCTACCAGGCGCCCGAAAGCTACGTCCGCACCAATGTTATCGGCACCCTGAACGTGCTGCAGGCGGCGCGGCGGCACGGCCTGTCGCGGGTGGTGCATGTCTCGACCAGCGAGGTCTATGGCACGGCGCAGATCGTCCCCATGACCGAGGCCCATCCGCTGGTCGGCCAGTCGCCCTATTCCGCCACCAAGATCGGCGCGGACAAGCTGGCCGAGAGCTACTGTCTCAGCTTCGGCACCCCGGTGGTGACCCTGCGGCCGTTCAACACCTTCGGCCCGCGCCAGAGCGCCCGGGCGGTGATCCCGACCCTGATCACCCAGGCCCTCGCCGGCCAGACCGTGCGGCTGGGCGACCTGCGCCCGACCCGCGACTTTGTCTTCGTCGACGACACGGTCGAGGGCTTTGTGCGCGCCGCCCTGACGCCGGGCATCGAGGGCGAGACCATCCACCTCGGCACCGGCGTCGAGACCTCGGTGTCGGAGCTGATCGACCGGGTCCGGGCCGTCACCGGTGCCGACTTCGAGGTCATCAGCGAGGCCGAGCGGCTGCGGCCGGAGGCCAGCGAGGTGATGCGGCTGATCGCCGACGCCGGCCATGCCCGAGCGCGTCTGGGCTGGGCCCCGACCGTCACCCTGGATCACGGCCTCGCCCGCACCACCGACTTCATCCGCGCCCACGCCGACCTCTACCGCCCACGGGAGTACGCGGTGTGAGCCGCCCCCGGCCGGATCCCCGCTTCGGGCTTGAGGCCAATCTGGTCGCGCCCGAGGCCCCGCTGGTTGAGGCCATCGGCCGGCTCGACGCCGCCCGCCAAAAGCTGATCGTGCTGGTCGATCCCGAGGGCCGGCTGGTCGGCACCGTCAGCGACGGCGACGTGCGCCGCGGCCTGTTGCGCGGCGTGCGGCTTGAGGACCCGGTCCGGGCGGTCGCCAACCTGGCCCCCCTGACCATTCCGGCGAAGGGCGAGGCCGCGGCCGTCACCCGCCGCAGGCTCGAAGAGCGCGGCGTGGCCATGGCCCCAGTGGTCGACGCCGCCGGCCGCGTGGTCGGCCTGTTCCCCGACGCCCCGGCAACCCCGGCCGAGCGGGACAATCTGGTAGTGATCATGGCCGGCGGTCGAGGCGTGCGCCTCGCTCCCCTGACCCACACCTGCCCCAAGCCCATGCTCAAGGTCGGCGGCCGACCCCTGCTCGAGACGATCCTCGAGCGGCTGCGGGCCCGGGGCTTCCGTCGCTTCCGCCTGGCGGTGAACTATCTGGCCGAGATCATCACTGACCACTTCGGCGACGGCTCGGCCTTCGGGGTCGAGATCGACTATCTGCGAGAGGAGGCACCGCTGGGCACCGCCGGCGCGCTGTCCCTGCTGAAGGAGCCGCTGGACGCTCCCCTTCTGGTGATGAACGGGGATCTGCTGACCCGGGTCGACTTCGGCGGTCTGCTGGACTTCCACCGCGATCACGGAGGCGACGCCACCCTGTGCGTCCGGCGCGAGCGCATGCAGGCGGCCTTCGGCGTGGTCGAGACCGACGGCGACCGCTTCATGACCGGCCTGGTGGAGAAGCCGACCTACGAATGGCTGGTGAACTGCGGCATCTACGCCCTGTCGCCGCGGGCACTGGACATCCTGCCGCCGGGCGAGCGCTTCGACATGACCGACGCCCTCAAGCGCCTCGCCGATGACGGTCGCGGCGTGGGGGTCTTCCCCCTGCACGAGGACTGGCTGGACGTCGGCCGCCCCGACGATCTGGAGACCGCCCGCCGCGAGGCGGGGTGAGGCGGCGCGCATCGCGCTTGTCCGCACCCGCCCTCTCGCGCTAACCCTCGTCCCAAGCCCGGTCCCGGCGGGGCGGCATCGGAGACCCGCGCACCCTCATGCTGCAAGCCCCGGCCAGACAGTTCCGGATCATCGGTGCCCTGATGCGGCGCGAGATGTCTACCCGGTTCGGCCGGGAGGGCTTGGGCTTCGCGTGGGTGATCGGCGAGCCGTTGCTGTTCTGCTTCGGCGTTCTGCTGCTCTGGTCGGCGATCAAGCCGGAGTACGAGCACGGCATCCGCATCGGCCCCTTCATCATGACCGGGTACATGTGCCTGCTGCTGTACCGGCACATGATCAGCTTCAGCGTCGGGGCCCTGAGCGGCAATGTCGGCCTGCTGCATCACCGCCAGATCCGCACGCTGCACATCTTCCTCGCGCGCAACCTGCTGGAGTTCCTTGGCGGAACGGCCGCCTTCATCATCGTCTATATCGTGCTGCTGGCGCTCGGCCAGGTCGAGCTTCCGCACAACTGGCTGCTGCTCTATGCGGGCTGGTTCACGACCGCCTGGGTCGGCTTCGGGATCGGACTGGCTTTCGCCGGCCTGTCGTCGCGCTTTGACATCATGGAGCGTCTCGTGCCGGTCCTGACCTATTCGATGATTCCCATCTCCGGTGCCTTCTTCATGCTCCACTGGATCCCGCAACAGTTTCGCGAGGTGCTGCTCTGGTTCCCCTTCCCGCATGGTATCGAGATGGTACGCGACGGGGTATTCGGCCATATCGCCCCGACCTACTACAATGCCTCCTACGCCTGGTTTATGGGCGCCGTGATGCTGGTCTTCGGCCTGCTGCTGCTGGCCGGGGCCAAGAACCGCGTCGACCTGGAATGACCGGACCCGCCCGGTGAAATCGAGAACGAGATGAGCGACACCAAGGTCACCTTCCTCGGCCCCCTTCCCAAGGGGCTCGGCGACATCGACAGCGGCGGTGGCTGGCGCGACCGGCTGCCGTGGGGCACCCTGCTGGTCATCGTCCTGCCGACGCTGATCGCGGCGATCTATTTTCTCTTCATCGCTTCGCCGCGGTATGTGTCGGAGGCGCAGTTCGTGGTGCGGACGGCCGGCCAGACCAACACCGGCACGCTGGGCATGGCCCTGCAGGGCATCGGCGTTAGCCCGGCCCAGAGCGACGCCTTCGCCGTGCACGAATTCATCACCTCGCGCGCCGGGGCTGCGGACCTGTCGGAAGAGTTCGATCTGCCCGTGGTGCTGAACCGCGGCGCGGACCCGTTCTCCGCCTATCCGCGCCTGGACGAGAGCCGCACCCAGGAAGGCCTGCACAAGGCGCTGAAGCGGTTCGTCACCGTCGGTTATGACTCGACCACCGGGATCAGCACCCTGACCGTAGAGGCCTTCCGTCCGGACGACGCCCAGGCCATGGCCGAGACCCTGCTGGCCGGCGGCGAACAGCTGATCAACGAGCTCAACGAACGTTCCTCGGCCAACGCCATCGCCGAGGCCAATGCCGCGCGCGAGGTCGCCCGCCAGCGTCTGGCCGAGGCCGAGGCCCAGCTGACCGCCTTCCGCAACAGTGAGGCCTTCGTCGACCCCGAGGCCACCGCCCGCATCCGCAGCCAGCTGATCGGCGGCCTCCTCGGCGCCGCCGCCGAGCTTCGGGCCGAGCGCGCCCAGCTGCAGGCGAGCGCCCCGCAAAGCCCGATGCTCGCCGGCCTCGACGGCCGCATCGCCTCCCTTGAGGCCCAGATCGCGGCCGAACAGGCCAAGCTGTCCGGCGGCCCCGGTTCGCTGGCCCCGCGCGTCGGCATGTTCGAGACCCTGCGCCTGAACCGTGAGCTGGCCGACCGCGAGCTGGCGCAGGCCACCGCAGCGGTCGTCACCGCCGAGCAGGAGGCGCGCCGCCAGCGCCTGTACCTCGACCGCATCGTCAGCCCGCACCGGCCGGACGAAGCCATCGAGCCGCGCCGCTGGCTGTCGATCCTGACCGTCCTGGCCACCTGCGTCTTGATCTACGGCGTCGGCTGGCTCATCTGGGCGGGGGTCAGGGAGCACCGCCAGGACTGATGTCGCCCTTCCCCCCCGCGCCGGGTCTGGTCGTCGAGGGTCTGTCCAAGACCTACGAGACCGCCTCGCGCCCCCTGTTCAAGGATCTCAACTTCACGCTCGCGCCGTCGGGGCGGCTCGCCGTGCTGGGCCGCAACGGTCAGGGCAAGTCGACCCTGATCAAGATCCTCGGCGGCGTGCTGTCGCCCTCGGGCGGGCTGATCGACTGGCGCATGAAGGCGTCCTGGCCGATCGGCTTCGGCGGCGGCTTCCAGGGCAGTCTGTCCGGGCTGGACAACATCCGCTTCATCGCCCGCATCTACGGCAAGGACGCCGCCGACATCCGCGAGCGGGTCGACGCCTTCGCCGAGCTGGGCTCCAAGCTGAAGATGCCGGTGAAGCACTATTCCTCGGGCATGCGCGCGCGCCTGGCCTTCGGCCTGTCGCTGGCCATCGAGTTCGACTGCTATCTGATCGACGAACTGGTGGCGGTCGGCGACGCCCGCTTCCAGGAGAAGTGCCGCCAGGAACTGTTCGAGCGCCGCGGCGACCGCGCCTTCCTGATGGCCTCGCACGACATGCACCTGATCGCCTCCCTGTGCGAACGGGCCCTGATCATCGAGAATGGCAAGGCCAAGATGTTCGAGGACATCGAGGAGGCCGTCGACATCTACACTTGGCTGAGGGCTGCGTGAGTCGAGCCCGCTGGGTCATCCTGACCCCCTCTGAAACCGAGCCCGAATGGTACCGGCGTGTCACTGACGCCGTCGCGGCGGCCGGCCTGACGCCCGTGCCCTGGACCGCCGATCTGGCACCGGAGTTGCTGAACGACCCGAAGGCGGTGGTGCTGGCGGACAATGCGGCGACCGCGCTCGCGGCGGGCGTCACGCCGGCCGCTGTCGTCTTTACCGACCCGGAGTCTTCGGTCGCCGCCATCGGGAAGCGACATTCACCGGGCTTTCCGCAGGCGTTCTGGCTCAGCTCCCTTATGCTCGCCGAGGCCAGCGCCCTGCCGCCGGAGTGCCGGGTTGTCAGCGGGCCTCTCGCGGTCGGTGGCGACCCGGTCGAGCTCCTGCCAGGTCTTGTCGTCCGGGCTCCACCCCTGCCGCCTCGACCCAGGGGGCCGCGCCACGCCGCCATGGCCCTTCGCCTCTACATCGACGGTCGGCCGCCCGTAGGGCAGTCCGCGTCGGTGTCGCCCACGCTCTTCCTCTACGACGCGCGTGGCCAGGTCAGCAGAACCCCGGGTGTGGTGGAGACCACGGGCAGGGTGCGGACGCTTCTGTACGGGCCCTACATGGGCTTGCCGCCGGGCGTCTGGAAAACGAGCGTATCCTTCAGCGTCGACGAGGATGCCGCGGACCGGCCCTATCGGTTTGACTGGGGGGACGGGGACGGCTTCGAGGAGATGGAGTTCATGCCTGGTCAGGCGGGCGTTTTCGAGGTCGAGCTGACCCGGGAATGGACCCAGCCCTCGGCCGCCCAGGTGCGGGTCGTCCTGATGCGTGCAGCCTTCGCCGGGGTCTTCCGGCTCTTCGACGCGCGGATCACGCGCGTCGGATAAGGCGCGTCAGGCCGGTCCGCGCTGCACGATCACCCCGATTGAGGTCGCGGCGTAGCCTTCAAGCTCCAGCTTCAGGTGTGGCTGGTCCAGATAGGGCGGAGCATCGATGTAGCGGTCGATCGTCCCGAAGCCAGGCGTGAAATCGAAAGGTGCCACGATGTTCCCCGCCGCCTCAAGGCGTTCAACCAGCGTCTCGAAGTCTCTCCGCCGGAACAAGACGGTCCCAGCGTGGTCCAGGGTCTGGTCATTCGAGCTGACATTGAACTCGGTCGTGTGGATCGCCCAGCCGCCCGGGCGTAACGTCCCCACAGACCGCTCGATGAACCGCAACCCCTGCTCGATCGAGCCGAGGTGTTCCAGCGCGCAGGCCGACCAGCAGAAATCGAAATCCAGCAGGTCGTCGTCGATGTGGTTCATGTCGAGGTTGCGGAAATCAACATTGGCGTTGAAGGTCTTGGGCGGGCAGATGTGCGGATAGGCCAGAGCCTCCTTGCCCGCCGCGTGCTGCGCCGTGGATGTCCAGCCGGCCTCAACCGCCGCGTCCGCCCCCATGTCGGTGCCCAGCACCTTGCAGTCGCGAGCGGCGAAGTAGGCGGCGAGGGGCTCCCGGCCGACGCCGAAACCGAGCCCCCGGGCTCCCTTCTTGAGGACCCCGCGCTCGTGCAGCGCCTGGCAGATGAACACGAACTCCCAGAGCTTCCGGTGGTAGCGCAGCCCCTGCCCGAGGGCTTGAGCCCAGTGGGTGAAGTAGGGCTCGCGGAAGTGCTTGGCCCGGCAGACGGACGAGTATGGGAAGGCCGACTTCGCGGGGGCCGGCTCAGGATGCGGCGTCGGCAAACCTAAGTACTCGTGCTCCCGCGGCACAAGCAGCTGCTTGAGGAGCAGCCTGTTCTGTCTCTCTAGCAACCCGATACGTTCATGCAGCGGAAGCAGCGCAGCTTCCAGTTGACGGGAAAAGTCCTGTGTCATCCAGCTGCGCAGGTCGTCCAGCACCTGAAACGGGGCTTCATTGGGGCACTCCCCCGAATCCGGCTGCGTACTCATCAACGACCTGCGCTCTCGACAACACTTCGAAAATACGCCCCATACGCGCTCTTGCCGAGCTGGTCGATCAGGCGTTGCATGCCGGCGGCGTCGATGAAGCCCTTCTGGAAGGCGATCTCCTCGGGGCAGGCGATCTTGAAGCCCTGGCGCTTCTCGAGGGTGCGGACGAACTCGGCGGCCTCGATCAGGCTGTCGGGGGTGCCGGTGTCGAGCCAAGCGTAGCCGCGGCCCATGACCTCGACCGACAGGTCGCCGCGCTCCAGATAGGCGCGGTTGACGTCGGTGATCTCCAGCTCGCCGCGGGCCGAGGGCTTGAGGTTGGCGGCGATGTCGACCACGTCGGCGTCGTAGAAATACAGGCCCGTGACGGCCCAGCTGGACTGCGGGACCGCCGGCTTCTCCTCGATCGAGCGCGCGCGCATGTCCTGGTCGAAGGCCACCACCCCGTACCGCTCCGGATCGGCCACATGGTAGGCGAAGACGGTGGCCCCGCGGTCGCCCGCGTCCAGCCGCGCCCGGGCCCCGGCGACCAGATCGGTCAGGCCGTGGCCGTAGAAGATGTTGTCGCCGAGGATCAGCGCCGAGGGCCCGCCGGCCACGAAGTCGGCGCCGATGTGATAGGCCTGCGCCAGCCCGTCGGGGCTGGGCTGGACGGCGTAGCGGATGTCCAGCCCCCACTGCGACCCGTCGCCCAGCAGGTCCTGGAACGACGGCGTGTCGCGGGGGGTCGAGATCAGCAGGATCTCGCGGATGCCGGCCAGCATCAGGGTCGACAGCGGATAGTAGATCATCGGCTTGTCGTAGATCGGCATCAGCTGCTTGGACGTCACCCGTGTCATGGGGTGCAGCCGCGTGCCCGAGCCGCCGGCCAGGATGATGCCCTTCATGGGGTTGCGCCCTCCGCGCTGGCGGCCAGCACCTGGCCGGTGATCTCGTCGGTCGCCGCGCGCCAGTCGCGCGGGATGATGCCGTAGGCGTCCGCGATGCGGCGGCAGTCCAGCCGGGAGTTGGCCGGGCGCCGCGCCGGGGTCGGATAGTCTGTGGTGGGGATCGGCTCGACCGTCGCCGACGGCCCGCCGCGGGCCCGGCTGGCGGCGAAGATGGCCTCGGCGAAGCCGGCCCAGGAGGTCTCGCCGGCCCCGGCGAAATGGAACACCCCTGTCGGGGCCTCGCGGTCGGCGATCAGCTTCAGGGTGATGACCTGCAGGGCCGCGGCGATGTCCGCCGCCGCGGTCGGGCAGCCGTGCTGGTCCGCCACCACCCGCACCAGGTCACGCTCGGCCGCCAGCCGCAGCATGGTCTTGAGGAAGTTGGCGCGGTCCGGGCTGACCACCCAGGCGGTGCGCAGCACCACCGAGCGCGGCTGGATGGCCCGCACCGCCAGCTCCCCGGCCAGCTTGGAGGCGCCATAGACCCCCGGCGGCGCGACCGGGTCGTCCTCGCGCCAGGGCCGGTCCAGCGTTCCGTCGAACACATAGTCGGTGGAGACATGGACCAGCGGGATGTCGGCGGCGCGGCAGGCCTCGGCCAGCCACGCCGGTGCCGTCGCATTGGCGGCGAAGGCCGCCGCCGGCTCGCTCTCGGCCCTGTCCACCGCGGTCCAGGCCGCCGGATTGATCACCGCGGCGAAGGCGTGGCGGGCGAACAGGGCCTCGATCGCCGAGGCATCGGTCAGGTCCAGCTCGGCCCGGGTCGGGGCGACCAGCCGGAACGGCGCGGGCCAGTCCAGCCGGCGCAGCGCCAGCCCGACCTGGCCGGCCCCGCCGGTCACCAGGATGTCGCGGACCTCAGCCACCGCCCGTCCCCGATCCTGTGCCGAGCCGCTCGGTGGCGTAGCGGCGGTCGAGGATGTCCTGCCACCAGCCCGGGTTCTCCAGGTACCAGTCGACGGTGCGGCCGATGCCCTCCTCGAAGCTGACCGAGGGGGCCCAGCCCAGCTCGCGCTTCAGCTTGGCCGCGTCGATGGCGTAGCGCTGGTCGTGGCCCGGCCGGTCGGTGACGAAGGTGATCTGGTCGGCGTACGGCTTGCCATCGGCGCGCGGCCGGCGCTGGTCCAGCAGGCCGCAGATGGTGCGCACCACCTCGATGTTCATCCGCTCGGCGTCGCCGCCGACATTGTAGGTCTGGCCCGGCCGTCCGCGCTCGAACACCGCCTGCAGCGCCGCCGCATGGTCGTCGACGAACAGCCAGTCGCGCACATTGGAGCCGTCGCCATAGACCGGCAGGGGCTCGCCCTTCAGGGCCCGGATGATGATCAGCGGGATCAGCTTTTCCGGGAAGTGATAGGGGCCGTAGTTGTTGGAGCAGTTGGTCACCAGCACCGGCAGGCCCCAGGTGTGGCCCCAGGCGCGCACCAGATGGTCCGACCCGGCCTTGGACGCCGAATAGGGCGAACGCGGATCATAGGGGGTGGTCTCGGTGAAGAGGCCCTCCTCGCCCAGGGAGCCGAACACCTCGTCGGTCGAGATATGGTGGAAGCGGAAAGCCGCCTTGCCGGCCTCGTCCAGCCCGCGCCAGTAGCCCAGCGCCTGCTGCAGCATGACGAAGGTGCCGACCACATTGGTCTGGATGAAGGCCCCGGGCCCGTCGATCGAGCGGTCGACGTGGCTCTCGGCCGCCAGATGCGCCACCACGTCCGGCCGGAACTCGGCCAGGGCCTTCGCCACCGCCTCCGCATCGCAGACGTCGGCCTGGACGAAGCCGTAGCGTTTGCTCGTCGCCACCGGCTCCAGCGAGCTCAGCACCCCCGCATAGGTCAGCTTGTCGAACACCAGCACCTCGTGCCCGGTGTGCCGGATCAGCCGCCGCGTCAGGGCCGAGCCGATGAAGCCGGCGCCGCCGGTGACCAGAATACGCATCGTCCTGCCTCTCTGAGCTCTGGCCCTCAGACCTGAACCGGCTCGCCCAGGGCGCCCAGCGGCGTCCCGTCATAGTCAAAGGGACTGTCGAAATCCGCCAGCCGCGGCAGGGCCGCATCCTTGGCCGACAGCACCGGCCCGCCCGGCGGCAGCGGCCAGTCGACGCCGATCTGCGGATCGTCCCACGCCACCCCGCCGTCGCAGTCCGGCGCATAGACGTCAGACACCTTGTAGGCCACCTCGGTGTCCGGCGTCAGGGTCACGAAGGCATGACCAAAGCCCACCGGCACATACAGCTGCCAGCCGTTGGCCGCGCTCAGCTCCGCCGCCACATGGCGCCCGTACGTCGGCGAGCCGGCCCTGAGGTCCACCGCCACATCCAGGATCGCCCCGCGCACGCAGCGCACCAGCTTGGCCTGGGCATGCGGCCCGCGCTGGAAATGGATGCCCCGCAGCGTCCCCGCCTGGGCCGAGAACGACTGGTTGTCCTGCACGAACCGGTCAGCCACCCCCGCCGCCCGCCAGCGCCCCTCCACATAGACCTCGCTGAACCAGCCCCGGTCATCCCCGAAACGGCGCGGCGACAAAAGGATCGGCGTCATGCAAGGAGGATCCGGCTGGAGGGGTCTGCAGAGAAACCGTCGTATCTCTGCGATTTACAAAGCCAGACCCTTAGTCCACCAGTCCCACGCGTCAACATGACGGTCTCCGCATGCCGAGCCTCAAATCCCGCACGCGCGCCGTCCTGCGACGGGTCGGCGTGAACCTCGCCCACCCGGCACCGGCACCGTCCCCCGCCCCGCCAGCGGACGTGGAACCGGAAGCGCCGCCGCCGCCATCCGCGGCCCGGCTCGGCG
>VYLL01000314.1_pt1 | contig 14458 bp, 9 predicted proteins | sample 5114301 | NCBI WGS metagenome assembly VYLL01 (sample SAMN12291809, study PRJNA351875) | freshwater metagenome | isolation source: freshwater lake | place: USA: Michigan, MSU2 Lake | collected 2011-08-16 | reverse complement strand
TAGCCCTTCGACTTCTCGACTTCAGTCGACAGCGAATCGACGGTGGTCTTCATGCTCACCAGCGCCTTCGCCTTGAACGCATCGACCGCGTCCATCGTGTCATAGATGTTCTGGAAAGCTCGTTTGAGGGTTTCGAGCGGGATGGTCGACGAGGCCGCCTGCTCGTGAATCTGCGCGGTTTGCGACTTCAGCAGCGTGCCGGTCGAATCGATGATGTTCGCGGTCGTCGTGTTGAGCGCGGTGATCGAATCGAGCACCAGCTTCTGGTTGGTCAGCGCCTGCGCGACCGTCACCGCCGTCCGCAGCGCCGCCACCGTCGTGGTGGAGGCCCGGTCGACGCCCTTCATCAGCTCGACATTATTCTTCTTGACCAGATCGAGCGCGAGGTAGCCCTGAACGCTGACCGCCATCTGCGTGAGCAGGTCGGTCGTGCGCTGGCGGACGTAGAACAAGGCGGTCTCGCGGATCGCCTTCGCCTTCGCCGGGTCGCTGGTCTCAAGGTTGTTCGCCGCTTCTTCGAGCTTGGCATCGAGCGCCTTCGACACGTGGATCATCTGCTCGAGGCGGCCCATTGCCGCCCACAGCGTTTGCCGCTCGGTCGAGATCGCGGCATTGTCCTTCAGCAGCTCGTCCTTGCCCGATGCGAGCCGCGTCAGGATGGTCGCGATGTGCGACTGCGACGATTTGTAGCCGTCGAAGTAATTCCGCATCTTGTTGCCGAACGGCAGGATGCCGAACAGCTTCTTGCGGCTCGTCGCGCCCTGCCTGCCGGGGTCGAGGTCCTCGATCGTGCGGCGCAGCTCGGCCAGGTCGTTGCCGATCCCGGTTTCCTTGTCCATCGCGCGTACCGGCCGGTCGAGGAAGCGGTTCGACTGGCCCGCGGCCGCCGCGATCTCGTTGCGCCCCATATCGGCGATCTGGTCGACGCGCCGCCCGAATTCGGGCGAGTTGGCGTCTTGCGCAATCAGGTCGTCGACGAACGCCTGCGCCTTTGCCTGCAGCTTGGTTTTCTGCTCGTCCTCGAGCGGTACCAGCCCTGCCGCCTTTTCCGCTGTGATTGCGGGCACCGGATCGGGCGCGTCGAGCCGGATCGCCGTGTCGGTCGTCGTCGCCTCGGGTGCCAGTGTTGCCATTTGATGCCGCTCCTTCTCGCGCGCCAAGATAAGGCGCGGCGGTGTATTATTCAAGTAAGACAGCAAGGCGTGCCTTGTTGCGATGCGGCAATTCGGCTAGGGGCGCGCGCCAGCACTCTCGTACAATCAGGATTTCCCATGCGCCTCCGCAACGTGGCCATCATCGCGCACGTCGATCACGGCAAGACCACGCTCGTCGATCAGCTGTTCCGCCAGTCGGGCACCTTCCGCGACAACCAGCGCGTCGAGGAGCGCGCGATGGATTCGAACGACCTCGAAAAGGAACGAGGGATCACGATCCTGGCGAAGTGCACCAGCGTCGAATGGGAAGGCACAAGGATCAATATCGTCGACACGCCCGGCCACGCCGACTTTGGCGGAGAGGTCGAGCGTATCCTGTCGATGGTCGACGGCGTCATTCTGCTCGTCGACGCAGCCGAGGGCGCGATGCCGCAGACCAAGTTCGTGACGGGTAAGGCGCTCGCGCTCGGCCTGCGCCCCATCGTCGTCGTCAACAAGATCGACCGCAGCGATGCGCGGGCGCAGGAAGTCCTCGACGAGGTGTTCGACCTGTTCGTGTCGCTCGATGCGAGCGATGAGCAGCTCGACTTCCCCGTGCTTTTCGCCAGCGGGCGCAATGGCTATGCGGGCACGACCGCCGACGTGCGCGAGGGCGACCTGACGCCGCTGTTCGCCAAGATCGTCGAGCATGTGCCCGCGCCAAAGGCCGACGCGAGCGGGCCGTTCAAGTTCCTCGTAACCCTCCTCGACCGCGACAATTTCGTCGGGCGCATCCTGACCGGCCTCGTCGCGAGCGGAACCGTCCGGCTCAACCAGCCGATCCACGCGCTGTCGCCCGACGGCAAGGTCGTCGAGACCGGCCGCGCGTCGAAGATCATGGCGTTCCGCGGCCTTGAGCGCGTACCCGTCGAAGAGGCGAGCGCGGGCGACATCATCTCGATCGCCGGACTGACCATCGCGACGGTCGCCAATACGATTGCCGATCCGGGCGTGACGGAGCCGCTGCACGCGCAGCCGATCGATCCGCCGACGCTGAGCATGCGGTTCGCGGTGAACGACAGCCCGATGGCGGGGCGCGAGGGGACCAAGGTCACCAGCCGCATGATCCGCGACCGCCTGTTCCGCGAGGCCGAAAGCAATGTCGCGATCCGCGTGACCGAGAGCGCCGACAAGGACAGCTTTGAGGTCGCCGGGCGCGGCGAGTTGCAGCTGGGCGTGCTGATCGAAACGATGCGCCGCGAAGGGTTCGAGCTTGGCATCAGCCGCCCGCGCGTGCTGTTCCGCGACGAAGGGAACGGCCGCGAAGAACCCTACGAGACTGTCGTGATCGACGTCGACGACGAGCATTCGGGCACGGTCGTCGACAAGATGAACATGCGCAAGGCCGAGATGACCGACATGCGTCCCTCGGGCGGCGGCAAGACGCGGATCACTTTCTCTGCGCCGTCGCGCGGGCTGATCGGCTATCACGGCGAGTTCCTGTCAGACACGCGCGGCACCGGCATCATGAACCGCCTGTTCGAACGCTATGGTCCCTACAAGGGCCCGATCGAGGGGCGCAAGAACGGCGTGCTCATCTCGAACGGCACCGGCGAGGCGAACGCATATGCGCTGGGCTCGCTCGAGGAGCGCGGCATCCTGATGGTCGCGCCTGGCGACCCGCTCTACGAAGGCATCATCATCGGCGAGAACGCCAAACCCGACGATCTCGAAGTCAATCCGATGAAGGCCAAGCAGCTGACGAACTTCCGCGCGTCGGGCGGCAAGGACGACGCGATCCGCCTGACCCCGCCCAAGAAGCTGACGCTCGAACAGGCGATCGCCTATATCGACGACGACGAGCTGGTCGAGGTCACGCCCAAGAGCATCCGCCTGAGGAAGCGCCACCTGGACCCGCACGAACGCAAGCGCGCGAAGCGGCAGCTCGAGGCGGCCTGAGCGACGTACGGGCGGGGCACGCCAACCGCGCCCCCGCCCGTGGTCGTCAGTACTTCGCCTTGACGCCCAGGAAGTAGAACCGGCCAATTCCGGAGACGGGATAGGCCGAGCTCGACAGATAGGGTTCCTTGTTCGTCAGGTTGTTGACACCACCATAGAGCGAGAAACGGTCCATCACCTCCAGATCGAACGACAGGCCGTGGATCCAGTAGGCGGGTGCAAAACCGGCTGGTCCGAATTCGGTCTGGATGCGCTCGATCTGGATGGCGCCAGCCGCTGCGGTGCTGCCGATGTACTGCAGGTTGTAGCCGACCGAGAACGGCCCGTGCTTGAGGTTCAGGTTCGCCGTGCCCGAAAACTCCGGCACTCCCAGTTCGCGTAGCGCCGGGTTCACCAGCGTCGGGTTGGCCGGGTCGAAGAACCGGTTTACCTTCTGCGTCCAGTTGCCCGACATGTTGATGCCGACCGTAGTCCGTTCGCCGAGGTTGAAGCGGTAAGCAAGCGTCGCGTCGATGCCGGCCGTCTCGATCCGCCCGAAGTTGAGCTGCGTCTGCGTCAGGAAGTTGAAGCCGAAGGTCGCCGGACCGGCCGCCGTGCCGTTGCGGCGGAACAGCCCGCAGAACTGGTTCGGGAAGGTTCCGACATCGTAGCAGGTATTGACGATGTCCTGAGCAGTAACTGCTGCGATGGCGTCGGTGATCTTGATCGAGTAATAATCGACCGACAGCGCGAAGCCCGGCAGGAAGCGTGGCTGAAGCACGCCGCCGACCGTGAAGGTTGTCGCCGATTCCTTGCGCAGGTTCGGGTTGCCGCCGCTGGTCCCCGAAAAGCGCCCGGTCAGCGGATCGGTATAGGTCGAAATGAACGCGGCTGCATTCGGGATGCCGAGCGCGGTTGCGGCAGCGACGCAGTTCGCGCGCCGGTTGGGCGTCGCGTTCTGGTTGACGACATCGCACGGGTCGGCCGGACGGAAGGTTGCGCCCTGCGCCGGATCGAACAGCTCACCCAGGTTCGGAGCCCGGATCGCGCGCGAATAGGTCGCGCGGAAACGGAGGTCGCGGACCGGTGCCCAGCTGCCGTTGACGTTCCAGGTGAACGCACCGCCGACCGTCGAGTAGTCGGCATAGCGCGCAGCGCCGCCGATCGCGAGTTCGTGGAAGAACGGCGTATCCTTCAGGATCGGCACCGACAGTTCGCCGAAAACTTCCTTTACGTTGAAGCGACCGCCAGTATTGAGCGTCCGCGTCGTCGGATCGAAGATCAACTGCTGATTGCCGGAAATGTCGCCGATGAAGGTGCCTGCCGGTCCGGCCGGCGAACCAGCCGGAAGCAGCCCGAGTTCGAGGTCGCTGAACCGCGACGTCGACTTTTCGCTTCGGTATTCCGCACCCAGCGCAAACCCGATCGGGCCGCCCGGCATATTCAGGAAACCGCCGGTGTCGCCGGTCAGCGTCGCGTTCGCGACGAATTGCTCGATCCGGAAATTGTCGGTCGTGGGCGTTGTGATGAAGTTCACCGCCGCCTGACTGATTGAGTTCGTGCCAGCGAGGATGTTCGCCGGTCGGCACTGGCCGTCGCCCGGGCGGAAGGTGAAGAAACCCGGCTCGATGAACGGGAAGGTCTCTGAACCGGGGTGCGGCACGTTGCTGATGTCGGAACGGCAGCGCGGCCCGTTGGGCCCCTGCACGACGTCGATCGCCGCGAACAGCCGATCGTAGCGGACGGAATTGCTCTGCGTGACGCGGCTGTCGGTGCGCCCGTAATTGCCCGTCACCTCGTACTGCAAGTGCTCGCTGATGTCGCCGCGCAGGCCGCCGACGAGGCGATAGGTGTCGCGCCGCGCGGTCTGGATATTCGGCCCGAGGTCGAGGAAATCGCGGCTGACGCGCAGGCCGCCTGCCGCGTTCGCCTCACCCTGGAGCACCGCCGGGATGAACGGGTTGTCGGGGAAGATCAGCAGCGTATCGTAGAAAGTGTTGTAGTCGTTGCGCGAGGTCGTGGTGTTGCGCGCGAATTTGGCATCGACGAACACTTCGGCTGCAGGCGAGATTTCGAAGCGCGCGCGCAGATTGCCGTAGAAGCGCTCGCTGCCCGGGATGAGCGAAGCATTGTTCGTGCGCTCGACCGCGCCGTCGCCGCCAAACTGGTTCTGCGAGGTCGAAATGACGCCGTCCTCGAAGATTTTCACGCCGCCGTTTGCGGTGGTGACATAGCAGCCGCCGCCACCGAACCCGGTCCAGCCGACATAGCTTTCGTTGCAATCCGCGATGCCGTTGGCGTTGATGTCGGTCGTGAAACGCGCGAAATCGGCGCGGAACAGCAGGCCCGAATTCGAGCTGATCGCGAACACCGGCGCCTTGCCGATGACGAAGCTTGGCGAACCCGCCGCGCGCGCCATCAAGGCCGCTTCGGCGGCGCTTGGCGTTACGCCGGGGAACAAGGTCGCAAACTGCGCGGTCGTCGGGATGGCTGGTCCGAAAGCGATGCGCGAGGTGCGCGGGCCCGGTCCGCCGACGCGGTAATAATTGGCGAAGTTCGGCATCGTGCCTGCCACGATGTCGCCCTTCTGGAACCGCCTGAGCGGGTTCGAATAGGTCGTCGAGTTGTTCCCGCGCCCGTTGTTTGCGGTAAACTCGCGCTGGCCAAACAGGATTTCGCTTTCGTTGGTATAACCCCCTGAAAGCGTGAAGTTGCCGCGGCCATCGGCGAAGTTCTTGCCAAAGGTGGCCTCGATCCGCTGGGTGCCACCATCGCCGCGCGACGAGACACCGACCTGTGCGTCGGCGGCAAATCCTTCGAAGTTACGCTTGAGGACGTAGTTGACCACGCCGGTCACGGCGTCAGCGCCATAGACCGCCGAAGCGCCGCCGGTCAGGACCTCGACCCTGTCGATCAGGCCCGACGGAATGGTCGACACGTCGACCGTTTGCGCGCCCGCGACGCCCGAGACGTGCCGTGCCCCATCGACGAGGACGAGCGTGCGGTTCGAGCCGAGCTGGCGCAGGTTGAGCGTCGCCTGTCCGACTCCGCCGCCGCCGCGCTCGAGCGAGTCTGCGACGGTACCCGAGGAAATCAGCGCCGGGATCGTTCGCAGCGTGGCGGTGGCATCGGCGTTGCCCGCGCGTTGCAGGATTTCGGAGGTCACCGTGGTGATCGGCAGTGGCGCGGTCGCGTTCGCATCGCGCTGGATCCGCGAGCCGGTGACGACGATCGTCGATTCCTCGTCTGCCGCCGGTGCGGGCGACGTCTGCGCCTGTCCGCTGGTGGACGCAAGAGCGATGGCAATCGCAAGCACGGCGGTGCTTGCGCAGTTCCGCGCGCGGAAGTTGTTCATGAGACCCCTCGAAGTTGGCCGCGGGATGGCGGGCTTCGTGTCGAGGGTTGCCCGATCGTGGCGTCAGCGCAACGATTAGATTTCACACAAGTGTCATCGATTGCACTTTGCGCGCCGACCGTGCCGTTTGCGCAACAGTCGGGGACGCCCTCGTGGGCGGGCGCGGTAAGACAGCGCCGCTCTCCGGCCAGCGAACAAAACCGCGAGATTCTGGTCGCTTGGCGGACAAGCAGGGCGGGTTGCGAGATACCGGCTCCCGCTCGACCGACGCTTGTTTATGCAGTGAAGGAAGCCGCCATGCGTCAGGTTCTTCCGTTAATCGCCCTTGGATGTGTCGCAGCGCCGCTCGCCGCGCAGCAGGCTGCCGGGCCATCCGATGGCCTCGACGAGATCATCGTCACCGCACAGCGCCGCGCGACCGACCTGCAGGACACGCCGATCGCGGTCACGGCGATCACCGAAAAAGCGATCCAAGACCAGCAGATCCTGACCACGCAGGACGTCGCACGGGCGGTGCCGGGCCTTATCCTCAATCCCGTCACCGCCAATCCCTCGACCTTTCAGATTGGCCTGCGCGGCGGTTCCGAACAGACGAGCGGGCTGATCGTGTCGGAGCCGGTAGTCGGCATTTACGTCGACGACGTCTATCGCGCGCGGCTGCAGGGGTCGAACTTTCAGCTAAACGACATCGAGCGGGTCGAGGTTCTCCGCGGGCCGCAGGGGACGCTCTACGGACGAAACAGTTTCTCGGGCGCGCTCAAGATCGTGACGCTGACGCCCGGGCGCGACAAGAGCTGGCTGAAGGCCGGGATCGGGGTCGGCAGCTTTGACGAGATCCGGGGTGACGTGAGCATCGGCGGGCAGGTCGCGGGCGATCTGGGCGCGTCGCTTTCGGTCTTCTACCGCAACCAGCGCGACGGCTGGATCCGCAGCATTCCCTACAACCGCCGCATCGGCCGCGAGGAGAACTTCGCGGTGCGCGGGAAGCTCGCCTATAATCTGGGACCGTTGCGCGCGGTCCTGTCGGCAACCTACACCAACGACACGAACGACGGCTATATTCCGGTCAACGTCCGCTTCGTGCCGGATGCGGGGCGCATCAACTTCGCGACACGGGTGTTCTCGAAGGACGCCGTCCCCGCGTTCGGCGCCGACCCCTATGTCAACGCATCGCCCACGGTGTCGCGCGGCAAGACCGAGGTGTTCGCCGGCGCGCTCGACCTCAGCTACGACATCGGCGACGCCACCACGCTCCGGTCCATCACCTCCTATATCGACACGCGTGACTTCTTCCGCTGGGACATCACCGGCGGGGTCAATCCGGCGCCTGGAGTCTTCGTCTCGACCTTCGACCGTGCGTCGCCGTCCTCCGCGGGGCAATGGACGCAAGAGCTACAGCTGCAAGGCAAGGCGTTCGATGACCGCCTGACCTATTTGGTCGGCCTCTACTATTTCACCGAAACCGGCCGGCAGACCTTCACCGATACGCTCGGGCTGTTCGGACTGCCCACCTCGCCGCTGTTCAGCCAGTCAACCGACACCAAGTCCTACTCGGCGTTCGCGCAGATCACATACAGCCTGACCGAGCGGACCTCGCTGACGCTCGGCGGGCGCTACACTTCGGATCGCAAGCGCTTTGCCGCGACGATCGACGCGCCCGCCAATGTCGCGGTGAACCTTGCGGCGACGTTTGATGCGTTCACCCCTCGCCTGGGGCTCGAACACAAGTTCAGCGATACTCTGCTCGGCTATCTGTCGGTGTCGAAGGGGTTCAAAGCGGGTGGCTTCAACGGCCTGTCGCGCGACCCGCGTGTGCTGGCGCTCGCCTACCGCCCGCAGACCGTCTGGGCCTATGAAGCGGGTCTGAAGGCCGAGCTTTTCGACCGGCGCCTGCGTTGGAACACGGCCGTGTTCCGCAACGACATCACCGACCTGCAACAGACCGCCTCGCGACCCGACGGGACGTTTCCGCAGGAAAATGTCGGCAACGCACGGCTCTATGGCATCGAGACCGAGCTGTCGGCGCGCGTGGTGCCGGGGTTCGATCTGAATGCCGCTGCCAGTTATAACGACGACAGCTATACCAGCCTTATCCCCACATCGGACGCGGCGCGGGCGGGAGCGCAGGCGCTGCCGCTGGTGTCGAAATGGACCTGGCGTCTCGGCGGTACATGGGAACGCGGGATCGGCGGCGGGTTCAAGGCGCGGATCGGCGCGAACGCGGTGCATACCGGCGACTTTTTTGCGAATGTGACCAACGTCCTTGTCATTAACGGCTATATGCGCGTGGACGGGTTCGTTGCCTTGGCAACCGCCGACGGGCGCCTCGAGCTCAACCTGTCCGGGCAGAACCTGACCGACCGCGTCACCTACGTCAGCGGGATCGTGACCGCGCCGTTCCCGACCGCGCTCACGCCTTTGCGCCCGCGGACATGGATGCTGACGCTGCGTTACGCGCGCTGACGGGAACCGGTCCCGCGCCGCGCCGTTGACGTGCCTGATCGGGGAGCGCGGCATGGCGGACAAGTCGTTCAAGGCAGGCGACAAGGTCGAATGGGACTCGAGCGGCGGCCATTCGGTTGGCAAGGTCGTCAGGAAGGTCTCCACGCCGACGAAAATTAAGGGTCACACGGTCAAGGCGTCGAAGGACAACCCCGAATACATCGTCAAATCGGACAAGTCGGGCAAAGAGGCGGCGCACAAGCCGTCGGCGCTCAAAAAGGCTTGAGATCGCGCCGCGACTCGCTTGACAGGCGGGGTCCGCGCCGATACCGGCTCCCGCTTCCGCAACATCCCGGCCTTGCCGAGCGCTTCCGCGCGTCGGCACTTCGGCATGTGTGGAAGTGACGCGAAGAGATGGGGCGGCGTGCCAGTCGCCCTGTGGAGCCGGAAGGATTTGAGTTAGATGGCACGTATTGCGGGGGTCAACATCCCCACCAACAAGCGCGTTCACATCGCGCTGACCTATATCCACGGAATCGGCCCTGCGAAGGCCAAGGAAATCACGACCAAGCTCGGCATCGGCGAGCAGACGCGCGTGCAGGACCTGACCGACCAGGAAGTGCTGCAGATCCGCGAGACGATCGATGCGGGCTACACCGTCGAGGGCGACCTGCGCCGCACCAATTCGCAGAACATCAAGAGGCTGATGGACCTCGCCTGCTACCGCGGCTTGCGTCACCGCAAGGGTCTCCCCGTCCGCGGCCAGCGCACGCACACCAATGCGCGCACCCGCAAGGGCAAGGCCAAGCCGATTGCAGGCAAGAAGAAGTAAGGTCCGAGCGCTGTCCCGCGCTCCCTCACACTAGGTCAGGAATTACAAAGACATGGCACGCGAACCAGGGCGCATCAAGCGCCGCGAGAGGAAGAACATCACGAGCGGCGTCGCGCACGTGAACGCAAGCTTCAACAACACGATGATCACGATCACCGATGCCCAGGGCAACGCGATCAGCTGGTCGTCGGCGGGTATGATGGGCTTCAAGGGCAGCCGCAAGTCGACGCCTTATGCCGCACAGGTCGCCGCCGAGGACGCAGGGAAGAAAGCCGCCGAGCACGGCGTCCGGACGCTCGAGGTCGAGGTCAAAGGCCCCGGTTCGGGCCGTGAGTCGGCGCTCCGCGCGCTCCAGGCGGTCGGCTTCAACATCACCAGCATCCGCGACGTGACGTCGATCCCGCACAACGGCGTTCGTCCTTCGAAGCGTCGGCGCGTCTGATTTTGGACGACGCGTTCATGCTCCGCGCGGGCGACACCAACGAATACCCGGCCGACCCGCTGACGAGCGGTCGGCCCAACCCCAAGGGGAACACCGTGGCCGTCAATTCGAAGAACTGGCAGGAACTGAAGAAGCCCGTCGCCCTGGAGCGCAAGGGCGGTGGCGATGCAAAGCGTCGCGCGACCTTCGTTGCCGAACCGCTGGAGCGTGGCTTCGGCCTGACGCTCGGCAACGCGCTGCGCCGCGTGCTGCTCTCGTCGTTGCAGGGTGCGGCGGTGACAAGCATCAAGATCGAGAACGTGCTGCACGAGTTCAGCTCGCTCGCCGGCGTTCGCGAGGACGTGACCGACATCGTGCTCAATATCAAGCAGCTGGCGATCCGCATGCAGGGCGAAGGGCCCAAGCGCCTCCAGCTTGCGGCGACCGGGCCCGCTGACGTCACCGCGGGCATGATCGCGGCGTCGGGCGATATCGAGATCATGAATCCCGAGCTGCTGATCTGCCACCTCGACGAGGGCGCGACGCTCAACATGGAGCTGACGGCCGACACGGGGAAGGGCTATGTCCCCGCCGCGTCGAACCGTCCGGCCGATGCGCCGATCGGCCTCGTCCCCGTCGACGCGCTCTACTCGCCGGTCAAGCAGGTCGCCTACAAGGTCGAGAACACCCGCGTGGGTCAGGAGCTCGACTACGACAAGCTCACCCTGACCATCGAGACCGATGCGACGATCAGCCCCGAGGACGCGGTGGCCTATGCGGCGCGCATCCTGCAAGACCAGCTCGCGCTGTTCGTCCACTTCGACGACAGCCAGGCAGTCTCGTCGGGCCCGATGATCGGCATGGCGGCGCCGTCGATGGGTGGCGGCATGTCGACTCCGGTCAGCGAGAGCGACACCAACCAGCTCAACCGTTACCTGCTCAAGAAGGTCGATGAGCTCGAGCTGTCGGTGCGCAGCGCCAACTGCCTCAAGAACGACAACATCATCTACATCGGCGACCTGGTCGGCAAGACCGAGGCCGAGATGCTGCGCACCCCGAATTTCGGGCGCAAGTCGCTCAACGAGATCAAGGAAGTACTGTCGTCGATGGGCCTGCGGCTGGGGATGGATATCCCCGGATGGCCGCCGGAGAACATCGAGGACATGGCGAAGAAGCTGGAAGCCGAGCTCCTCGGCTGACAGCGGGTCACACAGGATTAGCGAAGCGATTGCACAGCAATCGCAAGCTAGTCCTGAGACGGCCGAGCCCGCCCTTCAACATGCTCAGAAGGCGTGCCGCATAGCGGTCCCGACCGACGCAGGCGCGGATTTACTCCGCGCCTTTTCAGCTGGCACTCACCGCCGCGCCCATGCGGGAACCTGCGCAGCCTCGCACCGTCGTAGCCGCACAGTATCCTGAATCGTCAGATCTACGGTGTCTGTGTTGACTGGCTTCAGCTCGATGACGATTTCGTCGCCCGGCGCATCGCCCGGGTTCGGCGCATATTCGACATCGTAGCTGCCGTTGCGTTTGCGTGTCGCACGCTTCCAGCGGATAAACATCAGGCCGTAACGGTCGTCCGCAAATCCCTCGGCGTGGCCATTGCTGTCGAACCGATAGACATGCGTGGCGCGAGCGCATGGGTCGTGGCTCGCGACATAGTATCCGCGCCGTATCGGAATGCCCATGACGCCCATTTGAGCAGCCGCAACTGGCGCCGTCGGCGGTGACGCCTGAACCACCGGGGCCGCGTTTGCGGCACCTCCACAGGCCGACAGGGCCGCACTTACGGCCCCGCCGCCCGAGAGCGAATAGCTGCCCGCATCGACGCCGCCAACCGTGACGGAGAAACCGGCCTCCGGGCTCGTCAACAAGCGCGCGAGTCCCGGATCGCTCAGCCGGAACTCCCACAGGTCAGGCCGCGGCGCCGCGCTCGGCATCGCCGCGAAACGGCGTGTTGGGGTCGAGACAACGACCTCGGCAGGGCGCGCCGGCGCGCGCGTCGCAAGCAGCATCGTCGCGGTGCCCGAGCGGCAACCGACGCTCAGTGTCCGTATCGGCCCTACGCCGTTGAGTGCGGCCACGCGCATCCCCGATGGCAGCTGCATCAGCCGAAAGCCTTCGCGCATCGCTGCCGACGGGGCGGGCGCTTGCGACATCGGCCGCGCGCTTGCCGTCGATGCGCTCCCCCCATTGCGCGCCGCGACAAGCGTCGGAAACATGCGGAACGTCCCCCCGACCAGCCGCCAATAGCGCGTGCAGGCGTTCGCACGCGGTCCACAGTCGCTGGCACGGACGTCGACTTCGAGGATGTCTCCGCCCGGATTGGGACGCACGACGGGACTGTGCGTGATGACGAACGGCACATGGCGATAGCCACTGCCGCCCGATACGACCGTATCGACCATGCATCCCAGCGTGCCGCAGTAGAGCGAGGCGGCGGTCGAGCATTGATAGGCATTCGAATCAACGACGAAATCGGCGGTACCATCCCCGTTCAGGTCGGCGGTGGTCACCGCATGGCTTCCCATGCGCAGCACCCCGCGCTGTTCGCGGCAGGTCGCGCGGGCGTCCTGGTGGAGTCTGTCGATGATTGTCTTTGCGCCCGGCGGGGGCGTCCGCAGTTGCGCGTCCGCCGTTCCGAACAGGCCGGTCGTGAGCGCGAAGACGGTGATCACGGACAATTTCATGACTGCCCCCCCCTTGAAGTCGCCACTCAAGCTTAACAGCCGGAGACCAGAGGGCAATTTCAATTCAATCCCCTTGCCGAAACGACCGTGCCCGGTTCATGCTCGTGATCCAGGCCGGGGCAATCGACAGGGGGCAGCATGGCGGGGGGAGCCGGGGACTTCATTCGGGGACTGCTGGTGCCGCCGCGCGCGCAGATTCTTACGCTCGCTGCCGCCGGGATCGGGCTGTTTGGCGATGTCGTCGACTTCTTCACCGACCTCGTCCCGCGCTGGGTAATCGGCGCGGGACTTCTGGGACTGGCGTTGCTTGCGGCATGGATGTGCTGGCCCTTGTTCAAGGCCGCCGCCGACTCGTTGAGGCGCGAGGATTGCCGCGAGTGCAATACCGCGCGCTTCGGGCTCTACGGCACCGCGGCGTTCGTCCTGCTGTCGTTCGTGGGCGGAGGCGACTCGGCAACCGCCACGATCGGCACACGCCTCGGCCTGATCGAACGCGATGTGGCGGTGGTGCGCGAGACGCTCGAGCCGCAGACGATCATCGCGCGGCCGCGCACGATGGCGGACCATTTCAACAACGCCTTTGTCTATCTGAACTACCGGCGCGACGCGCCGTCCGCGCAGCGCGAAATGGCGGCGCTCTATGCGCTCGGCGCACCGCGCAAGCTCGACGCCGCGCAACTCTATCTCGACAGCCACGCCGCGACCGAGCCGCGCAATGCGACGGTCGAGCGGATGGGGAAAATGGGGACGGCGCAACGCGATGCCACGCTGCTGGTGGTCGCCGCGCGACATTCAACCGATCGCGCCCGGCAGTCGGCGATCGTCGCCGAGGCGCAGCGTATCGAGCCGCAGCTTCCCGAGGCGTGGTACGATCCGATGCGTCCGCAAGTCATGGCGGCCGGGCGCAACGCCTTTGCGCGTCCGGGCGACGAAGCCGCGCGGATCCGCGCCGAGATCGCGCTGATCGAGAAGCATCAGGCGCTTGCCGCCGCCGCACCGGTCGCGCGCTGGTATTATATGCCGCAGATGGCGCAGGGCGCCGGGGGCTCGCTACAGATGTTGCTCGATACCTATCGCCAGTCGGCACAGCAGTATGAGGATATGGCGAGCGGCAAGTTCGGGCGCGAGGTTCGGGCCAAGCTCGCGCAGGACCGGGCACAGGGACGGTGAGCGCCGATGTTGTGTTTCGTGGCGCCGCCCGATAGCGCCAGTCGACGGCAAATTCCGGAGTTTTCGTGGCGACAGCGGCAGGCACGGGCAGCGAGGCGCTCACGCCCGAACGGCTCGCCGCCGCGCACAAGGCCGTGCGCGACGACACATCGATCCAATTCGACCTGCCCGGCATGGCGCCGCCGCCCCAGCCACCCGCGTGGCTGAAGCCATTAATCGAGTTCTTTGAATGGATTAGCCCCGCATTCCCCTATCTCTTCTGGGGCGCGGTGGTCGCTGTCTTTATGCTTGTCCTTTATCTCCTCTTGCCCAACATTATCGGCTTCGAATGGCCCTGGTCGCGCAAGACCTTGGCCGGGGCCGAGGACGCGGGCTGGCGGCCGGAGGAGGGGGCCGCGCGCGCGCTGCTCGCCGAAGCAGAGGCGCTCGCGGCGCAAGGCCGCTATGCAGAGGCGGCGCGGCTGCTGCTCGCGCGCA
>VYLL01000311.1_pt1 | contig 14626 bp, 15 predicted proteins | sample 5114301 | NCBI WGS metagenome assembly VYLL01 (sample SAMN12291809, study PRJNA351875) | freshwater metagenome | isolation source: freshwater lake | place: USA: Michigan, MSU2 Lake | collected 2011-08-16 | reverse complement strand
CGTGAAAAGCTGGTGGCGCTCAAGGACTATCTCCAGACCTTCGGTATCGAATTCGCGCTGGGGCAGGTCATCACGCCCGCGACCTTCAACCGCCTGATCGCGCTTGTGGGAGACGCGGAGCATCGGACCGAGGTGATGGAGCAAATTCTCCGCACCCAGACGCAGGCCTATTACGCGCCCGCAAACGCCGGGCACTTCGGTCTGTCGCTCGGCAGCTACGCGCACTTCACCTCGCCGATCCGCCGCTATGCCGACCTCCTTGTCCACCGCGCGCTGGTGCGCGCGTTCGGGGTGGGCGTGGGCGGGCTCACCGACGACGAGGCAGCGCGGATGAGTGTCATCGGCGAGGCGATCAGCCAGGCCGAACGCCGCGCGATGGAAGCCGAGCGCGAGACGGTCGATCGCTACGTCGCCGCCTATCTGTCAAAGCACGTCGGCGAAGTGCTCGACGCGCGGATCACCGGTGTCGCAAGCTTCGGCTTCTTCGCAACGGTAGAGGGCGTGGGCGGCGACGGGCTCGTACCTGTCTCCACGCTCGGCGACGATTACTACCGCTACGACGAGGGGGCCCGAACGCTTGAGGGCGACGTCACCGGGACGCGCTATGCGGCGGGCCAGGTGTTGAAACTCCGGCTCGCGGAGGCGAATCCGATCAGCGGTGCGCTCCGCTTCGAACTGCCCGAAGGCGGCGGGGAGGGCAGGGGTTCAGCGCGCCCGCCGATGCGCGGGCGGCGCGGACGACCGTCGAACATCCGCCATCAGGGAAAACGTCGATAGCCGAGCCTTGCGCGTAACGGCATTGCCGCCTAAGCGCCGCGCCACTTTATCTTCCGACATCTTTCCGGAGACGACCATGGCCAGCCAGGCCCCTCAGAACGCGAATCTGCCGTTGCTCTACAACGACCTCATGCCTCTTTCGTCGGTGGAGCACGCCGACTTCCGCGCGCGCGAGATGACGAGCGTCGACTTCCTCAAGGCGCAGCACGCGATTCCCGTCACCGTTGATGAGTTCGCGCTGGCGCAGCGGCATTTCCCGATCGTTTTCTCGTCGGGCGACCAGCCGGTCCCGCTCGCGCTCATGGGCTTGAACGAGGGCGTCAACACCTTTGTCGGCGATGACGGCAAGATCAACGAGGCGATCTACATTCCGGCCTATGTTCGCCGCTACCCCTTCCTGCTCGCCAAGCTCCGGCCCGAGGCGGAAGAACTGTCGCTGTGCTTCGACCCGACAAGCGACGTCATCGGCAAGTTCGACGACGGCGAGCCGCTTTTCGTCGACGGCCAGCAGACCGAGTCGGTGACACGCATCCTCGGCTTCTGCGAAGAATTCGAGAAATCCGGCATGAAGACTGGCCAGTTCATGGCTGAGCTTGCCGAGCACAAGTTGCTGATGGAAGGCGAGGTCGCCATCCAGCAGGAGGGCGTGGAGCAGCCCTATATCTATCGCGGCTTCCAGATGATCGACGAGAACAAGCTGCGCGATCTTCGCGGCGACGTCCTGCGCAAGATGATGCAGTCGGGCATGCTCCCGCTCATTCACGCGCACCTGTTTTCGCTGTCGCTCATGCGCGACATCTTCGGCCGCCAGATGGCGCAGGGTCGCATTCCCGAGCCGATCACGCTCTAATCCGTCACAAATGGTTGTATCCGGTCCGGGTGTCTTGAAGACTTACGGGCCGTGACATATATTGTCCGTGACCGGTTGCGCGTCCCCCCTTTCGCGCACGGTTGGCATGGTTCCGGCCTCGCCGGACCATGTCTCCTCCCTGAACCTGGCCACCGCGCGCGAAAGTGCGCGGTGGCTCTTTATTTCTACTCGGCTGCGATCGGAAGGTCTGCGGCACGGGGTCGCGCGAGCGCGTCGGCGAGGCTCCTGACGATCCGTCGCATCGCGTCGATCCCGGGACCGGGGTTTGTCAGTTCGGCATCGAGATAAAGGCGGCGGTCGATCTCTACCTGCAGGGCATGCACCGCGGCGGACGGTCGGCCGTGCCGTTCCAGAATATAGCCGCCCGCATAGGGCGCATCGACCGCCACGCGAAGGCGATGCGCTTCCAGATCGGCGATCGCTGCTGCCGCAACGGTGGGCGTCGTCGAGCGTCCGCGCAGCGTCCCGATCACTACATCGCCGCGGTGGGGAAGCGCAAGCGGCGGCATCGAATGCAGATCGATCAGAACCGCGAATCCGTGCCTGGCGACTCCGCGGCGGAGGAGGCGGTCGATTGCGGCGTGATAAGGGCGGTGGACCGTCGCGACTCTGTCAGCGAGCGTCGCCGCATCGACGGGCGCCTTCCACAGCCTGCCCACGCCATGCAGCCGGTCAGGGATGACGCCGAGCCCGCCGCGCGCACGCCACGTCGGGCGGCCACCGGCTGCGTTCGCAATGACCATGTCGGTTTCGGCACGGTTGAGATCGACCAGGAGGCGCGGCGCGCGCGCCGCAATGACGCTGTGGTCGTCGTCGGCCAGCCCCTCGACGAGCAAATCGCAGAATCGGTCTTCGAGTGCGCGCGCAGCGTCCAGCGGAACGGCGAGGAGCTTGTCGATCTCAGGGGGATAGTCGCGGCCCGCGTGCGGTACCGATACGATGACCGGGCTAAATCTATGGGGGGCGGCCAAATCGAAAAGGTCGGTCACCAGTCCGTTCTAAGGCGTTCGGGCCGTTCGCACACTGGAAAATCTTAACCGGTGCGCGCATACATCGGCAGTGCCGGTCGATCGCGCCCGGCACGGGGACAGTTACGCGCCGATGATTCGCATCCTTCTCGCCGAAGACGACGACGCGATGCGCGCGCACCTCGACCGGGCATTGACACGCTCGGGCTACACGGTCGTGCCCGTCGATCGCGGGACAACAGCGCTCGCGCTGGTTGAGGGGGGCGAGACCTTCGATCTGCTGCTGACCGACATCGTGATGCCCGAGATGGACGGGATCGAGCTCGCGCAAAAGGCCTCGATCATCGCGCCCGGCATGCGCGTGATGTTTATCACCGGTTTTTCAGCGGTCACGCTGCGCGCCGGAGAGGCGCTGCCGCAAGCAAAGATTCTGTCGAAACCGTTCCACCTGCGCGACCTTGTCATGGAGGTCGACCGGATGTTCCAGGGCGCAAGCTACGGCACATTATAAGTCGGTTGCGTGTCGCGCATCGCGACGCTAGGGACGCCGCCTGACCCGTCGAGTGGGCGTGTAGCTCAGTGGTAGAGCACTGTGTTGACATCGCAGGGGTCGCAAGTTCAATCCTTGCCACGCCCACCATTTTCCAAATCTGTCGAAGCCGTCGCACGGCGCATATGGTGGCGCACCCGAAGGGATTCGAACCCCTGGCCTCTGCCTTCGGAGGGCAGCGCTCTATCCAGCTGAGCTACGGGTGCCTGACAGGGCCCCTAACAGGCACCCGCGTGCTCCGCTAGCCCTTGACGGGCTTGACGATCTTGACCGGCTGGAATTTGCCGAGACCGCAGCTTGCGCCCGGTGAAAGGCCCGGCGACTGCAACACCGTGATGATATCGACATTGCACAGCTGACTGAGCGAGGTCTTGTAAAGAAAGCGCTCCTCGAACCCCAAGCTTGGGCAACTCATGGGCAGCGTGTTGCGGTACACCTTGCCATTGTTCATGTGGAAATCGATCACGCTGTCGCCATGGACATTCGTGTTGCGGATGTTGTTCAGCTGAACGCAGCTGACCGGCTTGCCGTCCTCGACCGCGGGCGGCGGCGTGTTGCGGTCGCGCGGGGCGGCGGATGCGGTGGCAATGCCGCAGGCGACGATCGCGGCGGCGGTGAACAGTCTCTTCATGCGGCTCCTCCTTCGACTCGGGGAGCCGAAGCGTGCTTGGGCGGCGATGACTTGGGCCTGAACGTACACAGGTCGGCAACCACGCAGCGCCAACATTCCGGCGTGCGCGCCTTGCACGTGTACCTGCCGTGAAGGATAAGCCAGTGATGCGCGTGCGACCGGAATGGGGCTGGGGTCTGCCGTTCGAGAATGGCCTCCACCGCGGCCGGGGTCTTTCCCTTGGCGAGGCTGGTCCGGTTGGCGACGCGGAAAACGTGGGTATCGACCGGAAAAGTCTCCGCGCCCAACGCGACGTTGAGGACGACGTTTGCGGTCTTGCGGCCGACGCCGGGCAGCGATTGAAGGAGGTCGCGGTCGGTGGGGACCTCGCCGCCGAACTGCTCGATGAGGATGCGTGACAGCGCGACGACGTTCTTTGCCTTTGTGTTGAACAGTCCGATTGTCTTGATGTGCTCCTTAAGCGCTTCTTCCCCAAGTGCGATCATCTGTGCGGGAGTCTCCACCGCTCCGAAAAGTCCGCGCGTCGCCCGGTTGACACCTGCGTCGGTCGCCTGCGCAGACAGCACGACTGCGACAAGCAGCTGGTAAACATTCTGATATGCGAGTTCGGTCTCGGGTGTCGGGTTGCCTTCTGCCAGGCGCGCGTAGAAGGTGAATATGTCCCGACGTTTCATTCCCGCTCTCTGACGCTTGACCGCGGCCGGCACAATCTGGCCGGTTCGATTCGGACCTGCCGATGCCGCTTTTGGTCCAAAGCGGTGTTAACGCGGCTGTTCGCATTCCATTTCGGTGCAGTCTGTCATCGCGCCACCGTCGCGCGCTTGGCAAAATGCAGCTGGGGAGGGCAGGCAATTTGGGGAAGGGGGTCCTACACTGGTCGCGGATAGCATTGTTGGAGGGGTGGCACCGGCATCATGTTCTGCCGCGGTCGTCGCTGTCCATGCCTCAGCTGGGTGCGTTGGCGGCGCAGTTGCGGCGCGACGGGTTTCTCTACGAATGCTTCCGTCAGAACGGAATGTACCTGCCAAGCCGTATTGATGTGGCGCAGCGTCATCGGCTGCCGCTCCATCGCGGCTCTCACCCTCGCTATTCCCGGATGGTGACGCACGAATTGCTCAATATTCAGGATTTCGTTCTCGGTCGCGACGACGCCGATGCCCGATCAATGGTCGAGTATCTGGTCGCGGATCTGAAAGCCGAGCTTTCTGCCATCGACGACATCGAAGCGATCAAGCTGAGCGCGCGGACGCCGTTCGCGAGCGGGATGCGCGAGAGCTCTCACCACAGTCGGACCGAGACGGCATTGCGGCGTGCTACGCGCGGAGCCGGGCCGCGTCGCTAGATTTTACGGCTTCCAGACCGGGCGCGTGCGGGCTAGACCCAGCGGTAATGCATGCCTTCGCAAACCCGGCCAAATTCCTGCGTCTTGCCCGCCCGTTGACGAACGCGCTTCTGGTCATCGGCATTGTGCTCGTTGCAGCCGGGTCCTACGCCGGGCTGTTCGTTACCCCGCCCGACTATCTTCAGGGCGATGCGGTTCGCATTCTCTACATCCATGTGCCCGCGGCCTGGCTGTCGATGGCTGGCTGGAGCGGCATAGCGATTGCCAGCCTCGTCCAGCTTGTCTGGCGGCACCCGCTTGCCGGAGTCGCTGCGCGCGCCGTTGCGGTGCCCGGCGCGTTGTTCACCGCGATCTGCCTTGCGACCGGGTCAATCTGGGGTCGGCCGACGTGGGGGACCTGGTGGGAATGGGACGGGCGGATGACATCCGTGCTCGTCCTGCTGTTCCTCTACATCGGCTACATCGCGCTTGCATCCCAGTCTTCCGAACGCGGCAGCGTCAGTCGCGTGACGGCAATCTATGGTCTCGTGGGGGCGGTGAACCTGCCGATCATCAAATACAGCGTCGAATGGTGGAATACGCTGCACCAGGCGCCATCGATCACCGTTCGCGGCTCGGCCATCGCGCCCGAGCTGCTGTGGCCGCTCGGCTTCACCGTCGTTGGGTTCAGCCTGCTCTTCGGTGCGATTGTCCTCATGCGGATGCGCGCCATTCTTGCCGAAGCGAAGGTCGAGGCACGCATGGCGCGGATGGTGGCGGCATGAACCCCTGGCCGTTCGTGTGGGCCGCCTATGCGGTCACGCTTGTCGCGACTGGCGGTATCCTGATCTGGGCTTTGGTCGCCATGCGTCGCGCAGAGTCGGCCGTCGAGGATTTGCGCCAGCGATGAAGCCCAAGCAGCAGCGGTTGGTCCTTGCCCTCGTCGCCCTTCTTGCCATCGTCGGCTCCGGGTTCCTTGCGCTCTCCGCCCTTGGTGACAAGGCCAGCTACTTCTATTCGCCCGCCGATATCGCGCGGCAAGGCATCCCCCAGAACCGTGACATTCGGTTGGGCGGGATGGTCACCAACGGCAGCATCTTGCGCGCACCCGACGGCAAGACCGTGACCTTCGTTGTCCATGACGGCCCGCACGAGGTGCCGGTGCGCTTCACCGGCATTCTTCCCGATCTTTTCAAAGAGGGGTCCGGTATGGTTGCCGATGGGCGCTTCGAGGGCAGAACCTTTGTTGCAAGCGAGATCCTCGCCAAGCACGACGAGCGCTACATGCCGCCGCAGATGGACGGCGTGAAGCACAAGACCACGACCTTGGCCGCGCGGTGATTGCGGAAGCGGGTCTTGCCGCGCTGTGGTTCGGCGCTTCGCTCGCCCTGCTCCAGTTCGTTTTGTCGTGGCTGGGGCTCAAAGATGCGCGGACGACTTTGCGGCGGGGCGTGCGGGTCGCCGCGGTCGTGCAGGCCGGGTTCGTAACCCTGTCGTTCGCGTTGCTGACAACCGCCTTTGTCCGATCCGACATGTCGGTAAAGCTCGTCGTGGCGAACAGTCATTCGCTGAAGCCAATGCTCTACAAGATCAGTGGAACCTGGGGGAATCACGAGGGGTCCATGCTGTTGTGGGTCATGGTGCTCGCGCTTGCCGGAGCAGCGGTAGCCTTGCTCGAACGGCGTCTTCGGGAGGACACGCTGATTGCGACGCTCGGCGCGCAGGCGCTAATCTCCTTTGGTTTCTATGCTTTTCTGCTCTTTTCTTCCAACCCGTTCGAACGCATCTTCCCGGTGCCAACCGATGGCCAAGGGCTCAATCCCCTTCTGCAGGACCCTGGCCTCGCGTTCCATCCGCCGACCCTTTACATCGGATATGTCGGCATGTCGGTGGCGTTCAGCTTTGCCGTCGGCGCGCTCATCACGCGCGATGTCGGGCGGGAATTTGCACGCGCGATGCGGCCTTGGGTCTTGGTCTCATGGGTTTTCCTGACGCTTGGCATCACGGCGGGCAGCTACTGGGCCTATTATGAGCTCGGCTGGGGCGGCTGGTGGTTCTGGGATCCGGTCGAGAACGCGTCGCTCATGCCCTGGATTGCCGCAACCGCACTGCTCCACTCGGTCAGCGTGCTCGCGACACGCGACGGTCTGCGCGCATGGACCGTCATGCTCGCGGTCGTGGCATTCAGCATGTCGATGATCGGCACCTTCCTCGTGCGGTCGGGTATCCTGACCAGTGTCCACGCCTTTGCGGTCGACCCGGAGCGTGGCAGCTTCATTCTCCTCCTCCTCGCTCTCTATATCGGCGGGGCGCTCGCGCTGTTCGCGCTCAGGATTGCAACGGTGAAGGAGGGGACTCAATTCGACTTCGTGAGCCGCGAAGGTGCGCTTGTGGCCAACAACCTGCTGCTTTCGGCGATCCTCGGCATCGTTTTCGTGGGCACGCTGTATCCGCTTGCGGCCGAGGCGATGGGGGAGAAGCTGTCTGTCGGCCCGCCCTACTTCAACGCGACGACGGGGCCGCTGACGCTCGCGCTCGTCGTGATCATGGTCCTGGGGCCGGTCAGTCGCTGGCGGCACGACGAGGTCAGGAAGGTGCTCGGCCGGGTCGCGATTCCGATCGCGCTGACGGGGGCGGCGCTGGTCGCGATGCTCATCCTTGCGCCGGGCATCGGAATCTTGCCCTTCCTCGGCATCGTCCTTGCGACTGGCGTCGGTGCTGCGAGCTTCGCGCCGCTCTGGGGTCGCAACCTGCGTCGCACGCCGATGTTTACCTGGGGTATGGTCGTCGCGCACTTCGGGGTCGCGGTGGCGATCGTCGGCATGGCGGCAGAGAGCGCCTTCACGAAGGAAACGCTCGTCGCGGCACGCGCGGGAGAAGTGCACCGCGTCGGCCCCTGGCGCGTGCAGTTGCGGGAGATCCAGCCGGTCGCCGGACCGAACTGGACTGCGCTCGAAGGGGTGATCGAGGCGCAGAGAGGCGAGGACGGCGCGACATTTCCGATGAAGCCGCAAACCCGCCAGTTCTGGTCGCCGCCGACCGAAACCAACGAGGCCGCGATCGCGACACGATGGGATGGGCAGCTCTATGTCACGCTCGGCAAGCCTGACGGGCAGGGACGCTGGCAGCTGCGACTGTGGTGGAAACCGTTCGTGACGCTGATCTGGGCCGGCGGCGGGCTGATCGCGCTCGGCGGGCTGCTCTCGCTGATCGGTCGCTGGAGACGCGAGCGGGCCGTGGCGCTGCGCGAGGCCTACGCGTGAAGCACTTCTGGCTCTGGGCGCCCCTGTTCGCCTTCGTCGCGTTCCTGGCGGTGGTCGCAAGCGGCCTCTACGCGCCGGACGACCGCAAGCACCCATCGAAGCTCGTCGGGAAACCCATACCTGCGTTTGCGCTCGAGCCCGGCGCGACGGGCAAGCCGGGTCTGTCGAGCGCCGATTTCGCGAGCGGCCCGCGCCTCGTCAACGTCTTCGCCAGCTGGTGCGTGCCGTGTATCGTCGAGGCGCCGGTTCTCGGCCAGCTCGCGAAACAGGGCGTCGTCATCGACGGCATTGCGATCCGCGACCGGCGCGACGCCGTCGACCAGTTCCTCGTGCGGCATGGCAACCCCTATCGCGCGATCGGCAGCGATCCGGTGAGCGCGGTCCAGATCTCGCTCGGCTCGTCGGGCGTGCCCGAAACGTTCGTCGTCGATGCAAAAGGCGTTATCCGTCACCAGCACATCGGCGAGATCCGGCCCGAGGATGTGCCCGCGATCTTGAGCAAACTGCGTGAGGCGGGAACGGCATGACGCCGCGCTTCATTGCCTTGCTGCTCGTGGTCGCGACACCCGTGTTTGCCCAGTCGAACATGCCGCAGGCACCACTCGCCAATACCCAGCTCGCCGATCCCGCGAAAGAAGCGGCTGCGCGCGAGCTTATGCTCACCGTCCGCTGCCTCGTCTGCCAGGGGCAGTCGATCGCGGATTCGGACGCGGAGATGGCGCAGGATATGCGCGCGCTCATCCGCCAGCGCATCCAGGCGGGGGAGCAGCCCGACGACATCCGCACATGGCTCATTGAACGCTACGGCAATTGGGTGACCTATGAGCCGCCGCTCGACCCGCTGACCGCGCCACTGTGGGCGCTGCCGCTGCTCCTGATCATGCTCGGACTTTACCTTGCGCGCGGGCGCTTCAGGAAGCCGCGGTGATGGCCTGGGCGTGGGTACTGCTGTTCGCTGCGGCGGCCATCATCCTTGTCTGGCGATTTGCGCATCTGCCAAAGGGTGGCCTGGAACTCGTTCTCGCCGCCACGGTCGCCGGCCTGGCAGGATACGCATGGCAGGGCAGTCCCGCACAGCCGGGCACGCCGATCGAGTCGCGTGAGGTGAGCGTCCCGCCCGATCCGCAGGCGATCGCGACCCGGCAGCTGATGACCGACAACTACAGCGAGGCCGCCCGCGTCGCCAGTTTCGTCGACACGCTCGACCGGCTTGGGCTCACGCGCGAGGCCGTGATCGCCGCCAAGACCGCCATTCGCAAAGACCCGCGCAACGCCGAACTCTGGGTCGTCCTCGGCAACGCACTCGTCGCGCACGGCAACCAGTCGACGTCGCCAGCCGCCGAATTTGCGTTTGACCGGGCGGCCCGGATCGCGCCCGATCATCCCGCACCACCATTCTTCAAGGGGCTGGCGCTGGCGCAGGGCGGGCGCTTCGACGATGCGGAAAAGCTCTGGACCGGTCTGCTCGCGCGGGCCCCGGCAGACGCGCCGTGGCGCAGCGATGTTCAGGCCCGGCTCTCCGCACTCGCCATGGCGCGCCAGATGCGCTGATCGCGGACAGGTATTCGTTGCGCCGCGGTGACTAGCTCGAGGTGCTCGGCCTCCGGACGCGCTTATTCGCTCATCGAAGTTTCAGCGCGCGCTTCACGTCGGCCCAGCGGACCAGCTTGAAGTTTTGCGCGGCGGGCGCATTGGCGCCGTCCTGCGCGATGAACAGCCCGCCCGGATAGCCGGGAAAGCTCGCCGTCGTCGCTTCGATTCCGTCGGTTTCTTCGGTCGCGCCAAAGCGTCCGGCGGCGATGCGGAAGCGGCCGACATAGGCGCCGGTCTTCAGGCGCCACACGGCATAGGCGTTGTCGCCCTGGCTCGAGACGATGAGATAGCCGCCATCGCGCCCCTCGGCCGCGATGGCGACGCCCTCGACATCGGCGACGAGGCGCGCGTCAACGCGCGCGATCGCGACGGGCGCCACCGGATCGCCGGGGTTCGCGCCGAAGCGCCAGACACCGACGGCTTCTTCGCCGACATAGAGCTGCCCGGTCCGGTCGTCGGCGACGCAGCCCTCGGACTGGGTCGCAAGCTTCATCCGCCGCACCTCGCGCGCCGAACGGCCGTCGGGTGCGATTTCGAGCTGGACGATGTCCCCGGCCTTCATCACGACGAATGCGTAGAGCGGCCCGCCCTTGGGCGCGTAGAGGCACAGGCCATAGGCCTCGCCCGGCCCGGCTGCTGGCCGCGCGAGTTCGGTCAGCTGTGCGGTCCTCGGATCGAGCGCGAACAGCGCAAGCCGGGCATTGGCCACGTCGTTGCGGTCGGACGCCGCGACCAGAATGCGCCCCCGCAAGGAGCGGAGGTCGACATTGTTGACCCGCCCCGCCGCGAACTGGCTGCGGACGCGCCCGTCGAGGCCATAGACGTAGAGACCCGCCTTCTTGTCGGTCGCGACGACCAGGCTGGCGCCGGGGTCGCGCGGGTTGTGCCAGATGGCCGGGTCGTCGGCGGCGTCGTCGTTCGCCGTGCCGACGGGCGGTGTTTCCCCAACGGCGCGAACCTCGACCGTGACCGGTGGCGCGGCCACTGCCGCCCCCGCCGCAAGAACGGGCGCCAGCAGGACTGCGCGCATCAGAAGGTCACGCGCACGCCGCCCGCGTACCGCCGCCCGAAGCGCTCCCATTCGATCGTCCGCCGCTTGTCCTGCTGCCACAGGTCGACATAGCGACGACCGGGCTGATTGAGCAGGTTCGACGCGTCGAAGAAGACTTCGAAGCCCTTTTTGATCTCGTACCGCATCGAAAAATCGAGCTCGGTATCGGTGTCCCAATAAGTGTCGCCGGCATCGACCAGAGTGTCGGCGACATCATCGAGCCGCTCGGTGCGAAGCTGGTACTGAAGCCGTGCGGAGAAGCCGTATTTTTCATAGTATAGGCCGAGGTTGTACACGACGTCGGACGAGCCTGGCAGGCGAAGCTTGCGCGCGGCCACGATTTGCGTGGCGCCTGCGAACACAGGGGGTTTCTCGACCTCGCTCTTGTTGAGCGTCACGTTCGCGTTAATGCCGAAGCCGCCCATCCACTCGGGAAGGCCGAGACGCTCGGTGTAAGGATCGAGCTGAAGCTGCGCAGCGGCTTCGAGGCCATAGAGGTAGCCCGCGCCGCCGTTGACGAGGCCGCTGAAGCGATAGCCCGAGCGGTCGATGCCGCCGGTGTTGAGCGCAGTCGAACCGAAGGTGCGCGTCGAGTTGAACAGCGCGTCCTCGACCCGCTTGTAAAAGGCGCCAAGCATGAAATAGCCCTGTGACTGGACATACCATTCGAGATAGGCGTCGACGCCGTAAGCGCGCTCGGGCTTGAGCGCCGGGTTGCCGCCGGAGATCGTCTGGTCGGTGTCGTTGACGACAACGTTGGGCCGAAGCTGGTCGTAGTCGCCGCGCGCCGCGCCGCTGGTGAAGCCGATGCGCAGCTTCTTGTCGTCGGCAAGGTTGAAGTTGAGGTGGAGCGACGGAAAGAACAGGGTCGACGAGCTTGACGCGCTGACCTGCCCCACGACGCCGGGAATGGTCGCATTCGCGCGGCTGTTGTTCTTGACGTGCTCCATCCGCACGCCGCCAACGACGCTGCCCCAGTCGAAACGGCTGTTGGCCATGAGATAGGCGGCATAGATCTCTTCGCGGACATTGTAGAAATTGCCGGGGATCGGCGTTCGCGCAAAGCTCGCTCGCGCCCGTCCGGCCGCCGCCCGCGTCTGCGCCTCGTCGAAGTAGCGGAAGTTATAGCCGAGCGGAATGTCGCCCGCGAATGGCGTATTGAGCGAAAAGGCATTGTAGTCGGTCGGGACGCCGATGGTCGTAAAGCCCGCGGCAGTGTTGACGAGGATTTCCGACTCGTTCGCTTCCTTGGTCCGGCGGTCGTATTGCGCGCCGAGGCGGATTATCCCCTCGCCCCCGAACAGGTTGATGTCACGGCCGATCTCGAGCCGCCCCGTCCACGCGCTCGTCACGTCGACCGCATCGAGCACGCGGAACTGCGACAACGGCTTGGTGAATCCGTCGATGGTGCGCGTGAATGTGCCACGTTCAAAGCGGTTGGGCGAGGCGAGCTGGTTCGTCGAGAACAGCCGCACCTGATGCAGGCCGGGGTCGGTGAAATCATATTCGACCGTCGGGCGCAGCGTGCGGGTCGAGGGGCTTTCGAACCGCGCCTCCCCGACGACCGAGCGGTCGTCGATCGACTCGGTGTAATTGGCCGCCCAGCGAACCCGCCAGACGTCGCCGAAACGATGATCGCCCGCCAGCGTGTTCGTGAACACCGACTGGCGGAACGCACGAAGCGTCGCACGCTGGTTGATGTCGATGCCATAGACGGTGCCGCGGAACGGCGTGTTGCCAATGCAGACATCGGCATAGCCCGTCGTCGTCGGCGTCGGGTTGACCGTCGTCGCGCAGGGCGCATTCGCGTTGCTGAGGTCGCCCTGGCGGTCGTCGAGGTCGAAAATGTAATTGTCGCGCGCCTCGTCGTCGGTGAAAATCGAATAGAGCGAGGTGAACGAGACCTTGTTGTCGGTGTCCGGCCGCCACTCGATGCGGCTCGACAGCGACCAGTTGCGCCGCGTCAGCCGGTAGAGCTTGTTCTCGGTCTCGCGCGCCCAATAGCGGTCGGCGAAGCCAGGGCGCTGGTCCTGCCCGACCTGCTCCCAGTCGGTCTCGAAATTGTCGGTGATCATGTTGCGTTCGTAATAGCTGCCACCGATCAGCACGCCGATCTCGCCGATACCAGTCTCATAGGTGTTCGACAGGATCAGCGAACCTTCATATTCGGGGCGCCCGCCGAGTTCGCCCTTGCCGTAGCCGAGCTTGCCCATCAGCCGGAAGCCGTCGTAATCGAAAGGCGATCGGGTAACGATGTTGACGTTGCCCGCGATCGTCTCGCCGGTGAACTCGGGCGTCACAGCCTTCACCACTTCGATCCGTCCCGCGAGCGCCGAGGGAATTGAATCGTAACGAGTCTCGCGTCCTTCCGGGCTCACGATCGTCAGCCCGTCGAACGACAGCGTCGACCAGCGCGCAGGTGCGCCGCGCAGGTTGATGTAGCGCGGCTGGCCCTGGTCGCGCTCGATCGCGACGCCGGGCAAGCGCGAGGCGGCCTGCGCGATGTTCTGGTCGGGAAGACGACCGACCGCGTCTGCCGCGGCAACGGCGATCAGATTGTCCGAATTGCGCTGGACGAGGAGCGCCGCCGCTTCCGATTCCGCGATCGGGCGCGAGGCGGTGACGACGATATCGCCCGGCTCCCCGTCGGCGGAGGCAGCCGTCTGGGCAAGCGCGGGAGCAAGCGCGACGAACGAGGACCCGGCAAGCAGGACGCGCGCGGCGATGCCCGAAGTACGGCGGATAGACATGGTGAGTTCCCCAGCAGACACGAGCCAGCCCCTGCCGCGGCCCGATGTTGCGGTGCAGCTAGGCTCGGGTCATGTCTCTTTCGCGACTGTTCGAAGTCGGAGTCGTTTCACAACCGAGACGAAATTGTGAAAAAGTGGACCGATCCGCGGGCGATGCCAGCGATGTCATCGGGATGACACGATTATGGAGAAGCTTTTGCGGATGGATATCGGTCGACGCTCTTTTGCCTTCGCCTCGCTGGGGGCCTGCGCCTTTGGTGGCTTGGCCGCAAACGTTCTGGCGGGCGAGGCACGCGGGCAAGTCGAGGGATATGGAGCGCTCCGCCCCGATCCGCTGGGCGTGCTGGATCTGCCGCGTGGCTTCTCCTACGTCACGCTGTCGCGCACCGGCGACCGCATGTCGGACGGCTATTTCGTTCCCGACCGCGCCGATGGCATGGGAGCGTTCAATCTTGGCCGCGGCAGGGTCGCGCTCGTCCGCAATCATGAGAACGGCCCCCGGCACTTTGCCACCGGCCCCGAGCGCAGCGGCACGGCGCCGCTGACGCGCGCGTATGACCGCGACGGCGAGGGCCGCGTGATCGCGGGCGGCACGACGACCATCGTCTGGAACATGCGGACCGGCAGGCGCGAGGCGGAATATCTGTCGCTTGCCGGAACGATCCGCAACTGCGCGGGTGGCACGACGCCCTGGGGTAGCTGGCTGAGCTGCGAAGAGGATATGACCCGGGCGGGGACGACCGTCGGCAAGGATCACGGCTGGATCTTCGAGGTTCCGGCGGCGCTGCGCGGTCTCGCGGACCCGTTGCCGCTGAAGGCGATGGGGCGCTTCAACCACGAGGCCGCGGTCG
>VYLL01000310.1_pt1 | contig 14659 bp, 15 predicted proteins | sample 5114301 | NCBI WGS metagenome assembly VYLL01 (sample SAMN12291809, study PRJNA351875) | freshwater metagenome | isolation source: freshwater lake | place: USA: Michigan, MSU2 Lake | collected 2011-08-16 | reverse complement strand
CGCTCGATGCTGCGCCAGACCTGATCGTCGGGCATTCGGCGGGGGCGGCGGTCGCGCTCAGGATGACGCTCGACGGAACGGCATCGCCGCGTGGCATCGTCGGAATTGCGCCTGCACTGCTGCCCTTTCCCGGGATCGCCCAGCACCTATTCCCGACGATGGCGAAGCTGCTGTTCGCCAATCCGTTTGCCCCGCACGTGTTTGCCGGGGTCGCGCGCGGGGCGGGCGCGGTCGAGCGGTTTCTCGCGCGCAGCACGGGCTCGACGATCGATGCGGCGGGACTAGCGGCCTATGCGCAGTTGTTCGGTCGCGCAGATCATTGCGCGGGCGCGCTCGGCATGATGGCAGACTGGGACCTTGCGCCGCTGAAGCGCGACCTGCCGAAGCTCGACCTCCGCGTCCTGTTGCTTGCGGGCACGCGCGACACGGCTGTTCCGGTGACAGCCGTGCGCGAGGCGGCGGCGCTCATTCCGCGTGCGACGGTCGAGACGATGCCGCTCGGCCATCTGCTGCACGAGGAGCATCCGGAAGACGTCGCCGCGCGCATCTCGGCATTCGTCGCATCGGAACTTGCGTCATGCTGAGCCTCGGGTTCATCGAGCTGATCCTGATTTTCGGAATCGCGTTCGGTATCGGCGGGTGGCAGCTCTGGTCGGTTTCCAAAGACTTGCACAACGGTCGGGAAGAAAAGAACGACGACTTGTAAATTTCACTTGACAGCGTCACGCTGATCGCGCACATTCAGGCAGCTTCGGAGAGGAGCGATTCGCGGGCTGCGGGCGTCACGCCTCTGCAGCCCCGTTTTTATTTCGGGAGAACGACCATGACGACGCTGATCGCGGCGGCGCTGATGCTCGCCCTATGGTTTGCGGGGCATGCGGTAGGGCAGCATCCGCCGCACCACCGGATTGACCAGCCGGTCGAGCGACAGGCTTTCGTGCACGCCCATGCCATCCTGCCCGAACAGGCGCGTGCGCAGCGCCGAGCGCGCGTAGAATGGCGCGTCGAGCCAGGTGCCAGTGATGCTCGCGCGGTGCCCGGCGTCGACGCGCGTGCTTCGCCCGATGCAAAAGGGCGTCGGCATCAGCCGCTGGCGCGCGGGGAGCGGCTCGTCGATCCAATGCCCGTCGGGCCCGCAGCGCAGCGCCATCGCGAAGTCGCTGCCGTCGCGCCGCAGTCCTTCGTAAATCACCCCGATGTCGCCGCTGTCGAGGTGCGCGCGCGACCATTGCCAGTCGCGAAAGCCGGCCTCGAGCGGTTCGGTGCCTTGGTTCGAGTCGAAATAGCCGCCGCCACTCCAGCGCAGCGAGGGGTTGTCGAACTGCGCGATCACGCGGGCGCGCGGCGCGATGGGGTGCCAGACATGCCCGCCGCCCAGATCGAAGCTGGTCGTGCCCATCACCTGCGGTTCGACGCGCACCTGCCCACGCACGGCGAAGGGCAGGACGGCGCACCGCTCGTCGATGTCGATGACGAGCGTGTCATGGTCCCAGTGGACCGCGCTGGGGCCTATCGCGAAGCTCGTCGCGTCGCGTGTGACCGAGCTCTCGCCGCGCTCGGTCATCGTCCAGCGGTTGCCATAGGGGCCGGTGAGCGCGACGTTGAGCGCGCAATGGTCGTCCGGGCGACCGCGCCCGGCGTTCTTGTAATAGGGCGAAAACACGCTGCCAATGAACGCGATGATCGTCAGCCCGAACCGGCCGTCGTCGGAGATCGCGTCGACATACCACCAGCTGTAACCGCCCGCCGGGACCGCGCGGTCAAAGCGAGGTCCGAGAGCAGGGCTGCGGATGCCAGCCGTCCCGAAAGCGCGGCCATCGGGACGCCCGCGCCGGGATGGGTGCTCCCGCCCGTGCAATAGAGCCCAGGGATCCGCGTCCGCGACCCCTGGCGCAGGAAGGACGCCGCCCACCCGTGCGAGGCCCGTCCATACAGGGCTCCACCCGTCGAGCGATTGAGCTGCTCGAAATCGTTTGGCGTCAGGACCGAACGGGACGTGAGGTCGAGCCGCACCCCGCAGCGCGAGAGCGTGGCCAGCATGTTCGCTTCGCATCGATCGATCTCCTGTGGCGTGTAGCTATGGGTGTCGCCGTTGGGGGGCGCGTTGACGATGATCTGGAAAGTTTCGGGGGTCTGGGCGTGGACGTAGACACTTGGCGCGTCGGGGACGCGGCTCGCCTCGAGCGCGGCGAATTCTCGCGCATAGTCGGACGAGAACAGGACGTTGTGGCGATCCAATGCCATGCCTGTGACACGCCCGCGCGCCATCCAGACGAGCGCGGACATCGAACGGGATTTCGGCGGCACGCGCGAGACGGGCAGATCGCCAAAGCGGCCGTCGCCAAGTGCTGCCGGATCGGCGTTGACGATGATGCGGTCGGCGCGGATTTCGCCCTTGGCGGTGCGGACGCCTGCCGCGCGGCCGTGCTCTACAAGCACCCGCTCGACCCGTTCTCGGTAGCGGAAGTGTACGCCCTGCCGCGCGGCGAGGTCGGCAAGCGCATGCGCCAGCCGGTTCATGCCGCCTTCGATCAGCCAGACGCCCGACGCCTCGACATGCGCGATCAGCATCAGCGTGGCGGGCGTGCGGAAGGGGGAGGAGCCGCAATAGGTCGTGTAGCGCCCGAACAGCTGGCGCAGGCGCGGGTCGGGAAAGTAGCGCCCGAGCGCGGACCACATCGACTGATAGGCGCGAAGTGTCAGCCAATCGGGCAGGCCGCGCCAGCCCATCCGGAGCCCGAGCGTTAGCGGATCGGTCTTCGTATCGCGCAGGAACGGGCGGTCGAGCGCATCGTGCAGCCGCTTCGCTTCGGCGCGGAACCTGCGGTAGCCGCGCACCGAAGCGGCGCCCGCGAACGTGCTGACGGCATCCTCGCTGCGCGCGGCATCGGCGAACAGGTCGAGCCGGCTGCCGTCGGGCCAGGCGTGGCGCGCGAGCACATCGGAGCGGCGGATCTCGAGTGCGTCGTCGAGCGACTCGCCGCATGCCGCGAAGACCGCGTCGAACACGTCGCGCATCGTGAAGACGGTCGGGCCAGCGTCGATTCCGTCGATCGCCCGCAGCTTGCCGCCCGGGCCCGATGCGGCCTCGATGACCGTGACATCGAGCCCGCGCACGGCAAGCAACGTGGCGGACACCAGCCCGCCGACTCCAGCTCCAACGATGACGACGCGGTCGCGCTTCATTCCCGTCCTTCTTGACCGGACACAAGCAGACGTCCAGTCAGTTAGACATATGAATACGTCATTCCGACTGGACATGAAAGCGCGTTGGGTCGGTTGGCGAAACCGGGTGCTGGGCGATCCGCGGTTCAGACGAATCGCGGCGCGCGTGCCGCTGCTGCGCCGGGTCGCACGCGCGAGGGCAGGCGAAGCTTTCGATCTGGTCGCGGGCTTTGTCTACTCTCAGGTGCTGGCGGCGGCGGTCGAATCGGGGCTTCTCGACAGGCTCGCCGACGGGCCGGTGAGCGAGGATGCGCTCGCGGCGGCCTGCGATCTCTCACCATCGGCGACGCAACGCTTGTTGCGCGCGGCGGCGGCGCTCGACCTGGCTGAACAGGTGGCTGGCGACTGGATGCTGGGGACCAAGGGTGTCGCGATTCAGGGCGATTCGGGCGTCGTCGCGATGATCCGCCACCACCGCCATCTCTACGCCGACCTCGCCGACCCGATCGCCTTGCTGCGGCGCGAGGGCGGGGCGGGAGCCCTGTCGTCCTACTGGCCCTATGCCGAGGGGCGCGCAGGCGACGCAGGGGGGTATTCCGCGCTGATGGCCGCATCGCAGCCGATGGTCGCCGAACAGGCGATCGCGGCCTATGATTTCGGTCGGCACCGCCGGATGCTCGATGTCGGCGGCGGGCAGGGGGCGTTCGTTGCGGCCGTCGGCCGGGTCGCGCCGAAGGTGCACCGCGCCGTGTTCGACTTGCCCGAGGTCGTCGGCCGGGTTGCCGATCCGGCCGTCGAACGCTTCCCAGGCAGCTTCGTCACCGACCCGCTGCCGCGTGGGTTCGACCTGATCACGCTGGTGCGCGTGTTGCACGACCATGACGACGACAAGATAGGCCTCATCCTGCGCGCGGCAAAGACCGCGCTGCAGCCTGGAGGACGGCTCCTCATCGTCGAACCGATGGCAGGTATGCGCGGCACAGAGGCGATGGCCGATGCGTATTTCGGGATGTACCTTCTCGCGATGGGCTCGGGCCGCGCGCGGACGCGCGAAGAGCTTGGCGCCGCGCTTGCTTCGGCAGGCTTCGGCGCGATCCGGCAGCTGGCGACACCCTATCCGGTCATCGCATCGGCCATCGTCGCCACAAACCGACACGCCCGAGCGTAAAGAAGATTTGACATACGTTTTCGTCAACTTAGAGTGACACCCGGACCGGAATATATCGATGGTCGATAAGCCGGTGCCAGGGGAGTGGAATGGACGCTGCGGCGATCATCCTCGAGCGACCAGGCGACCTTTCGGTCCGGCGCGTCGCGCTCGTCTCCCCCAAAGCGGACGACGTCGTCGTCGAGATCGCCTGGAGCGGCATCAGCTCGGGGACAGAACGCCTGCTCTGGAACGGGCGCATGCCGAGCTTTCCGGGCATGGGGTATCCGCTCGTGCCGGGCTACGAGGCGGTCGGACGGATCGTCTCGGCCGGCCGTGAAGCGACGCGCCGGATCGGCGAATGGGTCTTTGTGCCCGGCGCGAACTGTTACGAAGGCGCGCGCGGCCTGTTCGGCGGGTCTGCGAGTCGCGTCGTGCTGTCATCGGCCCGTGCGATCCCGGTGCCGGAGTCGCTCGGGTCCGACGGAATCCTTTGCGCGCTCGCCGCTACGGCCTGGCACGCGCTGGCCGACCATCCGCTGCCGGACCTGATTGTCGGGCACGGCGTCCTCGGACGGCTGCTCGCGCGGCTCACGGTGGCGCTGGGCGGCCCTGCACCCACCGTGTGGGAGACGAACCAAGGCCGCAAATCGGGTGCACGCGGCTATGACGTGGCGACCGGCGAAAGCGATGGCTGCCACAGCTATCACGCCGTCTACGATGCGAGCGGCGACGCTTCGCTGACCGACGCCTTGATCGGTCGGCTGGCGAAGGGCGGTGAGCTGGTGCTTGCCGGCTTCTATGCCGAACCGATCACCTTCGCCTTTCCGCAGGCATTCATGCGCGAGGCCCGGTTGCGTGTCGCATCGGAATGGAAACCCGAAGACATGACGGCGGTGCGCGCGATGATCGCGACCGGGGCGCTCGACCTGTCGGGCCTCGTCAGCGACGTGGCCCCGGCAAGCGAGGCGCGCGCGGCCTATCCGCGCGCGTTCGACGATCCGGCCTGTCTTAAGATGGTTCTCGACTGGAGGGCGCACGCATGACGATGCTCGATGTAGGTGCCTTGCGCGACGAGGCGCATGAGGAGCCGGACCCCGTGCACACCGGTCCGGTGACCAAGGAAACGCAGATCATCGCGATCTACGGCAAGGGTGGCAGCGGCAAGTCGTTCGCGCTGGCGAACCTCAGCTACATGATGGCGCAGCAGGGCAAGCGTGTCCTGCTGATCGGTTGCGATCCCAAGAGCGACACGACAAGCCTGCTCTTTGGCGGCAAGTCGACGCCGACGATCATCGAGACGAGTGCCAAAAAGAAGCTCGCTGGCGAAGAGATCGGCATCGACGACGTCTGCTTCCAGCGCGACGGGGTGTTCGCGATGGAACTGGGCGGGCCCGAGGTCGGCCGCGGCTGCGGCGGGCGCGGGATCATCCACGGGTTCGAGACGCTCGAGAAGCTGGGCTTCCACGAATGGGGCTTCGATTATGTCCTGCTCGACTTCCTCGGCGACGTGGTCTGCGGCGGCTTCGGCCTGCCGATCGCGCGCGACATGTGCCAGAAGGTGATTGTCGTCGCGTCGAACGACCTGCAGTCGCTCTATGTCGCGAACAATGTGTGCAAGGCGGTCGAATATTTCCGCAAGATGGGCGGCAACGTCGGCGTCGCGGGGATGATCCTGAACAAGGACGACGGCACGGGCGAGGCGAATGCCTTTGCCGCCGCCGTCGGTATCCCGGTGCTGACCGCGATCCCCGCGAACGAGGACATCCGCAAGAAGAGCGCCAATTACCAGATCATCGGCAAGCCCGGCGGGCAATGGGCCTCGATCTTTGAGGAGCTGGCGATCAACGTCGCGGAGGCTCCGCCGCTGCGCCCCGCACCGCTCGATCAGGACGGGCTGCTCGGCCTGTTCAGCGCCGATGTGACGGGGGCCGATTTCGCGCTCAGGCCTGCGAGTCAGGCTGACATGCGCGGTGCGGCCTTTGTGCCGAAGCCCAGCCTTGAAGTGGTCTATGATGCAGTCTGAAGGCGCCTGTTCGTCGGGTGACACCCTTCGCGCCGCCGCGGTCGAGGCGGGCAAGGGCGGCGTGCTCGAACGTTATGCGACAGACTATCCGAAAGGGCCGCACGACCAGCCGCAGTCGATGTGCCCCGCGTTCGGCAGCCTGCGCGTCGGCCTTCGCATGCGGCGCACCGCGACCGTACTCTCCGGCTCGGCCTGCTGCGTCTACGGCCTGACCTTCACCAGCCATTTCTACGGGGCGAAGCGCTCGGTCGGCTATGTGCCGTTCAACAGCGAGACGCTCGTCACCGGCAAATTGTTCGAAGACATCAAGGAGGCGGTCGAAGGGCTTGCCGATCCGGCGCTCTATGATGCCATCGTCGTCACCAATCTATGCGTGCCGACCGCGAGCGGCGTGCCGCTTCAGCTGCTGCCGAAAGCGATCGACGGCGTCCGCATCGTCGGGATCGACGTCCCGGGCTTCGGCATCCCGACCCATGCCGAGGCGAAGGACGTGCTCGCCGGCGCCATGCTGAGTTACGCGCGGAACGAGGTCGAATCTGGCCCTGTCGCCGCGCCAAAGGATCGATCGGCCCTGCCAACGGTGACGCTCCTGGGCGAGATGTTTCCCGTCGACCCGGTCGGCATCGGGCAGATGCTCGAGCCTCTGGGCCTTGCCGCAGGGCCGGTCGTTCCCACGCGCGAATGGCGCGAGCTTTACGCGGCGCTCGATTGCGCCGCTGTTGCCGCGATCCATCCGTTCTACAGCGCCAGCGTCCGCGAATTCGAGGCGGCGGGGCGCACGGTCATCGGTTCTGCCCCGGTTGGGGTGGACGGGACGGCGGCGTGGCTCGACGCGATTGGCGGCGCGTGCGGTATCGCACAAGCCAGGGTTGATGCGGCCAAGGACCGCTTCGTGCCTGCCATTCGTGCCGCGCTCGCCGCCGCTCCGGTCAAGGGACGGATCACGGTTTCGGGATACGAGGGCAGCGAAATGCTCGTCGCGCGGCTGCTCATCGAAAGCGGCGCGGAGGTGCCCTATGTCGGCACCGCATTGCCGCGCACCGTGTGGAGCGATGCCGATCGTGACTGGCTGGTCGCGCGTGGCGTCCATGTCGAATACCGCGCAAGCCTCGAAAAGGATCTGCAGGCAGTCGACGCCTTCGAGCCCGACCTTGCGATCGGGACGACGCCGGTGGTGCAGCACGCGAAGGCGAAGGCGATCCCATCGCTCTATTTCACAAACCTGATCTCCGCCCGCCCGCTGATGGGAATCGCGGGCGCGGGAAGTCTCGCACAGGTCGTCAACGGCGCGATGGGCAACCAGGCGCGCTTCGAAAAGATGAAGGCTTTCTTTGCTGGTGTCGGCGAGGGTCCGACCGCTGGCGTCTGGGAGGATCAGCCGGTCGACCGCCCCGAGTTCAAGGCGAAGTTCGCCGCCAAGCGCATTGCGGCGGCGAAAGCTGAAGAGGCGGTGGGCGTATGAACGCGCTGCGAAAGAGTGCCTATCACTTTTGGTCGGGGGTGGGGGTATGACGCTGATCCTCGACCACGACCGTGCCGGCGGATATTGGGGCGCCGTCTACGCCTTTACCGCGATCAAGGGCCTGCAGGTCATCGTCGACGGACCCGTCGGCTGCGAGAACCTGCCGGTCACCAGCGTCCTCCACTATACCGACGCGCTGCCACCGCACGAGCTGCCGATCGTGGTGACGGGTCTTGGCGAACAGGAACTGGGCCGCGACGGCACCGAAGGCGCGATGAGGCGCGCCTGGAAGACGCTCGATCCCGACCTGCCTGCGGTGGTCGTGACTGGCAGCATATCCGAGATGATTGGCGGCGGCGTCACGCCCGAGGGGACGAACATCGTCCGCTTCCTGCCGCGCACGATCGACGAGGACCAGTGGCAAGCCGCCGATCGCGCGCTCACCTGGCTGTGGACGCAGTTTGGGCCCAAAAAGGTGCCATCCCCGCGCATCCGGGCCGATGGCGCAAAGCCGAAGGTCAACATCATCGGGCCGATGTACGGCACGTTCAACATGCCGTCCGACCTCGCCGAGATCCGGCGGCTGGTCGAAGGGATCGGGTGCGAGGTCAACATGGCGTTCCCGCTCGGGAGCCACTTGGCCGACGTTCGCAAGCTCGCCGACGCAGAGGTCAATATCTGCATGTACCGCGAGTTCGGGCGCGGGTTGTGCGAAACGCTCGAACGCCCGTATTTACAGGCGCCGATCGGGCTCGAGAGCACGACGCTGTTCCTCCGCAAGCTCGGTGAACTTACCGGCGTCGATCCCGAGCCCTTCATCGAGCGCGAAAAGCACACGACGATCAAGCCGCTGTGGGACCTCTGGCGCAGCGTCACACAGGATTTCTTCGCAACCGCGAGCTTCGGGGTTGTGGCGGGCGAGACCTACGCGCGTGGGCTTCGCGCCTTCCTTGCCGACGACATGGGGCTGCCCTGTACCTTTGCGGTGTCGCGAACGGCGGGCACCAAGAGTGACAATGAAGCGGTGCGCGCGGCCATTCGTGCCAACCCGCCGCTTGTCCTGTTCGGCAGCTTCAACGAGCGCATGTATGCGGCCGAAGCGGGCGGGCGCAGCATCTATGTGCCGGCGAGCTTTCCCGGCGCGATCATCCGCCGCCACACCGGCACGCCGTTCATGGGCTATGCGGGTGCGACGTATCTGGTGCAGGAAGTCTGCAACGCGCTGTTCGACATGCTGTTCGCCATTCTGCCGACGGCCGCGCAGCTGGACCGGGTCGATGCGACCCCCGCGCGCGAAATCGCCGACCTTGCCTGGGACGTCGCGGCCAAGGCCGAGCTCGACCTCGCGGTCGAGCGTGCACCGGTGCTCGCCCGCATTTCGATCGCCAAGCGCATCCGCGACGCCGCCGAGCGCGCGGCACGTCGCGCGGGTGAAGCCGTCGTGACGCCGGATCGCGTTGCGCAAGTTCTGCAGGAGGCGCTGTCATGAGCGTCGTCCTCGACAACCGGGCCGTCGCGGGCCTCCAGAAATCCTCGTTGGGATACCCGTCCCGGCGCGGATATCGCCCAGGGGCGCAAATGTCGCTCCATCATCCCACGGGCAACATGGAGACGTGACAATGAGCGAACCGAGAGATGGGGTCGGGACCTACCTGACCACCGATGAGGCGAAAGAATTCCACAAGATGTTCGTCAGCAGCTTCCTGCTGTTCACGGCGATTGCCGTGGTGGCGCACGTCCTGGTCTGGGCATGGAAGCCCTGGCTCGGCTGAGGCTTTTCAGATCGCCTATCTTTTTCAAGACATAAGGAGCCCACGCCATGTGGAGACTTTGGATGATTTTCGACCCGCGTCGTACGCTGGTCGCCCTTGCCACCTTCTTGTTCGTGCTGGCGCTGCTGATCCATTTTATCCTGCTCAGCACCGATCGGTACAACTGGCTTGACGGACCGTCCGCAGCGTCCGCGGTCGCGGCTGCCCCTGCAGCTACGACCCCGTAACCTGCGGCGAGGAGGCGGAGCGCGCGCCGGGGCGCGACACCCGGGCTGTGCGCTCCGCCTTCGAACTGGACTGAATTGACCGGCCCTGCGCGGCGGACGTGCAGAGACGAACGCGGAGACGTGCGATGGCGCTGTTGAGCTACGAGCGAAAGTATCGGGTAAGGGGGGGCACGCTGATCGGCGGCGACCTCTTCGACTTCTGGGTCGGCCCGTTCTACGTCGGCTTCTTCGGCGTTACCGGCGCAGTGTCGGCGCTGCTCGGCACGCTCCTCATTTTCTATGCGGCGAGCCTGGGGCCGACATGGAACCCCTGGCTGATCAGCATCGCACCCCCCGATTTGAGCTATGGCCTGGCGCTCGCGCCGCTGCGCGAAGGGGGCTTCTGGCAGATCATCACGATCTGCGCGATTGTCGCATTTACCAGCTGGATGATGCGCGAAGTCGAAATTTGCCGAAAACTGGGCATCGGCTATCACGTGCCGTTCGCCTTCGGTGTGGCGATCTTTGCCTATGTCAGCCTCGAGGTCATCCGGCCCGTGCTCCTCGGCGCGTGGGGGCATGGCTTCCCCTATGGCATTTTCAGCCACCTCGACTGGGTCTCGAACACGGGGTACCAGTACCTCCACTTCCACTACAATCCCGCACACATGCTGGCGGTAAGCTTCTTCTTCACCACTACGCTTGCGCTCGCGCTCCACGGCGCGTTGATCCTGTCGGCGGTCAACCCGCCGAAGCGCGGTGAAGTGAAGACGCCAGAGTATGAGGACACGTTTTTCCGCGACACCATCGGCTATTCGATCGGAACGCTGGGCGTCCACCGTCTTGGCCTGTTGCTCGCGCTCAATGCCGGCTTCTGGAGCGCGGTGTGCATCATCATTTCGGGCCCGTTCTGGACCCGCGGCTGGCCCGAATGGTGGACCTGGTGGCTCAACCTGCCGGTCTGGTCGTAAGGGGGAGACAGGACATGGCACGCTACCAGAATATCTTCACCCAGGTCCAAGTGAGAGGCGCTCCGGAGACCGGACCGGCGCTTCCCAAGGGCGATTTTCCCCGCGATGGCACCCCGGGCACTAACTATTGGATCGGCAAGTTCGGCAACGCACAGATCGGACCGATTTACCTGGGGCGTCTGGGACTGGCGTCGATCCTGTGCTTCTTCATCGCATTCGAAATCACCGGGCTCAACATGATGGCCAGCGTGAACTGGGATCCGATCCAGTTCGTCCGCCAGCTTTTCTGGCTCGCGCTTGAGCCGCCAGGGCCAGAATACGGCCTTTCTCCGTTCGTCCCGCTCGCAAAGGGCGGGTGGTGGCTGATCGCGGCGTTCTTCATGACCGCATCGGTCCTGCTTTGGTGGGTGCGCATCTACACGCGCGCCCGGGCGCTCAACATGGGCACGCATGTCGCCTGGGCGTTCGCCAGCGCGATCTTCCTGATGCTCTCGATCGGCTTCATCCGTCCGATCCTGATGGGCAGCTGGGCCGAGAGTGTGCCTTTCGGCATCTTCCCTCACCTCGACTGGACCGCAGCATTTTCGATCCGGTACGGCAATCTGTTCTACAACCCGTTCCACGCGCTTTCGATCACCTTCCTTTACGGCTCGACGCTGCTGTTCGCGATGCACGGCGCGACGATCCTTGCGGTCGGACGTTACGGCGGCGAGCGCGAGCTGGAGCAGATCACTGACCGCGGCACCGCAGCAGAGCGTGCGGCGCTGTTCTGGCGCTGGACGATGGGCTGGAACACCACGATGGAGGCAATCCATCGCTGGGCCTGGTGGTTCGCCGTGCTGACGACCTTTACGGGCGGGATCGGCATCCTGCTCACAGGCACGGTCGTGGACAACTGGTATCTCTGGGCGCAGCAGCAAGGCTTCGCGCCCTCCTATCCCGCGACCGGGGTCGTCGATCCCGCGAGCCTGCCGGGAGCCGCACAATGACAAGGACTCATCTACTACTGGTCGCGATGACGCTGCCGCTTCTGATCACAGGCTGCGAGCTTGCGCCAAAGAGCTCGAAACAGACTGGCTATCGCGGCACCGGTATGGCGCAGATCAACAACACCACGCTTGTCGCGACGAAGACGGCAGCCCAGGGCATTCCCGCGAATGCCTATGACACGCCCGGACCCGACGGTCCGCGCGCAAGTTCGCAGTATCCCGAACTCAAGGAACTCGGGAACGTAAGCATCGACGAATTCAACCACCTGATGGCAAACATGACTGCCTGGGTCGTGCCCGCCGAGGGGCTTCCGGTGGGCGAGCAAAGCTGCAATTACTGCCATAATCCCAACAACATGGCGTCGTACGAGAAGTACACAAAAACGGTCGCGCTGCGCATGATCCAGATGACGCGTGCCATCAACGCCAACTACACCAGCCATGTCCAGCAGACCGGCGTGACCTGCTGGACCTGCCACCGGGGCAAGGCCGTGCCGGATTACAAATGGGCTTCGGCGGGTCCGGATACGCCGCGCGGTATGCTCCAGGGTTCGACCGGACAGAACAAGCCCGCACCGGCCGTCGCCTATGCCTCGCTGCCCTACGACAGCTTTTCAGCTTATCTAAAGGACGATGGTGTCGATAACATTCGCGTTGGCGGCACGCAGGCGCATCCCGCCGCAGACCACAAGGTGTCGCTGAAGTCGGCGGAATCAACCTACGGTCTCATGATGCACATGTCGCAGGGATTGGGCGTCAATTGCACCTATTGTCACAACACGCAGAACTTCGGTTCGTGGACCAATTCGACACCTCAGCGTGTGGTGTCATGGCACGGGCTCCGCATGGTGGCGAAGACCAACGCCGACTATATCACGCCGCTCGGCAGCGTGTTCCCGGCAGTGCACTCGGCCGTCGGCGCGGACCAGTTCCGCAAGGGCCCGATGGGCGACCCCTATAAAGTCAATTGCCAGACGTGCCACCAGGGGCTGGCCAAGCCGATGAACGGCGTGTCGATGCGCAACCAGGCGCCGGTTTTGTGGCGTGTTGCCGCTCCCGCGGAAACGCCTGCTGCGCCGGCCTCCGCGCCCGCCGTGGCTACCGTGCCGGCGGCAACTACACTCGTCGCCGGGCGCTAGGGGGAGGTTGCGATGACGCGTTACGACATGATGTTTTCGGAGCAACTCGATGGGCTCCGGGAGGCCGGCAACTACCGCGTCTTCAACGAGATCGAGCGCAAGCAGGGCAGTTTTCCGCGAGCGCGCCGCTACCGTGACGGGGCCGAGGTCGGTGAGGTCACTGTGTGGTGCTCGAACGATTACCTGGGAATGGGCCAGCATCCCGCGGTCCTCGAGGCGATGCACGAAACGCTCGACAGCTGTGGTGCGGGTGCCGGGGGAACGCGCAACATCAGCGGAACCAACCATCAGCACGTCCTGCTCGAACGCGAATTGGCCGACCTGCACGGCAAGGAAGCCGCGCTGATCTTCACCAGCGGCTATGTGTCGAACTGGGCCGCGCTCGGAACGCTGGCATCGCGTTTGCCCAACTGCGTCGTGCTGTCGGACGCGCTCAACCATGCGTCGATGATCGAAGGGATTCGCCACAGCCGTGCCGAGTGCCTGAAGTTCCGGCACAATGATGTTGCGCATCTCGATGAGCTGCTGGCATCGGTCGATCCGGCGCGGCCGAAGCTCGTCGCGTTTGAGAGCGTCTATTCGATGGACGGCGACATCGCGCCGATCGCCGAGATTCTGGATGTCTGTGAGAAGCATGGGGCGCTTTCGTACATCGACGAGGTCCATGCCGTCGGCCTCTACGGCCCGCGCGGCGGCGGTGTCGCCGAACGCGAAGGGCTGATGCACCGGATCGACGTCATCGAAGGAACGCTCGGCAAGGCGTTCGGGGTGATGGGCGGCTATATTGCGGCCTCCACGACGCTGTGCGATTTCGTACGAAGCTTTGCCAGCGGGTTCATCTTCTCGACCGCGCTGCCACCTGCAATTGCGGCGGGTGCGGCGGCGTCGATTCGGCATTTGAAGACCAGCCAGATCGAGCGGGTCCGTCATCAAAACCGCGTCAAGCTCGTCCGCCAGCGCCTCGACGCGCTCGGCATTCCGCATCTCGACAATCCCAGCCACATCATTCCGGTGATGGTCGGCGACGCGCATCATGCAAAGATGATCAGCGACTGGCTGCTCGACAATCACGGCATCTATGTCCAGCCGATCAATTATCCGACGGTGCCCAAGGGGACCGAGCGGTTGCGGGTCACGCCATCACCGGTGCATACCGACGACGACATCGCCCGGCTGATCGACGCGCTGAGCGAGTGCTGGTCGATGTGCGCGCTCGCGCGGGTACCAATGGCGGCGTAGGCCATCGGGTTCAGGCGCGTGAAGGCAGTGCCCAGCGCCAGAGAGCCCCATCGCGAAAGGGAAGCACGAGGAACAGGTGCTCGACGATGCCGAGCAGGGCGAGCCCGGCAAGCAGCGACCAGCCGATTGACGCGTTGCCTTGTGCCGCGAGCGCCTCCAGGCCGAGCCATCCGGTCAGGGCGATGCCCGCCGCGAGAGAGAATGGCATCAGTGCGTTAAAGGGTCGCTGACGGAAATACGTACGCAGATAGGCCAGCTGCGGCGGCAGCATGTCGGCATCGAAATTGGGCACGCCGAGGAAGATGTTGAGCTTTGCCGACAGGCGCATTCCCAACAGGATCGCAAAGGCATAGACCGCCACGAAGTTGGTCGCGCCCCAGCAGAGCAGTATGAGCAGGAGGAGTGTGGCGAACAGCGCCAACTCGTGGTGCGCGACCACCCCAACGGCCGCCTTCAGTCGTCGAAACCCGCGCGCACCCGGCGGGCAAGCGGCCTTTCGTGGTCCGGTCACGCGGCCAGTAAGAAACGCAAGTTCGTGCCAGC
>VYLL01000309.1_pt1 | contig 14666 bp, 8 predicted proteins | sample 5114301 | NCBI WGS metagenome assembly VYLL01 (sample SAMN12291809, study PRJNA351875) | freshwater metagenome | isolation source: freshwater lake | place: USA: Michigan, MSU2 Lake | collected 2011-08-16 | reverse complement strand
GTTGGCGTTCCGCCCAGTCCGTTTAGTTCTGTAAAGGTTGCAGTGATGATGACATTATCAGCATCTCGTACAATGGCATCAGGATGATTGTCAGAGAGTACCACGGTAGGTGCATTCGCATCAATTGTTACAGTCCCAACTGATGTGGGTGCTGTGGTATATGTATTTGAATCGCCACTACCACTTGTAAAAATAATACTAATTGGGATAGCACCTACCGAAGCTCTGTCCACATTTCCAGCACCAACAGGATAAACAATTGTATACGGTCCAGAACCGCCAAAAGTAGTAGGCAGAACGCTATTAACAAGGCTAGTTGATTTTATCCCAGTTGGCGCTGTGCCGGTTGTGGTAACAGTAAGGACAATGTTGTCGCCAATCTTATAATTACCAGCAGCAACTGTTACATCTGTTATCGTTGGTTGCGCAAAAACTTCTAAGGCAAATAGCGCAAATGTCAGAGCAGTAAATATTTTCTTCATACTTCTTAAATCTTAATAGCAAACAATGTTTTATAACCCAGGAATTTTTCCATCTTTATCTACTTTCATCAGCAATAATGAATTTACGTTTGCCAGGGTGGTAGTACCCAGTAGCACGTGGCCGCCATCGCTGGTGGTGATAATCGTTTTGCCCTTGTCATCAAACCGCCCACCAATTACTTTTGTCCAAACGGGTTTGGCATTTCCAAAGCCATCAATTTTTATCAGGCAGTAGTTTGTGTTTGTGCTGGGCGTGCTTGCCTGGCCTACGCCAATCGTGCCTAACAATACCAGTCCTCCGTCTTGGGCAACGCACAGACTATTTCCAACAATTTCGCCTGTAAGCGGTTCTTTGTTTTCTGTTATTTTATATGCCCGTGAAAATATTTGAGTACCACTTTCTGTAACCCTGCGTACAATAATACTATCTGTATAGGCTTCCGTTTTGGTGGTGCCAATAAAAGCGAAGTTGTTGCCATACCGGATCATATCTCCCGAAAACTCAGTGTCTGTCGGTTTTCCTAGCGTTAAGTCAAACAATACATTGGGCGAATTGGATGGAGTCTTTATAAAACGCATCGCAGATTTTTGATTGTCTTTAAGTACAGTTCCACCCCAATACGCGACTCCTTGTGCATCAACAAAAAGTCTGTTTGGCAGGCTATTGTCAGTCAATGCACCAGCACCGTACTTTCGTGTCCACACTGAATCCAACGTAGTTTTTGAAAACTCTGTAAGGAAAAGATTGACCGATGGCTGTGATGATACCGAAGAAACGACTAAAAAATTCCCACCCGGGTTTACCGCTACGCTTATGCCTTTCCGTGTAGACAATTTGTCCATGGTTTTTATGACTGGCGTGTTACCTTCTGCATCTGTTGTGATGATAAGCAATTTAGCAGGTAATTTAGTGGTAGTACCCTGTATCGTTTCTCCCACAATAACGTAACCACCCGAAGGTGTCAAGCTTATGCCATACCCGCTGTAAGAAGTCTCTGGGGCTGGTGTTTCCGGATAAAATTTCTGCCACAGCAGATTACCAAACTCATCTGTTTTAATCAAGTTGACCCTTTTAAAGTCACCGAAATTGGTATTTGCTAGGATAACCAGGCCCTTATCGGCAGTTTCCAAAAGTGCCTGCGCTTCGTCAGAAAACGATCCGTTAAAGTACCGGACGAAAGTGGACGACTTTGCTGAGTCCACGGCACTTTCCTGGGAACACCCCCACAGCACCAACAAAAAAATCACAAAAAGTCTGTTCATACGCTAACCCTTTATTTAATCAAACTTCTTTATCTGTTCAACTACTTTTTTTTCTTGTGCAACTTTTGCGGTCTAAATACAGGCACGCTCGCGCCAACCAGAACCCCGATGTTATTAATTGTATAATCATTCATAACGCCAGCATAGTCGAGCGCAAGTTCTGAATTGTATCGTGTAGCTTCGTTTACGATGTTGATTAATCCATACTGGTATCTGAGTTCAGCAGTGATGTAAAGAGAACCAACCCGATACCGTCCTCCAACACCGGCAATAACCGAGTAGACCAACTGTTTATAAGAATTGGTTACATCTACGTTGGTACCACTCACCACGTTGCCTGTTGTGCCCCGGGTAGTATTTGCAGCAATCGAGGATGAACTTAAAAGGCCAATGCCTGGACCAATCTCAACAAAAGGGTCAAACTTTGACTTTGGTTTCAATTTGTATTGTAGCATGACATTCAACTCAAACCAAACCTGCGATTCAGGAGCCTTTAAATCAGTTTGTGCGTCCGGATCATTCCCCGTTCCATACTTTAAAAATGGTGTGTTCGTATAGTCAATCGATCTGGAGACAAATAAGATTTCGGGAGCCAACGTGAACCGATTCCAATTTTTGTTTTTCCACCCTTGAAAAAGAGCTTTTTCAAAGACGCCTCCAATCTGAAAGCCTAGCCCCCCGGCTGTTTGGCCATTCCCTTTCGCGTTGTTGCCGATATAATAATTTGAAGTTACGTTGGGCTGGGTAAGATTGCCACCTCCCTTTATGCCCCAGCTAAAAACCGGCTTCGTGCGAAAGGTTTTATACAGCCCGATAAACTCAGCGGGATCTACCGCCTGATTGGGTTCGTAAAAATGATCGGCCTGCAAGAGAAGGATCATGGTACTATCTGCCTGCTCGGGTTCCTCTAAGTAAATAAAACCAAGCGTGAGTAACCGATAGGCGGTTACTTTATCGGCTGTGCTAAATCCATTTGGTTCGCTCAAACATTTTTTTAGCAACCCGGGCAACTCATGGAGCCGGCCTTGGTCGTAAGACGAAACTGCCAGTCGCAATGTTTGTGCGCAATTCTGAGCAAACGAAAGGTTAATGGATAGTCCAAAAAATGCAAGTACTAAAATTCGCTTCATGCCTTACTTGTTGTTTGATGGTAAATTTTCACACGTTTTCTCGCGAGGAAGGTCATCGGCTACATACAGCTCCCACTCGTCTTTGCTCATGTTTCTCGTGATGCGTCCACACAATTCAGTAGACATGATCGTATTCTTTGTGGGCCAAGAATGAATCGTGTAGTCAGTGTCTGACGCCCGAATGCCTTCAGTGACGCTGTGTATACCGCCCATGATCTGCTCATCATCAGGGGAGAAGGCCATGCTCCACACCCAGTCGTTACCCGTGAGAACGGTAGGCTGTTCTTTCAAATTCTCCATGTTCCATAGGCGCAATGTTCTATCGTAGCTGGCCGAGGCCAGGAATTTGCCTGAGTGGCTAAACTTTAGCTCTTGTATGAGAGAAGTGTGACCTGAAAGCACACGCCTTATCTGACCAGCCGTGATAATTCGTATTTCACCCTTTTGATCGCCAATAATAATGTCATTGCTAGTAGGGGAGAATACTACCGCCAGTACGTCATTCGAAGAGCCTTTCAAGATCGAGTATACGGTAGGATTGAAGTTTTTCCGCACATCCCACACATACAAGTTTCCATCTTCACCCACACCAGCGAGCTTGCTTCCGTCAGTGCTTAAATCAATCGAAGTAACTTTTTCTTTGGTTGTAATCACTTCCTTCGAGGTGGTCAGATCGGAGTACATGATGCTGTGGCCTGAATTACTTCTGGCAAAAAAGCCTTTTCCATCAGGTGCAAAAATCACGTTCTCAATATCCGAACGGTACCCTTGAATTTTCTTTGGCGCTTCAGATGGATTATTCAGATTCAAAAGCATCGCATAATTGGCGTCTCTGTCAGAAGGATACAAACCTCCGATAGCCAGCCAGCTTCCATCCGGACTTACGTCCATCGAATAAACTTGGTAGTTGGTGTTGATCAGTGGAGGTGGATCTGCAAACTCTGCAATTTGTTCACCCCGCCAAATACCACCTTGTTCAACCCATTTGAATATTTTTCCATCGCTACCTCCGGAATAAATGGATTTGCTCTTTGTGCTACTCACGATCGCTCTGGCTGCTTTGGTATGGCCCTGCAAACTCCTAGTCAAAGGATGATTGAATTTTTCAAGGGCAGCATACAGTCCATTGTAAATATCATTGTCATAGATATAGCCGCTATATCGCTTATTGAAAGCAAAAGCTTGTTGTGCAAGTAAGGATTGAAGCGTGGTATCATTCAACTCTTTCGACTTGAGGGCCATGCTTTTTGCGATTGAAAGGTAGCGTCTGGTCTCTGCATCTTTCTGTGCAGCCTTTGCTCGCGTTTCGCTGGCCTGGGCTGCAAGTTTTTCTTTTTCTGCAGCTGCCTGAGCTACTTTGGCTTGCTGCTCTGCTTTCGTTGCCCGATCTAAAGCGAGTAGAGCAGCAGCTTCTGATTTCTGAGCTTTGTCCTGCGCTTCTTTTGCTTCCCTTGCTGATTCTTCGGCTTTCTTCTTCTCATCTAGTGCCTGCTGCGCTGCAATCTTTGCTTCTCCTGTTGCCTTGGTCGCTTTAGCTTCATTTTGCTTGGCAATCTCACCTTGTTCTATCGCCAGTTTTTCCTTCTCCTTGGCAATTCCACTTTGTACGAAGGCGTATATAAATGCCATTAGAGCAACCACCGCAAATGAGCCCAAGACAATGGCAACAACTCGAGCGCGTTGCAGCTTCCTCTTCTGCTCGAGCTCCTTAATGCGTTGCTCTGTGTCATATTCTTTTTTAGAATACTCGAGGAAAACGATCGTACGCTCAAAAGAAGGGTTGTATCGCTGTCCCCACACCAAAGTGGGTTTATGTTTGGTTTGCCAGTTTAGCGCCAACTGCAAATCGGGTGGTCTCCACAAACCTGCTTTGCCTACTTGGTATTGTGTGGCTGCTTCCGACAAACGCAAATACATTTGAACGGCATCGGCTTCGTCTTCCACCCAGTTTTTCAAACGTACCCAAATGCGCATCAAGCTCTCGTGCGAGATGTCTATCATCGAGCGGCCATGTAGTGAAATACCATAGGCAGGTGTTAGCAGCGAACGTCCGGGCTCTCTGAATTTGTCGATAACGGCAATTACATCCGCCTCGGAAACATCAGCGATAGATGCAATTTCGTTGAGGCGGGTAGGCCTGCGAATACCAAAATTTTCTCCGCGTCTTTCGGTAATGGCTTTGAATATCGCTTCGCAAATCTTTTTTTGGTCTTCATCCAACTCATCATACGCTTCGTTGGCATGCTGCGACAGCGCTTCGGCCATCGTGCCAATCGCTTCATAATGCTTCAAGTCCAGGCTTTCGCCTTCAGAGTCTTTGTACCGCCCCCAATAGCTCCATGTGCGCATTAGCGCGTGTTGGAGAATGGGAAGCTGATCTGGATTATCGCCTAAATCATTTAGTAATTGTTGCACCAGCCGAGGGGCAATGGTTGCATCTCCAACCGCTACAGGTCCTTCAATCGCTCTGCGCTTTTGTTCGCGCGTCATTTGAGGGATGAGGTAGTGACTGTCGTTGATCTTGCGGGTCAAGTCAGGGAACTGCGCACATTCACCAATAAAGTCAGAGCGCATGGTAATGGCCACATAGATGGGCGCATCTTCATAATTGATGGCTTCCATCAGCAAGTTGATGAAGGCGAGCGATTCGTTGACGGAGTTTGGGTCTGAGCCATCTTTAAAACGGAATAGCTCTTCAAATTGATCGACCAAAACCAGGTAGTTAATATCGGCTGATCTTCGAGATTGCTGAATCGCTTCTACCAAACCCAGTGAGCTACTCTTTAGTAGAGTTGAGACAATCGTTCTTTTTATTTTCTTGTCTTCCGTATCAGCCATGTTGTAGTCTTTTGCTGACTTCAACAACGCTTCCGAAAGATTATCGATAGGAGCAGAGCCCGGGCGGGTAACGATTACCTCCCAGTTGGGGCTGGCGTCTGTTAAAAAACCGCCATACAAAATGGGGATTACCCCACAGTAAATGAAAGAGGATTTACCACTTCCAGAAGGGCCTATTACACCAACAAACCGATTCTTTGAAAGTTTGAGGAGCACCTCATCGCTTTGTCCTTCTCTGCCAAAGAACAAATGACTCTCTTCGATTTTGAATGGCCTTAGCCCGGGAAATGGATTGCCCGTATCCACGGCAGAGGGCGCTCCTGGCATTTCTTCAACTTGCTGGCTCATATTGACTGTTGTTTTGGGTGTTTCTTAATTTAACTGGCTTGATTCAACTAAAAAAAACTATTTACTGTCGTCCAAAAAATTTGATATTGATTCCATGGCACGAACGCTGTCGCTTGCGATGACGGTAAGATTCTGACTCTTAAAAGCGTCTAAGTTTCCACTGCCAACCAGCGCCTTTCCTTTGATTGGCTTTTTTCGCCCAAACCCTGGCGCCTTCAGCAAATCCAATACTTTCATGCGAACCCATTGGTCATTTACCTTTCCTTTAAAAATGATGGCCGAATCAAAATTTCGGAGGTTCTCAATGTGATGTTTCCGCACATCCAACAACTCGCCTTCAAATGCGGGAGACAAAACTTTATAGCCAGATTTTTCAATGGCTTCTTTGAATGGTTTTACTTCGGCTTGGTCGAGCCGATCGTGAACGAGGTAAACTGATTTGGTGGAAGACTCGTCCACATTTTTGCGTTCCAGGGAGTCAATCAACTCTTCACGCATAATGTTTTTGAAATCCTCCAGCGGATTCTGCAGGATTTCCGCGCCTTCCTGAGCTTCTGCGTCTCGTTTTAAATTATCAATAAAAGATTTTTGCTTGTCGCTGGCACTTTTCAAATTAGGAGCAACCCAAATCAAGCGAGAAAATTCCTGCTTATTCTGGCGCTTTGCAAAAGCGCATTCAGCGGCCAGCTTATTTTCCAAATCTAAAACAGAGCGTTCACCCCCTTCCGGAATTTCTCCATATGAAGTGCCCATCAGGTGGATGGAGAGACTACATTCTTCTAAATCTTTTCTTACCGATCGCTCAAGCTCGTCCAGCCGGGTAGGCAGCGTATGATTTGGAAGAACAACGTAGCCATGCCGTATTAACTCTCGCTTTATGATGTTCCGTTGAATGGCCAAGTCGTATCCGGTTTCAGCAAGATAAATTGTCTTTCGCTTGAAAAGATTTTTTACCTCTGTTCGATGATCTCCTTCCTTCAAAACAATAAGGGCTTCATGAATATCATAGGCTAAATCGACCATCTTCATCCAATACTGTTTCTCGGCTTCAGGGCTAAAAAAGTCAACGTATTCTTTGATCGCACCCGTTTCGTCATCCAATTGATACATCTCGTAACCGAGCGAATCGCGCAGACGGGGAGGCTGTTCCTGTAGCGTAAGAGGAGATTTTAGCACCTTAAATACTCTGCTTGTTTTTGATTGAGAAGAAGATTTATGGAAGGCTTCTATCAAATCGAGACATCTACCCGATTGCGCAAATTCTTTGGTGAGCACGGCAACAAGGATCGCGGCATTGTCTAATGCCGGGGCTGTGGCTGTATCAAACTCTGACTTAATCACAATGTTGGGTTTGGTTCCCAACACCTGAAAAAGCATTAGCTCCAAAAACTTTTTGAATTGTGTGACCCAACCTTGCTCACTTTTTTTTGCTACTTCATTGTCCTTCTCCGCATAAGTAACGAGTACATCTATTTCATACGCCATGGTTTAAACTTTTTAGTTGACAAGTTCTTTCTTTTCAGTAATATTTTCAATCAGGCCTTGCGCCAGGTCATGGTGGGTGGCCAGTACAAAATAAAAATCCAGGATACTAATTTTAAAAATCACAGACCGCCCATTTGCTTCCGCTTCGGTAATTACAGGAGTGGCACCCTCGTGGAATAAATCTCCAAACACATCGCCCTGTTTTAGTTGTTGTACCACCTCTGCTTGGTTTCTCAATGTAATTTCTCCAAAAGCCTGAATCAAAATGGGGCTTTCATCAGCGGGTATCACTAGCTTGTCTCTGTGGTTCAATGTGATGGGGTTGATTTTATCTGCCAAGTCACTCAAAATTCGTCCGCTTATACCCTGGAAAACAGGCAGCTTCTTGATCAGCATCACCATTTCAATCCCTAAAAAGAAACCATCGTCTAAGCCTTCGAGTAATTGATTGTTTTCGATAGCAGAATCCAGGAATTTTTTGTCGCGGACCGGTAAGCGGTCAGAGATGGACTGGTAGGCTTCCCTATCTTTATTATACACCACCCATGCGGCTGTTTCTTGCAGTAACTTATCGCGGTTAAACATTTGACTCACTAGCCCACGGCTCACTCTGAAATCAGGAATATAAGCGGTGGAGTGTAACGCGCAGACTTTTGTCCAACGGTTATTGTAGTTAAAATCTCGGTTAAGAATATAGTTGATCGTTTGAATCGGAGTATAATTTTCTCTTGGGAAATAGATCTGTAGTTTTTCCAGTTTGTCTTGCACCGAGCTGTCATCGAATAGGGGTATGAGTTTTGGCTTTAAGTCTTGCTCAACAAAAAGATCTAAAAGCTCTAACGCATATTGAATACTGTCTGGCGAGCCCACCTCTACATTGGTCTTCACAAGCTGAACCGATTCGGGTTCATACAGAAGCGACAATAACAACGTCAGGTGGTCATAATTCTCCCTGATTTCTTCTTTAAGGGCATCTCGTACCAGCAAGAAGTACGACTCTTCAGGCAATTCTTCTAAGGCGGCTAAGTTCCAAAGTGTTTTACTCATTTCAATGTCCAGCAACTCCTTCACATCCAGCGATTCACGTCCTCTGGCTGTGTAATTGATCAATCGCAATGAGTATAGAATTTGTCGAACAATACGCTTGTCCGGATAGTCAATTTTTTTCCAGAGTAAACTCATTCCTTCTTTGCCACCGATGTGCCCCATAATCTGGATTAGCTTCAGCATGACGAGCTCACTTTGCCCGGATTTGTGGAAAGCCGTTTCGAGATGCGGCAGTACGGATTCGCCCACCTCTTTCAACGCTGCTGACGCCTGATGAGAATAAACGGGTGATGAAAGTAACTCGATCAGAACGCCAAATGTTTCCGGACGTTTCACCTTGCGAGAGGTAAGGAGTGCTTCGCCTCGTACTTTCGGATCAGCATCTCTAAGGAGTTCGAGTAAAATGAATATTGTCTTTTGATTCGTTAGTTTACGAAGCAGCTTAGCACCAAGTATCCTATCTGATTGTTTTGGTGACTTGCTCAATTTCATCAGTTTGTCAATGGAGATAGACAAGAAATCACTATCCTCTGCTGCACCGGCAGCTTGAGAAGCCAGTCCCTTGATTTCACTTCCTTCGCTGACGGCCAAACCCAACTCCTGAATCTTGTCAACCGCAAATTGACGCACTTTTTTAATCTTACTTTCAGCTAGCTGCAGCAACGAAGATTCAAATAAGGCCGGCTCTAATTTCTCCATTAGCTTCAAACCGTAGACCACCTTTTCTTCGGCACCGCTTTTTATTTCTTTGCCCAATACACTATCCATCGTGTATTCCCGCACAACCTCCTTTTCAATGGCAGACTTGTTTTTTATCAAGGAGGATTGCAGTGTTTCACGATACCCAATGTACATACGGTTGACAACCCAGTACCAAATAAACAAGATCGGTATGGTAAAGGCAGTAATCGTCAACAAGTCAAACGCCTTTACTCGGTTGATCAAAACGATCAAGCCCCCTGCAATAATACTCGCCAGCGCCATCACACTTCCCTCAATTTTTGTTTGTGCATCAATTTTTATCTCCTTATCGATCGGCACATAATAGAATTTGAATGTCGGGTTATCGATGGCGTCTTTAAGCGAGTTGAGGAAGAGCTTACCCATGGCAATGGCGATAAAGAAATAGATCACAGAACTTCTCCCCGTTATGGTCGGGTCGAATCCGAAAAAATAGCCTAGCGCTAATGCAGAGACGGTGAATAAAATTAGTAAAACCGGGTTAATAATAAGCGATATCCTTAAGCCGTAATCTTGATTGATTCGATCTGTAAAAAACGTGGTAAAAACAAAGCTAAAAATAACCACAGTAGCCTCGAAAAAGCTTAGAAAATAGGGAAGCGAATCTCCCTCAAATTGAACCTGCGATATGTTGAAGAAAGAATAGTCAACAAAGCGTAACGCTACAGTGGACACGATGATGAACAGGGAAAGCGTGAGGATGTATCGGTTGCTAAAATATTGGGTTATAGACAATTTCTTAATGTCAGCCTCTTTCATAAAACTCTTGTCACCTACCAAGTATTTATTCGATAGGCGTATGAATAGAAGCAAATAGACAACAATACTTCCCAGGCCGATGGTATATAAAGATTGCACTGAAATACCGGATGCGAGCATAATGGGAACAGTGAAAAAAGCGAGTATCGATGCGATGGTCGTTCCCAAATCCACGCTGCCAACGAGACGTTTGGCAACCCTCACATTAAACATACGGGCAAAAGCACCCCAGAAAACCAATTGGGTGATAAATGTAAAGGGCAACACAAACATAAAACCATAACGATAGAGTGATTTTACATCACTAACGTACTTTTCACCAAACTCAATAAATCCGGTCAATAGAATTACAACAAGTAGATTGATAATGGCCAATATACGGAATGGAATGCGGCCTTGTAAGATGTTGTAAAGAACAGTTGCACCGAGTCCAAGGACCCCCGAAAAAAATATGGCAACAGGTAAATCTTCGGTTTCGCTAAAGAAGTTCAGGAATAACGTTTGTGAGGCAACTGCCACGGTAGCCATGAAGAGCCCCATAAAAAAACTAATCGCAAGCAACAAACCTACCGGACCGGTTTCTTCCTGCTCGACATCCAGCATATTCCAGAAGCGCTTCATCATAAGAGTAGGTTTTTGATTAATTTGGTTAAATCTCCTCACAATAGACGAAAAAACCTATTGAATAAAAGGTTTTTTTAAAATGGCCATTATTATTGATTGATAGATAGTTGACTAATTCTAAATTGTTTCTCCGATTCCATTCATCCATTTCCTCTTTTTTCTTTGGGAAATATTCTGAGTATGAAATGCTTCAAATGAAAACAAAATTGATTTTCAATGCAATACCTAAAAAGAGGTATTTTTGCACTTTAATAGTGTCTTAATAACTACCCGTTTGAAATTAATTTTTAGATGATGACTCGACTCTTGTTTATTTTGGCGATTGTTCTAACTGGCACTAACAACTTGTTCGCCCAGCTCAACAAATCAATTGTTGAAGCACAGCGATTGTTTGGAGCAAAAAACTATCAGGCCGCTTTGCCAAAGTACCTGGAAGGTATACAAGGGGTGAAGGACCCACTCGTTTTTTATCAATTGGCAACCTGCTACAAAGTATCAGAAAGTGTTGAGAATCAAATCAAAGGCATTCCGTATTTTGAGGAGGCATTGGCCTTGAAGAAGGACTATTCTGCACAAATTTACTTTGACCTAGGTGAGCTGTACCTGAAAGACGAGCAATTACAAAAAGCAACGGATGCCTTTCAAAGTTATCGCGAGATGGTGAAAATGGACAAGAAATTGGTAACCGTTGCAGACAAAGCGATCGGGTCTTGTCAAAACGCAATGGCCATGATGTCGGTGCCACGCAACTTCACCGTACACAGCTTTTCAGGAACAGTGAACACGAAATACACCGAGTACAATCCAGTTGTGTCAGCGGATGAAAGCGTTTTAGCTTTTACAGCGCTCCGCCCCAACACTGGCCGTACAAGATCAGGGGATAAGTTTATCGAGGAGATTTATGTGTCGTACAACAAATCCGGCAACTGGACGGAGCCAATTGTTGTGCCTATCGCTTCTGAATATAACGTAGGAACGGCTGGGATATCTGCTGATGGTCAGAAAATGGTAGTCTTTATGGGTGGAAATGCAGACCCCGGAAACTTATTCTTAGTCACGAAGTCAGGTGATGTTTGGTCAAAGCCAAGTATTTTGTCGCCAACGATTAACTCAATGGGTTTGGAATCAACTTCTAGTTTGACGCCTGATGGTAAGGTGATCTATTTCGCCAGCGATCGGCAAGGTGGTAGGGGAGGCCTAGATATCTGGAAGATAGAATTGAAAAGTGATGGTAAGTGGAGTCCACCAATCAATTTGGGGCCTGATGTAAATTCGAAAGATAATGAAGATGCGCCCTTTATACACCCTGATCAAAAGACTCTTTTCTTTACTTCTGATGGCCACTCTACGATGGGTGGACGAGATATTTTCAAAACCAGTTTGGTGAATGGTAAGTGGACCAAGCCTGAAAACATGGGCTACCCGGTAAACACAACTTCCAACGATAATTACTTCACACTTTTGGCGGATGGTAAGCGTGCCTATTTTTCATCTGACCGAAAAGGAGGACAGGGGGCACAGGATATCTATTATCTAGACATGCCTGAGAATTCGATGACTATTCCGTTGACGATGATCAAAGGCAGAGTGTTAAACACGGAGACAGGGAAACCGATGCCTACCAAAATGTATGTGGTTGATATGGACACGAAAAAGGAGTTGGAGTTTGTCTATAATCCAGATCCAAAAACCGGAGAGTATCTGATCATTTTGCCACCTTCCAAAAACTACGATATCGTCATTGAATCAGAAGGGTTTCTTTCCTACACGTTAAATGTGAATATCCCCAATCAGACTTATTTCTATGAGTTGTATCAGCAGGTGAGTTTAAAGTCAATTAAACAATTTGATGTGGTGGTAGGTCAAGAAGTGGAAGTAAAAAATGCTTTCTATGATACGGATGCTGATATAAAGACCGAGTTACGCAAGTCAAATGAAGCTAAACTGGTGCAAACTGGAAAGGTAGACGTCTATGACATGATGTTGGATTTAATGGCTGCGGATGATAAAGAGGGGATAGACTATTTGGTGAGTTTGATTGAACACACCGATCCGATTGATGGGGTTAACTTCAACGAAAAAGAAAACTCCAAAATTGATGTGGTGACACGCACATTTTACTTTGACGAAAGTGATGAAAGTAAGTTTGAACAGAAAAAAGTAGATGGTAGGGTGGTGTTCTCATTACCTACCGTAAACATCACAGAAGAACTACAAAATAAGAAAGCGGGTCTGAAGCCAACTGCTGCATTTGACAAAAATGCGCTGGCGAAATTCAGCAAAGTATTTTTTGATCAGGGGAAAAGTGAGCTCAAGTCTATCTATAACAAAGAACTGGATGGCATTTTGACAGCTTTAAATCAAAATCCGGTTTTGGGGGTTGAGATTTCTGGTTTTGCTTCGGCAGAAGGTACCGAAGAAGCTAATCGAGAGTTATCTAACAAGCGGGCAATAGCTGTGCTTGATTATCTTAATCATCAAGGTATCGTGAGAAGGCGCATCGTAGCCAAGGGCTACGGTGCTACTAAAGATCAAACGGCTGCCAAAGAAGAGGGAAGGAGAGTAGAGGTACGCGTGGTTGAGTTAAAATAATGCCATCAAGGGATTAACAACGAGCTATCACCATAGCTTAAAAATCGGTAATCATTCGCCAGGGCCTGTTGATAGATCTTTTTCCAATCCTTTCCAACCAAAGCGGCAACCAGTAGCATTAGGGTAGATCCTGGTTGATGGAAGTTAGTGATCAGTGCATTGACTGTTTTTATCTGATAGCCCGGCACGATGTAGATGGACGTCTCTCCTTGCATTAGAGTCTCACCGTCACGCGTCATTTTGTTCAACACGTTTTCAAAAGCTACCCTGCGTTCTATGGCTTTTGTTCTATTATTTTCTTGGTAAGGTTCATCTTGAGCTATCTGAAAGACCGCATCAGGTTCACTCTCTAATTTTACACCATACCAATATAGGCTTTCCAACGTTCGCAAAGAGGTTGTGCCGACTGCGATGATACTTTTTTGGTTGATTAGATTTTCAAGGTTTGCTTTTGAAACTACCATTTGTTCAGCATGCATGGTGTGATCAAGAGCATTTTCAGCTTTGACTGGTTGAAAAGTTCCGGCACTTACATGCAGTGTCAAAAAATCAGTGGTAATGTTCTTCTGACGAAGCTTTTCAAAAACGCGTTCGGTAAAATGTAGCCCAGCTGTTGGGGCAGCCACAGCTCCCTCTTTTTCCGAGTAGATTGTCTGGTATCTTTCTTTATCGCTCGCCTCAACCTCTCGTTTCAAATAGGGAGGTAAAGGAGTGGCCCCCATTTGTGAGATCACTTCTGCAAATGTTAGTTGGTCGGACCATTCGAAGTGAACGATCGATTTTTCACGATCTATGAAGGTGGCGGCTAGCTGATGATTGCCGGCCCGTTTGGTCAATTTCCCTTCGTTCCAACGTTTAGCATTCCCGACAGCCACATGCCACTCACAAGAGCCGTGCGCTTCCATTGCCATTGATACTAGTGGTGAGGGAGAAACTGGATTAAGTAGGAAGACTTCAATTTCTGCACCCGTTTCCTTTTTGAACAAGAGGCGGGCAGGGATCACTTTTGTATTGTTGAAAACCAACATCGAATCAGTCGGCAAGAACTGATCGAGGTCCGTGAATTGCGAATGAGTGATCACGCCTTGTTTGTAAACGAGCAGTTTTGAGTGATCTCGTTGGGGCAATGGAAAAAGTGCAATCCGCTCTGATGGGAGTTCGTATTTGTATTCGTTGATATCAATCAGTTTTTCCATGTTGTGGCAAAGGTAGTGGTTGTCTTTTTATGGTTTGCAATCATATCATCCCAAATTACGCAATAGGATTTTCTAATGCGTAGCAATAGCTATTTTAGTGTTATGGAGTTTGAAATTGGCTATACAGACAAGGAAATCACCCCTTGGGGAGGGATGGTTTT
>VYLL01000308.1_pt1 | contig 14697 bp, 19 predicted proteins | sample 5114301 | NCBI WGS metagenome assembly VYLL01 (sample SAMN12291809, study PRJNA351875) | freshwater metagenome | isolation source: freshwater lake | place: USA: Michigan, MSU2 Lake | collected 2011-08-16 | reverse complement strand
TGACGACAATGTCGGCAAGCCCGCCCTCATCGCCAGCCGGAGCCTGCGCGAATACCGGTGTGGCCGTGCTCGCAAGCAGCGTTGCGATCAACAGGCGAACGGTCGACTGGCGCGTCATGGTATCATGTCCCCGAGGTTGCTCCGGCCTTTGCGGCCGCCAACGCCGGGGTGGCGACCACCGGAAACGAGGTCAAGCACGAGACACGCTGATCATGACAGTTTCGCGACGATAAATTTATGACGTTGCAATGTCGCAACAGTCTTGAGTGGCGGCACGAAGCGCTTAACTGGCGATTATGCGGTGCCGCGATCGGCGGACATCACTCTGGGAGAGCTTCGATGCGTGCAATGCTTGCCATTTCGACACTTGCCGTAGCGGTTTCGGTCGCAGCCGTGGCCGCGCAGAAGCCGACAGTGCAGACCCAGCTCGCCGCCGCAGTCGCCGCGCCGACGCGCACTGCGACGAACATCGAACGCGACAAGTATCGCAACCCCGCCGCCACGCTCGCCTTTTTCGGCGTGAAGTCGGAGCACAAGGTCGTCGAAATCTGGCCAGGCGGCGGATGGTATACCGAAATCCTCGCGCCTTACCTGCGCGACAAGGGCCAACTGACCGTCGCCTCGCCTCCCGGCAGGCCTTTCGACGGAATCGCAAAGAAGCTCGACGGTAATGCTGCGGCTTACGGCAAGGTGCAGCGGGCGAACTTTCCGAGTATGCTCGGCGGCACCGGCGTCGCGCCGGGCAGTGCCGATGTCGTGCTGACCTTCCGCAACGTCCACAACTGGAAAATGGGCAGCTTCCACCCGAAGACCGAGGACTATAGCGAAGCCGCGTTCCGGGAAATTTACGCGATGCTCAAGCCCGGCGGCGTGCTCGGCATCGAGGACCATCGCCTGCCCGAAAGCGCCGACGCCGCGCGCGAGCGCAACAGCGGCTATATGAAGGTGTCGACCGTCCGCAAGCTCGCCGAGCAGGCGGGTTTCCGCTTTGCCGGGTCGAGCGAGGTCAACGCGAACCCCAAGGATACCGCCGACTGGCCCAAAGGCGTCTGGACGCTCCCCCCGCGCTTTGCCGAGGGTGACACCGACCGCGCGAAATACGCGGCGATCGGCGAGAGCGACCGGATGACGCTGAAGTTCGTCAAGCCGAGACGCTAGTTCTCCAGCCGATACGTCCCCGTCATCGTCACGCTCGTCGACACTTCGCCGGGCGCGACGGGCGGGCGGGCACTCGCCTGGACTACGACGGCGTCCGATGCCTCGCGCATCATCATCACCGGGCGCACCCCGCCCGCTTCGCTGATCGACAGCAACCGTGCCCGCCGGAAGCCGGCCGCCTGCGCGAGGGCATCGGCATTCGCCTGCGCGCTCGCCAGCGCCTTGGCGCGTGCCTGCGCGATCAGCGGCGCGGGTTTGTCGATCGTGAAGCTCGGCCCGTCGATCTGGTTACCGCCCGCTGCGACCAGCGCGTCGAGGAAACGGCCGAGGTTCGGGATGTCGCGCGACCGGATCGTCACCGTGTTCGACGCGCGATATCCGCGAAACTGCTGCGCGTTGTTCACATAGGCATAATCGGCATTGATCGAGATGCCCCGCGTCTGCACGTCACGCTCGGCGACCCCGGCCGCACGCACCGCCGCGATCAGCCGCGTCATCTTCGCCGAATTGCCCTGCAACGCCGCAACCGCCGTCGGCGCGAGCGTCGAGACCCCGGCCCCCACGATGGCGACGTCGGGCGCGGCATCGACGCTCTCGGTCGCCGAGACGGTCAGCACGGGTGCCTCTACCGACGGCGTGATCTGCACGGTCGCTTGGGCAACGAGCTGTGCCGGAATGAGTGCGGCGGCGCCGAGGACGAGCGGCAGAAATCGCGACATTCTTGAACTCCTGTTGTTTCGATCCGACAACGGGTTCGCAGTGCCCGGGTTCCGCTTTATGGCTTTTGAACCACCCCGCCCTTCATCACGAAGCCGACGCTCTTCAGAACACCTACATCCGCTGTCGGGTCGCCGGTCACCGCGATCAGGTCGGCCGCCTTGCCCGGCTCGATCGTACCAACCTCGGCATCGACGCCGAGCAGCCGCGATGCATTGACGGTCGCTGCCTCGATCGCGGCCATCGGCGGCATGCCGTGCTTGACCATCGACTCGAACTCCTCGGCATTCTTGCCGTGCTTCGACACGCCCGCGTCGGTACCGAATGCGATCCGCACGCCCGCCGGATAGGCCTTGCGCAGCGACTGTCCGGTGATGCCGATGCGCCAGCGGATCTGTTCGAGCACCTTGGGCTCGTACGCATTGGGGTTTGCGTTCAGCCGCTCGACATAGCCGTTCACGGTCGACAGCGTTGGCACGTAGTACGCGCCCGAAGCCTTGAAGAGGCGGATCGTCTCGTCGTCCATTTCGGTGCCGTGCTCGATCGAGTCGACACCGGCCGCGAGCGCGGCATTGACCCCGCCCACGCCGTGCGCGTGGACCGCGACCTTGCGGCCGTACATCTTTGCGGTGTCGACCAGCGCCTTGACCTCGTCGCCGAAGACCATCGTCCGCCGCCCGGTACCGCTGTTCACCCCGCCGGTCGTCGCGATCTTGATGACGTCGACCCCGCGCATGACCTGCATGCGAACCGCGCGGCGGCAACTCTCGACGCCATCGCAGACGTTCTCGTGCGGCAGATGCTCGGCGAATGCGGCGTTGAACGCATTGCGCCGGTCCATGTGACCCGCCGTCGTCGAGATCGATGTGCCTGCATCGACGATGCGCGGCCCGACCTGGCTGCCGCTTGCGATCGCGTCGCGCAGCGCGAGCGTCGCGCCCGTCTCGTCGCCAAGATTGCGGACGGTCGTGAAGCCCGCCATCAGCGTCTTGCGCGCGTTGGCGGCAGCGCGGAAGGCAGTGGTTGCGTGCGAATCGCGCACCCCTTCGACCAGGCCAGCGACACCACCCGCGTCGGAATCGAGATGAACGTGGCTGTCGATCAGCCCGGGCAGCACGAAGCGGTCCCTGAGGTCGATCAGCGTCGCCCCGGCAGGCGGTGCGACGTGCCCCGCGCGAACTTCGGCGATCTTGCCTGCGCGGACGACGATCGTCGAGGGACCGCGTGCTGCCGTGCCCGGCCTGTCGAGCAAGCGCCCGGCGTGGACGTAGGTATCGCCCGCCTGCGCCCCTGCCGACGTGGACGCCGCCAGTGCGAGCGCGAAACCGAAACCGAAACGCATAGACCTTCCCCCCTTCAGACCAGTTCGACCGCCATCGCTGTCGCCTCGCCGCCGCCGATACACAGGCTCGCGACACCGCGCTTCAGCCCCCGGTTCTGGAGTGCCGCGATCAGCGTTGCCAGAATGCGCGCACCCGACGCGCCGATCGGGTGGCCGAGTGCGGTTGCACCGCCGTTGACGTTCAGCTTGTCCGCCGGGATGTCGAGTTCCTTCGCCGCGATCATTGCGACGACGGCGAACGCCTCGTTGACCTCGAACAGGTCGACGTCGGCGACCGACCAGCCTGCCTTGTCGAGCACCTTGCGGATCGCGGGCACGGGCGCAGTCGTGAACTCGGCCGGCGCATGCGCGTGCGCCGCGACGGCGACCACCTTAGCGACAGGGGTTGCGCCCATCGCCTCGGCCACACTCGCCCGCGTCATCACCAGCGCCGCAGCGCCGTCAGAGATCGACGACGCGTTGGCCGCCGTCACGGTACCGTCCTTGACGAACGCGGGTTTCAGCGACGGGATCTTGTCGGGCCGCGCCTTGCCCGGCTGCTCGTCGGTATCGACCAGCGTCTCGCCGCCGCGCCCGGGCACCGCAACCGCGACGATTTCGCGCGCAAAGCCGCCGCTCGTGATCGCCTCGTTCGCCCGGGTAAGCGAGCGAATCGCGTAGTCGTCCTGCATCGCGCGCGTGAACTGATAGTCGCGCGCGGCATCCTCGGCGAACACGCCCATTGCCTTGCCGGGCTCATAGGCATCCTCCAGCCCGTCGAGCATCATCGTGTCGATGACCCGGTCATGGCCGATCCGCGCCCCGCCACGGTGTTTGGGGAGCGCATAGGGTGCGCCCGACATGCTCTCCATGCCGCCCGCGACGATGACGTCGGCGGTCCCGGCAGCGAGCGCCTCGTGCGCCATGATCGCGGCCTGCATGCCCGACCCGCACATCTTGTTGACCGTCGTCGCCTCGACCGACTGCGGCAGTCCCGCGCCAAGCGCCGCCTGTCGCGCAGGCGCCTGTCCGAGCCCGGCGGGGAGGACGCAGCCCATGTAGATGCGGTCGATCGCGTCAGGCGAGACGCCGCTGCGCGTGACGGCTTCACGGACAGCGGCAGCGCCGAGGTCGGTCGCCTTCACGCTCGACAAGGCGCCCTGAAACCCACCCATTGGAGTGCGGGCATAGCCCAGGATCACGGTCGGATCGGTCATCGGCGCTGAACCTCTGCGTTGCGTTGGCGCGCTTGTGCGGCGACGGCAGGGCAAAGGCAACGTCAGTCTTCGCGCAGGACCTCCGCGAGCGTCGCCATCGCCTTGCCCTTGAGCTGGCACACCCGCCCCGGCGTCACGCCGAGCGTGAGACCGATTTCCTGGAGGTTCATCTCTTCAAAGAAGTAGAGCTGGAGGATCAATTTCTCGCGTTCGGGCAAGCCGTCGATGGCCTGATGCAACGCGGCACCCGACGACGCCCGATCGAGCAGATCGAAGGCGTCGGGCTCCTCGCTCGCAAAGCGCAGGTCGCTGTCGTCGTAACTGTCCTCGATCGCCACATGCGCCACGGGTCGCGCGTCGCGCTCCATCTCGGCAACATCGGACGCGGACATCGCCAGATAGGCGGCGATCTCGCTCGAGCGCGCGGAGCGGTGCGTTGTCGCCTCGACCGCGCGCCGTGCCTCGTCGAGCTTGCGCCGGTTGGCCGGCGCCGAGCGCGGCGCGTTCGACGACCGGCGCAGCGCATCGATCATCGCGCCCTTGATCCGCATCGTGGCGTAGGTCGCGAACTGAAACCCCCGATCCTCGAAGCTGTCCGCCGCTTCGACCAGCGCGACGAGCCCGATCTGCATGAGTTCCTCGACCTCGATTGCCGATGCGATGCGGGCATGAACATGCCAGGCAAGCTTGCGGACAACGCCCTGATGGGTGCGGATCAGGTCGTCGCGTTTGACGCCCAGGTCGGACGGATGGTTCAAGCGGTTTCCCCTTCCTCGTCCACGGCCGCGGCGAGCAGCGGCGCGGGCGGCTGCTGCGCGCCGACGATCGCAAGTACGTCGACCGACCGGTCGACCGGGATTTCGGTGAACGAGAGGACCGGCACTTCGGGCAACCGCGTCCGCACGAGGCGGGACAACGCCGCCCGACAGGCGGGCGCGGTCACGATCGCGAAGGTGCGCGCCTCGCGGACGAACGGCCGTGTTTCGGTGTCGAGCACGTCGAGCAACTGGCTCGACAGCTGCGCCTCGAATGGCCACTGCGCCTCGGGCGCCGTCGTCGCGGCCTGGATGAGCAGCGCTTCGATCTCGCGGTCGAACGTGACGATCGGAATCGGCATGCGCAGCGGGACGAGCGACTGGACGAGGACGGGCCCGATCCGTTCGCGCACCTGCGCGTACAGATCGGCCGGTGGCAGCTGGCGGGGCGCAAGATCGACCATCGCCTCCGCAATGCGTCGGAAGTCACGGATGGGCACCCGTTCGGACAGGAGCGCGCGGCACAGCGCTGTGATCGCGGCGAGCGAATAGGGCTGCGGCGAAAGCGCACCGGCGAGTTGCGGATGGTGGTCCTTGAGCGTGGCCAGCAACGCTTGCGCCTCATCGATCCCGAACAATTCGGCTGCGGTCGCGGTGAGCAGCGTATTGATGTGGGTCGCGATGACCGTCGCGGAATCGACGACCGTGTAGCCTGCCGCGATCGCATCGGCGCGAGCCTCGGGCGGGATCCACAGCGCATCGAGACCGAAGCTGGGGTCGCGGACCGCCGTTCCCTCGATCCCGGCGAGGCAGTCGCCCCCGTCGAGCGCGAGCAGATCGTGCGGCTGGACACTGTCCTCGCCGACCGGCACGCCGGCGACCAGAATGCGATAGGCCCGCCCGTCGAGCGCCAGGTTGTCGCTGATCTTGACGGGAGGCAGCACGAAACCGAGCTGTCGCGAGAGTTGCTTGCGCAGCGCATTCACTCGCGCCGGAAGCGGGCCGCCCTTGCGCTCGTCGATCAGGTCGATCAGCCCATAGCCGAGCTCGAGCTGGATCGGGACGGGATCGAATACGTCGACCCAGTCGATATCCGCCACCTCGGGTGCGAGCATGACCTCGGCGGGCGGCTGCGGGCGGTGGCTCAGGGCCCAGGCAATGTATCCAGCGATCGCGCTCGCCGTCAGCAGCAGGAAATGCGGCATGCCGGGCACGAGCCCGAGGATCCCCAGGATCGCGGCGACCGGAACCCACGCGCGCGCGTTGGCAAACTGCGCGCCAATCTGACCCGGAAGGTCGAGCGGCGACGACACGCGCGTGACGATCGAGGCCGCCGCGATCGACAGCAGAAGTGCTGGCACCTGCGCGACCAGCGCGTCGCCGATGGCGAGCGTGAGGTAAGTCTTCGCCGCCTCGCCGAACGACAGGTCGTGGCTGACCACGCCCAGGATCAGCCCGCCGACGATGTTGACGATGAGGATGAGGATGCCCGCGATCGCGTCGCCCTTTACGAACTTCGATGCGCCATCCATCGATCCGTAGAAGTCGGCCTCGGTCGCGACCTCGATCCGGCGCGCCTTGGCTTCGGCGGGCGTGATGAGCCCTGCGTTCAGGTCGGCATCGACCGCCATCTGCTTGCCCGGCAGCGCGTCGAGCGTGAAGCGTGCGGACACCTCCGACACGCGTCCTGCGCCCTTGGTGATGACGACCAGGTTGATGATCATCAGCACCATGAACACGAACACGCCGACGACATAATCGCCGCCGATCAGGAATTGCCCGAACGCCTCGATGACGTGCCCCGCCGCGCCCTCGCCCTCATGGCCCTGCACCAGCACCACGCGCGTCGAGGCGACGTTGAGCGCGAGGCGAAAGATTGTCGCGAGCAAAAGCACGGTCGGGAACGCGGAGAAATCGAGCGGCTTGGCAGCGTTGAGCGCGATCATAAGGATCGCGAGCGACAGCGCGATGTTGAGGACAAAGCCGATGTCGAGCACGACGGGTGCAACCGGCACGATCATCAGGACGACGAGCAGAAGGATGGCGACCGGAAGCGCGCCGCTGCGCAGCATCGCGTTCACGAGGCGCTCTCCCGGAACCGCGCATAGGCGCGCGCGACGAAGTCGGGCGAGAGCTGGCGCGGCATGGGTTCGATGGGCAGAAAGGACAGCGAACGTTGTGTCGTGTGCGCCGCTCTTTCGGTTCTTGCGGTCGTGACGGATCGGTTGGACGCGGGAGGCGCGCCGCCATCGCCGAGCTTTGCGGCAAAGCGGTCGCGCACGTCCCGCAGCGAGCGCGGCCCTTCGGGTCCGTAGAAGATCGCCCGGTTGGGCGCAGCCGCGTCCGGCAGGAGTGCGGCGGCAGACTGGTCGGGATCGGCATCATGCGCGCGCAGGAACCGCAGCGCGCCGGCCGGCCCGAGGAAATGCGCGAGGTAGAGATCGACCGGCTCGACGGCGTGCCCGAGGTTGCTTTCAAGATAGTCGCGATTGTCCGCCGCAAACGCCGCCGCCATCTGCGATGACGCCTCGACATCGTGGCGCAGGCCGAGAATCGCGTCGCGCAACCCCGCATCCGCAACGCGGTGCCGCCCTCCATCGGCGACGATTGCGTCCGCTGCCCAGGCCATGCCGTGCGCCGCACCGTGCCTGTCGAGCGTGGCCAGCCACGTCCCGCGCGTAAACTGGAACAACCCGGTCGCCGAGGAGGTGCGCGCCTTCGCCGACGGGTCGAGCGCGCTCTCGATCCGGGCCTGGCCGTAAAGATAATCGAAATCGACGCCGGACCGCGCGGCAGCGGCGGCGATGGCATCGCGGATGTTCGCACGGGCGGGAGCGGCAACGGGAGTCGGCATGATCGTCCTGACGGTTCAGGACGAGGATTTGCAAGGGCTATGCCAAGCGCGAACCCACCCCCGCCGCGTAGAGCGAAAGCGCCGGCTCCCCGCGATGCACACGAAGCCGGTCGAGTTTTTGACGGTTGCGGTCTGCCAGAAAGTTGACGCGGATGCGTGCGGCCTCCGCCTGCCGCGCGGCGTGATCGAGCTTCGCGTCGGGAGGTGCGCTGCGCATCATGGGGAGCAGTTCGGCCACGATCCGTGTCGCCTGCTCGATCGCGGCGACATCGCCCACGTCCAGCGCGGCGATCAGCGCGTCGAGCGCGTCGTTCATGCGGCGTCGCCGCGCGGCTCTCCGGCCATCGCGGACGCGATCGCCTTGGCATCGACGACGTACGACCCGTCGGCGATTGCCTGGCGCAGCTGGGCCACCCGGGCGTAATCCACAGGTGGCCCCTGCCGCGCGAGGTCGGCCGCAAGCGCCACCAGTTTTGGCAGGTCGGTCCGCGGCGTTGCCGCCCGTTCCGCAGGACGCGGCGCCTGAGGCGCAGCGGCTGCAGCGGCGCGTAGTCGCGGCACTGATCCAAGCGGGTCGATCATAAAACGCTCCTGAACGCTCCGACGCCGGTCGCCCGGCTCGATTAGTCTGCATTACGACTGCAACGCGCGAAGATTTAATCGCCGACCCGGACTTCCCCTGCAGGCGTCGCCCGCCCGGCGAGCAGGCGGCCCGTCAAAGTCTTGACGCGTGCCGGTTCGCCGACACCCGCGTCGCTCGTCGCGGTGGCGGCGGTCGAGACCTCGAACCCCTCGCCGGCCGCGACGAAGACCACTGGGTCGCCCTTGCGGACCGCGGGCGTAGTGGCCTGTTTCGTCACCCGCTCCATCGCCACTGCCACGCGCCAGCCGACGGCGTCGCACCGCAACGTGATCGCGGGCGCAACGCCAGGGTCGATCACGGGCTCGACAGGGCATTTCCTGAGTTTCAGCCGCCGGTCGAGCGGGATGGCGCGGACGGCTTCCCCCCGGCTCGCAAGGAGGTGTGCGACCCGTGTGTCGAGCTCGTCGAGGTTCTCGAACGCGAGCGGCGCGGCGGCGGCAAGCAGAATTGTGATCATGGGCGGTTCCTTTCGCGGCCACAGGTGCAAACGCCGTGCCACACATGGAAATGGCACGGGCATTGCATCGCGACCTCACGAAGCTCCCGGACCCCGGGCGCAACGGAGACGAACGATGCCAGCCGCAGACTCCCTCTTCGGCATCCACGCAACCGCACTCAGGGTGCGCGCCGACCGCATGGCGGTGCTCGCGTCGAACATCGCGAACGCGGCGACGCCCGGCTACAAGGCGCGCGACCTGGATTTCGCCGTCGCGCTGCGCCAGGCAGAAAGCGGCGCACCCGCCGCGCCTGCGCTGCGCTACCGGGTCCCGCTCCAGCCCACGCTCGATGGCAACACGGTCGAGCTGGCGACCGAACAGACCGCCTTCGCCGAGAACGCGCTGGCCTACCGCACCTCGCTGACCTTCCTCAACGGGCGCATCTCGACGCTGACCCGCGCGTTGAAGGGCGAGTGAGATGAGCGGCCTTTCGCTCTTCGACATTGCCGGCCGTGCGATGGCGGCGCAATCGATCCGGCTCAACACAACCGCCTCGAACCTTGCCAATGCCGGATCGGTCGCGGGCAGCGAGGCGGCAGCCTTCCGCGCGCTGAAACCCGTCTTCAGCACGACGCCTGACGCCGCCGGCCGTGCGACCGTGCAGGTCGACAGCATCGCGAACAGCGGCGCGACGCCGGTCAAGCGTCACGACCCGCACCACCCGCTCGCCGACGCGACCGGCCATGTGTGGGAAGCCGCGGTCGATGAAGCGGCAGAGCTCGTCGAGATGATCGAGGCGAGCCGCCATTACCAAAACAACGTGCAGGTGCTGGCAACCGCCAAGGCGCTGACGCTCGACACATTGAGGCTCGGACAATGAACATACCCCCGATCACCCCCGGCGTCGCGACCGCGGCGTCGAAACGCTCGGAAGAGCTCAAGACCGAGGACTTCCTGCGCCTGATGACCGAACAGCTGAAGGCGCAGGACCCCTTCGCGCCCCAGGACAACACGCAGATGGTCGCGCAGATGGCGCAGATGTCCGCATCGTCGGGGATCGCCGACATCAACGCGACGCTCTCGCACATCTCGGCGCAGCTCGCCGACCAGAGCGCGATCCTCGCCTCGCTCACGAAGGGGGCCTAGCATGTCGTTCTACACCTCGCTGTCGGGCCTGAAGGGCGCGCAGACCGACCTGTCGACGGTCGCGAACAACATCGCGAACGCCGGCTCGACGGGGTTCAAGAAAAGCCGCGCGGAGTTCGGCGACCTGTTCGCCAGTAGCCCCACCCAGACGACCAAGATGATCGCCGGACAGGGCACGCGGCTGAACGGCATCAAGCAGCAGTTCACGCAAGGCACGCTCGAGGCGACCGACAAGACGCTCGACCTTGGCATCGCGGGCGAAGGCTTCTTCGTCGTCGAAGGATCGCCCCCGCGGCGCGAGATCACCTATACGCGCAACGGTGCGTTCGGGGTCGATGCCAACCGCAACGTCGTCGACACCACGGGGTCGCGGCTGAAGCTGTTGCCCATCGACGGTGCGGGCAATGTCACCTCGACCGCATTTGCCGACATGACCGATTTCCGCCTGCCTGCCAACGCGCCGGGCAATCCGGCCGTCGCGCTGTCGAACATTTCGGTCGGGATCGACGGTCTGGTCACCGCGACCTACGCCGATGGCTCATCACAGGCGCTGGGCAAGATCGCGATGGCGAGCTTCACGAGCCTCGAGGGCCTGCGCCCGGTCGGCGACGCGCACTGGCAATCGACCGGGGATAGCGGCCCGCCTGCAGTCAACGCGGCGACCAACGGCTCGCTCGGCACGATCCGGTCGGGCACGCTCGAACGCGCGAACGTCGACCTGACCGAGGAGCTGGTCCAGTTGATCGCGGCGCAGCGAAATTTCCAGGCGAATGCCAAAGCGATCGAGACCGCGCGCAACATGACCCAGACGATCTTCAACATCAATTGAGGCGCATAAGGGATGGACCGCCTCATCTATTCCTCGCTCGCCGCAATGCGCGGCGCGATGGCACGCCAGCAGGCGACGGCGAACAACGTCGCCAATGCGAACACCCCGGGCTTCCGCGCCGACCTTGCCGAAGCACAGGCGCTCTGGCTGCGCGGTCCGGGTGCGAACAGCCGCGCGACCGCGAGCGAGGAAGTGCTCGCCGCCGACATGCGCGCGGGGACCGTCATGGCGACGGGTCGCAGTCTCGATGTTGCCGCCGAAGGTGACACGATGTTCGTCGTCCAGGCCGAGGACGGCGACGAGGCTTATACGCGTCGCGGCGATCTTCAGCTCTCGGCGAGCGGCCTGCTGACGACCGGGGACGGGCGGCCGGTGATGGGGATTGGTGGGCCGGTGACGCTGCCGCCCGCCGACAGCATCTCGATCGACGCGGGCGGGCGGATCAACATCGTGCCACAGGGTGGTGGGCAGCCGCAGGAAGTCGCACAGCTCCGCCTGGTGGCCCCCACGGGCTCGGACGTGGTCAAGGGGCTCGACAATCTGTTCCGTGTCCGGGGCGGCGGCATCCTGCCCGACGATCCGGCGGGGCGCGTGAAGAGCGGGCACCTTGAAGGATCGAACGTCAATGCAACGACCGCGCTCGTCGAAATGATCGAGGCGGCGCGCGCGTGGGATACCAACCTGAAACTGATCGGTGACGCCCGCGACAACGACGCGCGCACTGCCGACCTGATGCGGTTCGACTGAGGAGACATGAGATGAGCAACGGTGCCTTGCACGTCGCCCGCACGGGCCTCGACGCGCAAAACCTCAGGATGCAGGTGATCGCGAACAACCTCGCGAATGTGAACACGACGGGGTTCAAACGCGACCGCGCGAATTTCGCGACGCTCGCCTATCAGCTCATCACGCAACCCGGCGCACCGTCGTCGGCGGAGAACCGCTACGCGGTCGGCCTCAACCTCGGCACCGGCGTCAGCGTGCAGGGTACGGCGCGGATGGAGACGCAGGGCACGATCGCGACGACGGGCAACACGCTCGACATGGCGATCCAGGGCGACGGCTATTTCCAGGTGACGATGCCCGACGGGCGCACCGGCTACACCCGCGCGGGCAACTTCAGCCTGTCGCCCGAAGGCACGATCGTCACCGCCGACGGCATGGCGATCCAGCCCCAACTCCAGCTCCCCGCGAACGTCACCGCGCTCAGTATCGGCCCCGACGGCACCGTCTCGGCTACCGTCGCGGGCGAGGCGGCACCGACAGAGGTCGGCCGCATCGAACTCGCGCGTTTCGTCAACGGCGCAGGGCTGCAGTCGATCGGCAACAACCTGCTCGTCGAAACCGCAGCAAGCGGCGCGCCGCAGGTGGGAGCGCCGGGCAGTGAGGGACGCGGAATGGTCAAGTCGGGCGCGCTCGAAGCGTCGAACGTCAACGTCGTCGAGGAACTCGTCGACATGATCGAGACCCAGCGCGCCTACGAGGTCAATTCGAAGATGATCCAGTCCACCGACGAAATGCTGCGCAATGCGAACCAGCAGCTTTAGGGTCGCGGTGCTCGCGCTCGCGGCACCGGCGTTCGCGAAGAAGCCCCCGCTTCCCGATTTCGCACCCGCCGTCCCGGTCGAAGCGGTCGCCCCCGCGACACCCGGCGCAATCTTTGCAGTCGGCTACGCACCGCTCACCTCGGGCGCGCGCGCGTCGCGGGTCGGCGACGTGCTGACGATCGTGCTCGTCGAACGCATGCGGGCAACCAAGTCGAACTCGGCGCAGACCGGCCGCGACGGCGGCTTCGGCCTGACCCCGCCGACGACGGGGCCGTTGTCGTTCCTCAAATCGTCCGACGTAAACATCGGCGGCACCCAGTCGTTCAAGGGAGCGGGCAGCGCCGAACAGTCGAACGCGCTGTCGGGAGAAATCAGCGTGACGGTGACGGCGGTGCGCGCAAACGGCACGATGGAGGTGCGCGGGCAGAAGGCGCTCACGCTCAACCGGGGCGACGAACACGTCCAGATCGCCGGCATCGTGCGCGCAGCGGACATCGGCGCGGACAACCGTGTCGCCTCCACGCGGATCGCCGACGCGCGGATCCTCTACACAGGCAAGGGCGAGATCGCGCGCGCGAGCCGCCAGGGCTGGCTCAGCCGCTTCTTCAGCGCGGTGAGTCCGTTCTGATGCGCGCGCTCCTCCTTCTCGTCGGGCTTCTCGCTGCCCCGCTCCACGCCGAGCGTATCAAGGACATGGGCAGCTTCGAAGGTGTGCGCGTCAACCAGCTCACCGGCTACGGCGTCGTCGTCGGGCTTGCGGGCACGGGCGACGATAGCCTCGATTATGCGACGTTGGGCGTGAAGGGCGCCGTCTCGCGCTTCGGGCTGACCCTGCCGCCGGGAGTAAACCCCAGCCTCAAGAACGCGGCCGCGGTGATGATCACGGCCGAGCTGCCGCCGTTTGCAAAACCGGGCATGAAGCTCGACGTCACCGTCTCGGCGCTCGGCAAGGCGAAGTCGCTGCGTGGCGGCACGCTGATCATGGCACCGCTGCTGGGAGCCGACGGCGCGATCTATGCGATGGCGCAAGGGAACCTCGTCGTCGGCGGGCTTGGTGTCGAAGCCGCCGACGGGTCGAAGGTTTCGGTCAATGTCCCCAGCGCAGGCCGCATCGGCGGCGGCGCGACGGTCGAACGCGCGGTCGATACCGGCTTCACGCGCGGCGCGGCGCTCACCTTCAACCTCAACACGCCCGACCTGAGCAACGCACGCATCGTCGCCGAGGCAATCAACCGTCGCATGGGCCTGGTCGCCCGCGCCGTCGACGGCGTGTCGGTCGAAATCGTGGCGCCCGACGGGGCCGAGGCGCGCACCGCGATGATGGCGCGCATCGAGGCGATCGACGTCAACCCGGCGGCTCCGCCCGCACGCGTCATCGTCAACGCGCGCACCGGAACCGTCGTCATCAACGGCATGGTGCGTATCCTCCCCGCCGCGGTTACCCACGGCAAGCTGACGGTGCGGATCGACGAAAAGCCACGCGTCGTGCAGCCGAACCCGCTGTCGCGCGGGCAGACCGCCGTCGAGCCATCGAGCGACATCGCGGTGGACGAGCGGACCTCGCCCGCCTTCCTGATGCGCGGGGCGTCGCTCGCCGACATCGTCGCCGCGATCAATCGCATCGGGGCCGCCCCCGGCGATCTCGTCGCGATCCTCGAGGCGCTCAAGCAAGCCGGAGCACTACAGGGGGAGCTGGTGGTAATATGACGCAAATCGGACCCGTCGGTGGCACCGCGCCACAGCCCACGGCCGAGCTCAAGCAGGCCGCGCAGAAGTTCGAGGCCGTCTTCCTCCGCCAGGTCATCGGCACGATGCGGCAGGCGAAGCTGGCCGACGACGTGTTCGGCTCACAAGCGAGCGCCACCTATCGCGAGCTGGCCGACGCCAACCTTGCCGATGTCATGGCGCAGCGCGGCGCCATCGGCATCGCGGCACTCGTCGAGCGGCAATTGAAGGACGCGCCGTGAGCGACTTGCTGAGCCTCGGCGCGGCAGGCGTGCGCGGCTATGGGCGCGCGCTTGCGACAATCGGCGACAATGTCGCGAACGCACAGACGCCCGGCTACGCGCGCCG
>VYLL01000380.1_pt1 | contig 14729 bp, 8 predicted proteins | sample 5114301 | NCBI WGS metagenome assembly VYLL01 (sample SAMN12291809, study PRJNA351875) | freshwater metagenome | isolation source: freshwater lake | place: USA: Michigan, MSU2 Lake | collected 2011-08-16 | reverse complement strand
AGAACAGAGTAAATCTGTTAAGGCAGGTGCGGAACCCCGCAAGGGAAAGAAGCAGAAACCTAAATCGTGAGGTTTGGGAATCACCGTCCGTTTACGGCGGTGAGGATGTCAAAAAGAAAAGTATCGAAAAGATCGAGAATTTCCTCAAAGTCCACATTATGTTTTTCTATGTTAGAACACCGCTTGCTCTCATCCCATTCAAACGAGTCAAACTTCATAGTTTATCAGTTAAGGCTATTTGAATTGCCGGTCATCACCGTCCGGCCCCGGCGGCGAGGATGTCAATTGGGTCGATTTCTCCTCTACCATTGTACACGGTTTATCGAAGTTGTCGATGGTCCGGCGGCGAGGATGTCAATTGGGTCGATTTCTCCACCAGAAAACCTTTTAGTCTTGAGATAATATTGGGTAGGGGTCTGATGGTCTCCGTATCCAATCGGTAGGTCGATGGTCAGGTGGGGACGTGAAGACCTTGTTTTGAGTCAGAGGATAGAGAAGAGTGAAGAAATTGAGTATCTTGAGTGAAGAAATGAGTCGGTTTGATGGGGTAAGTCGATGAGACAATGGGATTGGAACCTAGTTTTTATCCACGGTACTGGGGTACGAGAACCTGCCTATAGCAAAACTTTTAGTATCATTATCCGAAAATTGAAAGAACGCAATGAAAATTTGCGTTTTCATAAGTGTTACTGGGGTGGTTCCCTCGGCACAACGTTAAATGCTGGGGGACTATCTATTCCAGTGTCGGATCAAAAAAAAGCCTCAGAAACCGATTTAACTGATGAAGACTATGTTCTGGGTTTATGGGAGTTACTATATCAAGACCCACTCATCGAACTGCAAATCCTAACCATAAGTTCCGAGGATAAAGGGGCTGTTTTTGGGGAAAAGCTAGGCGAGGATTTGGATAATCGAGTTCGAGCCTTAAATCCATCCTCTAATCTGCAAGAAATGCTCGATCAGGCTGGCATTGGAGAGTTTTTTAGTCAATCCCAATCCATTATCGTCAACGAAAGCGATTATCAAAAAGCGATCGAATCCGCCACGGAACCATTAGGAGAATACCGCATAGCGATCGCCCGTGCGCTGGTAGCCCAGAGTGCTATTTTGGTGAGAGATAAATACGGGGAATTTGCCTTATCGGTTAATGGGGGATTACGAGATCATATTGTCGAGCAAATAGCGGCGGAATTAGGGGGTACGGAAAAAGGAGTTTTGTCCGGCATAAAAGAGATGATTTCTGGTACGATCAGGCGTATTATTCAGAATAATCTCCAAAGAAAGCGAAATGGATTCACGGAAGAATATAGTGGCACTTTGGGAGATATTTTGATGTATCAAGCAAGGGGACAAAAGCTTAGAGACTTTGTTCGCACAACCGTTGAACGTCTGGAATATCCCACCGTATTAATCGCCCATAGTTTGGGTGGTATTATTGCCGTCGATTTGCTATTAGAACAACAATTACCACAAGTGGCTTTGTTGGTGACGATCGGTTCTCAATCTCCTATTCTTTATGAACTGAATGCTTTGGTGGGGATGGAATATAATCCCAATGCCAAGCTGCCGGATACTTTCCCCGATTGGTTAAATATTTATGATCGCAACGATTTTCTGAGTTATGTGGGTGAGAAAATATTCCCTAGAAAGATACAAGATTTAGAAGTCGATAGCAAACAACCTTTCCCTGAGTCTCATGGTGCATATTGGAACAATGACAAGGTTTGGGATGCAGTTTGGCAGAAGATGGTGGAGGTAGCTAATGGCTGAACCATCGACAACACAAGCAATTTTAGTGGGAATCGAAAAGTATGCTGATTCTAGTTCCATTCCAGATTTGAATGGCCCGGTCAATGATGTTTATCAGTTCTGTCAATGGTTACGAGATCGCAATGTGCCTCCCGAAAATATTTCGGTTTTTCTGGCGCCACTCGATCGCAATGTCGGAATTGTTGACAAGATTACCAATCTCATCGATAGTAAACCCTTAGAAGCAAACAAAGATATAGTCAATAAAGCTCTGCGTGAAGAAGCGAGAAAGAAAACAGCAACTTTGTTTTTCTTGTTTTGGTCGGGACACGGTTGGATCGCTTCACAAGGCGATCGCCGATTGATTTATGCCGATGCGACAATGGAGGATCTCAAGAATCTAAATTTAACTGTCCAGCTTAATGCTATGCAGACCGATTTATATAAAAATTTACCTCAGCAGTTACTAATCTTCGATGCTTGCGCTAATTCCCAATTATTAAAGATAACTCCACCTGACGATCTTCCCCCTATCGGTAAACATTTGCCAAGTCAACAACAAATGGTCATGCTGGCGGCTAATCCGGGAGAATATGCGATTAATAAAGGCGACGAACAAACGGGTATATTTTCACGAGAACTATTAAATGAATTCAAGTCATTAAAAGATACAGAGATTTGGCCTCCAGATCTGGAGTCAGTTATGCAGTCCGTGCAGAGAAAGTTCATCAAACTGCGAGAAGATAAACACACCAGGCAAACTCCTTCATATCTTTTATATCAGGACTGGTCGGGTAATAGAAAAGAACGATTTAGCGAAATTGAGCCAGCCACTAAAACAGGGAAACGGGATAGTTTTCCGCTACCTCGCAATTTAACTATCCAAGAATTAGGCCTATTGCGCGATCTTTTTTTACAATGCCAGTCAATGCAAGATCCCCAAAGTCGAAAAGATATTATTTTGAATCTCAGGAAGGAAATAGCCAATAACATCATCATGGAAGGTAATGCAAACAGTGTAGTATTAAGTGCAATTAAAACTTCTCGTGGTTATTCAGGAGGATTGGCGGAGCTATTAGACGTTATTGATATGCTCTACGAAAATGATTCTGTTGCCATGCGAAATTTAAGAAAAACCACGATACAAATGTTGCCGGAGGAGTTTCCTTTAGAATGTTGTTGAGTGTTCCCACTAAACCAAGTGATCAAGGATTCAATCGGCTGATTGATGCCTTGGAGAATTGCCCTTCTATTCAAGATCCCCAAAAGAGAAAAGATATAATTGGTTTTTTGAGTGTTAAAGGTGTGGAAGAACGAAGCGATATGCGCTCTTCATTATTGGGTATTTTAAAAGCATTAAGCGGATTTATAGATAAATTTTGTGATTTAATAGATGGGATTAATTTTTACGAAAAAGATAGTGTTTATTACGATAGTTTAATTGCAGTTATTAGTGATATTGCTAAACAACAACAACAAAAAATGAGTCAATCTCTTAAGACAATTACTCTTTTTGATAATGAGAATAGTGAATCACAAAAAAATAATTGCGACGAATTATTTGACTGTTTATGGTCGGGAATATGCCCGATTCTCGATGAAATCGATTGGAAAGATATTTGGCAAGCCTGTTCTAAGATTGAAGAAATAAATAAACATGAAGATGACAAAGTTTATATCAAGAGTTTGTGTTTTACCAAGAATTATGAATTATTAAAACAAGTATTTCTTGACCAGTATAAATCCACAGCATTGATAAGAAAATTAGCTCAATCATTAGGTGATAACGAACGTATAAAATCATGGTTAGATGAGGCTAGTTGCGATTTGAAAAAAACTGAAATCTTACCTATCTCTGAGATTAATAAAAATAGCTCTTGCTTGCCACCGATATTATTAATTATGATTGAGAGACTTGCCAATGGAGAAAATCAAGATAAATGGAACGTGAGGGGACAGTTTAAATTTCGGGATGAACTATCTGAAATTTCATTATCTAGAGATAAAAAAGGCTTTGATTGTCCTAAATTTGAAGATATTCCGAGAGCTATAAAAGCATACATCGATTATCTTGAGAGTGAGCCTCAATTTCGAGATAAAGCAATTGATGAATTAAGAATAGAAGTATTTATTCCAATTTTTGATTTACATTCTAATTTAGATAATTGGGTAATAATTTATGAAGAAGAAACACCTAGATCATTGGTAGTAAACTACCGACTATTTTTAAGAAGTAGAGAACGCATACGGAAAAATAGTCGCATCGGATCACTCAAAAAAGGATGGGAAAGAATCGATACTTTTTTGAGAGATAATTGTCGGGAAATATCTAAGAATATTCTAGCTAATGAAATAAAAAATACTCAAAAATCTAATATAATTGAGATTGGAAATAATCAAATCTCTAATTGGAAAGAACTAGAGATTTTTATGAAAAATTGCTCGAATCTGTGGGGGATTATATTAAAAGGTTCTCTCTTTGTCGATAAATTTGAGCGTATGAGGTTCTTTGAGTCTATTTTTGATAGTGGTATTCCCATCGCCGTTTGGAATTGGGATATTATTCCCTCAGAAGTACAATTTGAACAGGAATTTACACAATGTCTGAGTTGCGATAATTTATCCGATCGATGTCGTGGGTTACTGGAAAAAACTTGGGAACTAAGAACTGTTTCATGGGGAACCAGAACTGAAACAGAGCGTAAACAGTATCCTGGTTATTATCTCGGTATGTTGTTAGAAGACCCAGAAATCTTGCCAGAAGAAAATCCCTTACAAACAATAGGAGCTAAGTAATAAAATGGTAGAAGAAACTAAATCAGTTCACTGGCAACCGTTTAATGGTCGGGGAGAACAGCTATCTGAAACTCTTAATCTTCCTTCTCCACCTCCTTGGAGAAATTTCGACAGACCTATTCTCGATCGAGATAGCGATCGCTGGTCAGAATTATTGAAACTTGTCGAGAAAGAAAAAAAAGATCGCGAGCGCGGTGAAAAATTCCGTTTGTCAGAAATCGCTGACAATGAAACCAATTCTCAAAATGCTCAACTTCAGGAAGCTATCGATTTGGTGATCGCCGGAGTAAATGCGGCTTTATGCTTGCGTCGTCCCCTGTTAGTGACTGGTCGTCCCGGTTCGGGGAAAACTTCCCTAGCCTATGCTTTAGCATACCAACTGAAATTGGGTCCGGTTTTAAAATGGTCGATTACGGCTCGAACAACTCTTCAGGACGGTTTATATCGTTATGATGCGATCGCCCGTTTACAAGAACCAGATTCCGAGGGCAAACAAGATATTGGCTCTTATATCACTTTAGGAGCTTTGGGTACGGCATTTCTTCCTTCAGTTTTACCCAGAGTGCTTTTAATAGACGAGATAGACAAAAGCGACATCAATTTACCCAATGACTTGCTCAATCTGTTTGAAGAAGGCGAATATGAAATTCCCGAATTAAAACGTTGGACAGAGAAAAACCCCAGTCAACCAGTTTCAGTTTTTACCTGGGATAAAAATCTTCCTCCTGTCGAGCTAAATAGCGGAATAGTGGGATGCCATGCTTTCCCCATCGTCGTGATGACCAGTAACGGGGAAAGAGATTTTCCTCCAGCCTTCAAAAGACGTTGTATCAGAATCAAGATGCCCAATCCAGGCATTAATAACCTGAAATCTATAGTCAACTCTCACATGGGTGATGAATATTTTAATAAGTCTAGCGATCGTATCGGTCAATTAATTACAGATTTTTTCAATAAAAAAGATTTGGCAACGGATCAACTCCTTAATGTTGTATATATGTTGACCGGTGGTGCAGAATCCACTTTCGATCACGAATCCCTTAAAGAGTTACTGTTTAAGAGTTTGAATGATACCGAGGGATTGTGATGAGCGATGCTTTTATACTGGAGAAGCCAGACCGCTTCGAGCAGTTACTTAAGACTCTCAATCAGTCAGAGCTAGAAATGACTAGCTATGAGTTAGCTGATTTGTGCTGGTTATTGCTCCATTCGCCTCAGATTGTAGAATCTACTGAAAGTAAAGCAGAAATTAACCAAGAGGAGCCAAATAAAAATCAGTCACAAAATAACAATCAGTCACAAAATAACAATCAGTCACAAAATAACAATCAGTCACAAAATAACAATCAGTCACAAAATAAAAAGTCTGGGGGACAGTTATTCCCACGACAGCAAAGCAAAGACTCATCCAGTGGCGGTGGTTCTTTAACTTTTCCAGTTGATAATCCATCAGATCTCGGCAGTTCCTTATCTTTGGCAAAAGCCTTAAAAACATTATTGCGGCGCGTACCTACACGGGATCGCCCGAGTATTTTGGATGAAGTACGAACAGTCGAAAGTTTTGCCGCGACTGACGGAAAAATCTTGGTTCCTGTTTTTAAACCAGCCTTAGAACCTTGGTTAGAACTAGCATTGGTATTTGATCGCAGTTCCTCGATGGATATTTGGCATCAAACGTTAGCAGATCTAAAAACCGTACTGCAACATTATGGTATCTTTCGTGATGTGCGGGTCTGGCAATTAGCTTCCAAGGAAAATAATCTAGTTCTCCATGAAGGATTAAACAAGACTAATTCTAGGGTTTATCATCCTAAAGAATTACTCAATCCTAATGGTCGCCGCCTCATTGTAGTAGTTAGTGATTGCGTGGCATCCTATTGGCAAGATGGCAAGATGTTTCCGCTTTTAAAATTGTGGAGTCAATCGAGTCCATTAGCTATATTGCAGATGCTTCCAGAATGGCTTTGGCTGAAAACTGGCTTAGGATTGGGAGCGAAAGTAACTTTAGTTAGTGATGAACCTGGTTTAACTAATAGTCGATTAAAAATTAGAGACGTGCTGCTCTGGGAAAACGTCTTTCGTGAACAGAATCGTTTACAGATTCCTGTTTTTACTTTGGAACCTCTCAGTGTCGCACGATGGAGCGGTGTAGTCGTGGGGCGCGGCGACACCAAAGTAGCAGGATTTGTACTGACTCCCGATACCAAAGAAGAATTAGAACCCGAGGGTAAGCTAAATTTAACTCCAGAAGAAATAGTTAGACGATTTCGCAATAATGCTTCGCTTCTAGCTCAAGAATTAGCTGAATTGTTAGCGGCGACACCGACAATTTTTCTGCCCGTAGTTCGATTGATCCGTAAGGAAATGTTACCAGAAGCAGGTCAAGTCCAAATCGCAGAAGTATTTTTAGGCGGTATTCTTCGCGTTCGTTCGTTAGGTATTAAGGAAACCGACCCAGATGCGGTACTCTACGATTTTATCAATCCAGAAGTAAGAGACATTTTACAACTCAGTTCTACTCGCTCTACTACAGTAGATGTATTCGATCGCGTCTCCAAATATATTGCCAAACAACTGAACCTAGAATTGCGAGACTTCCTCGCTGAATTGAAAAAGCCTCCAACAGAAGTAGGTACAGATATACAAGACATCATTCGTCCTTTTGCCGAAGTGGCAGCCAGTATTTTAAGGAATTTGGGGGGAAATTATCTGGCGATCGCACAGCAATTAGAGCAAGGTCAGCCAAAAGCGACTCAAACAGCTAGAGAAGAAGACTTTCTCACCCAATTCACCCCAGAAACCACCACAATCGAAGTCGGCAGGCTCACCATCCTCGAAGGTGAAGCCGAAACCGAGTTCATCGCCCTGCGGGAACAGTGCGCCAGCTTGAACCTAGAAGACGGCGACCTCTACGAACTAGCGATCGAATCGGGCATTAAAGAGCTAGAAGCTCAGATACTCTTTATCTATAATAAGCGAGCGGAACAAACAGACTTACCCCAATGGGACGGGGAAACTGTATTTGTTGATCGACAAGGAAATATCATTAAACGTCAACCCGTCACCGCTAAATATTACAAAGAAGATATTCCCTTTAACAAAAGGAAGGATCAACCCCCCGCGGGGCTAACCGAGATTAGAATGCTCCTCATCCCCGGCGGAACTCTGCTCAAAGACGGTAAGACTATCTATATAAAACCCTTTTTTATGGCACAGACCCCCATCACCCAAGCTCAATGGTGGGCGATCGCCAGCCGTGAAGACTTAAAAATAAAAAATAATCTAGACCTAACCCCATCACGATTTAAAGACGACTATGGGGAAACGAGTCATTGGTTACGGCCTGTAGAAAATGTGAGTTGGTTCAATGCGATCGAATACTGTGGACGACTAGCCAAGCTAACCAAATTCCCCTACGCCCTACCCTCTGAAGCCCAATGGGAATACGCCTGTCACGCCAATACAGAAGCCCCCCTTGTTAAGGGGGGTCAGGGGGGATCATATCCCCCTTTCCACTACGGCGAGACCCTAACTGCAAAACTAGCCAATTACGACTCACAGCAAACCTACGCCGACGAAGCAAAAACGGCAAGCCCCAAGCAAACAACCCCTGTCGGTAACTATCCCCCCAACGCCTTTGGTTTACAGGATATGCACGGTAACGTCTGGGAATGGTGTATAGATCTGTGGGATGCTGAAGAGAGGGGGATATCGCGTAGCGATCGCTTTGCGTTCGACAATAACCCGACTAATCTACTAGATGAAAATATAACTATGCAGTTATTAAACGATAAAAATACGAGGGTACTACGCGGCGGTTCTTGGAACTTCAATCCGGGGAACTGTCGCAGTGCGAATCGTAGCAGGGGCAACCCCGTCAACCGCCTCAGCCTCAACGGTTTTCGAGTTGTCTGCCGCTTCCCCAGGACTTGATTTCCCTTTATTCTTTTCTCTTTTTCCCTTTTCCGGCGATTTTTTGGGGGCTAATTAGTACATATAGACTATTCTTGATACTGTAGAAGAGAACTCTCTAACCCTTTTTCTCTTTTTTCCCTTTTTACCCTCATTCCCTATTTTTTCTCTTTTCTTTTCTTTCCCGCCCTTAGGCGGGTCGATTTTTTTGAGAAAATGGCGTTAATGTTAAATTTTATGAAGGCAATGAAAGAGTTATCGGTTATCATACTAAATCCGTTGAGTATGGGCTACATATCAGGAGAGGCACTCATGCAAAAGGGGGAATAAATAGGGTTTGCTGAAAAAGCTTTTCCTGGGGGCAGGGTGTGGGGTGTGGGGTGTGGGGTGTGGGGTTTTACCAGTTTTGAGGTGGCCAATTACCTAATTTTCAGGGAAAAAGTCCCGGAATTTTCCCCCCAATCACTCCAAAGGTCGGCACTTTTTGAGGGAAAACAAGTCTAAAAACCCTATCCAACAAGGTTTTTAGATTTATTCAGCAAACCCTAAATAATCAGTTTTTAATAACCAGATTTAGTATAAAGAGGATAGGAAAGTGAGGATTGAGAAGTGGCAAGTGGCAAGTGGGTTTTTAAAGTTCGATCGGGAGTCAATCATACCATTAAAAACGGATTTAGTAAGTAGCTAGACACAATTAAATGCACATATTTAACTACCTCTTGCCTCTTGCCTATCCTAACCAAGAAGTTAATTTTGCCCTATTACTTATCAGTTCCCATCTGTTGCCCCTAAGCTTTCTGTTCCTGTTTAGATTTATGTAGGGGATCCATATAAATCTCTAAGCGCTTAAATACCACAGAGGAAAGGGTAGTTAAAACCAAATAAACTAAAGCAACAGCGATATAAATCTCGAAAGCTTTATAGGTAGTGGCTACCATTAATTGACCTTGCCGGAATAACTCTTCAAAACCGATTACTGCCGCTAAACTGGTATCTTTAATTAGGGTGATAAATTCATTCCCCAAGGGTGGCAACATCCGGCGAAAAGCTTGGGGAAAAATCACCTCGTGCATGGTTTGCACTGGGGACATTCCTAGACTAGAACAAGCTTCCCATTGACCATTATCGATCGATTGAATACCGCCGCGCATAATTTCAGCTAAATAGGCCGCCACATTTAAACTTAGGGCAAATAGGGCCGCCGGTAAACGATCTAAGTCGATATTTAAGCCAATTTCTCGGAACAACCCTGGCAAACCAAAATAGATCAAGAATAATTGCACCAGCATCGGTGTTCCCCGAAAGAAATCCACATAGATGCGGCAAATTATTTTTAACCATTTGTAGGGAGAAATCAGGGCAATGGCCACTAAAGTTCCGCCGATTAACCCGAACAGAAAAGACAGAACTGTTAACAGAATTGTCCAGGGAACCCCTTTCACAATCAGGTTATAGAATAATTCTCCCCAGTTAAAACTTGATTCCTGTAAATTATTTAAAGCTGGGGCAACTAAGGGTAATTCTGGCGGTTTTTCTCCAAACCATTGCCGAAAAATAGCATCGTACCGACCACTTTCTATGACTCGACCGAGAGCATCATTAATTAACTGGAGATAGGGGGAATTTTTGGGTAAAGCAATGCCATAAAATTCTTCCGTTAATAATTCTCCGACAACTTTTACTCCCCGTAAACCCGCTTGTTTAATTGCATACAAAGTCACGGGTTTATCGTTAACTACCGCCTCAACTCGACCATTAATTAATTCCTGCAAAGCTAAAGCCGCCGAGTCAAATTGACTAACTGTTGCCCCCGGTATTTTTGTCGCTTCTAAGGCTCCCGTAGTGCCAATTTGGACGGCAATTCTTTTGCCTTTTAAGTCTTCAAAATTTTTAATCGTCTTATTATCTTCCCGAACAGCGATCGCTAAACCAGCCCTAAAATAAGGTCGAGAAAAAGAAATCGCTTGAGCGCGTTCGGCGGTGATGGTCATGCCACTAATAGCGGCTTCCACTGTTCTCGCTTGTAGAGCCGGAATAATGCCATCAAAGGGTAAATTTCTAAAGTCAATGTTGAGATCGGCTTCCTTGCCAATCGCTCGCATTAAATCGATATCAAACCCAGTTAATTGTCCCCCTTGTTGAAATTCAAAGGGTGGAAAAGTCGCTTCTGTGGCGACTCGAAAAGGATTAGGAGGGGTCTGAGAAAAAGCCGGAATAACAGTTAATCCGAGCGCCAAGACTAATCCTAACAAGGCAAAGATAACTCTCTGTACCGCCCGCCCTCGCCAAAATTTAATCATTTTTTAATTGTTTCTCCTTGATTTTTTCGCTCAACTAAGTTAGTAATTTCGTCCTACTTCCCACCCAAGACAGATGTAGAGAGACTATTTGAGTATTATGATTATTCCTCTTGATAAAATGTCGTCAAGGATACAATCTGGCAGAAACTAATCTCGATACCTTTATACAGACAGAATGTAAAATTTTTTACGAGAGGATATCATGACCACTACTACCCCTGTGATTGTCAGTGAAGGTTTACGCAAAAGTTACGGCTCTTTAGAGGTACTTAAAGGAGTTACAGGCACTCTTTATCAAGGGGATGTGGTATCGGTAATCGGTCCCTCTGGCTGCGGCAAAAGTACCTTTTTACGCTGTCTCAATCGTTTGGAAACAATTAACGGCGGCCGCTTGGAGGTGATGGGGATTGACATCTCTTCCCCGAAGTTAAATCAATCGGTCCTCCGCAACTTACGCAGCCGGGTAAGTATGGTGTTTCAACACTTTAATCTTTTTCCCCATCTCACCGTTTTACAAAACTTGGTGTTGGCCCCCAAGCAAGTGTTACACCACTCGGAAAATGAGGCTAAAGAGACCGCAATTCATTATCTGGAAAAGGTGGGATTGGCCCCAAAAGCCGATGTTTATCCCGACCAATTATCGGGAGGACAAAAACAACGGGTGGCGATCGCTCGCAGTCTCTGCATGAAACCAGAGGTGATTTTATTTGATGAACCCACTTCGGCCCTGGATCCGGAATTAGTCGGGGAAGTGTTAAACGTTATGCGTCAATTGGCCGATGAGGGGATGACTATGGTAGTCGTCACCCACGAAATGCAGTTCGCTAAGGAGGTCTCTAACAAGGTTTTGTTCTTTAATCAAGGTGTCATCGAAGAAGCAGGTGATCCCGACACCTTTTTTAATCATCCCCACAGCGAGCGCCTACAAGCCTTTTTAAGTCGCATCAATAGTAATTAGGGTTTGCTCAATTCAGGAGACTCCGAGACAGGTTTTAGGTGTTGGGGGTTGGGGTTTTGGGGTTTTGGGGTTTTGGGGTTTTAGCACAATTATTTGTAGGATGGGTTAGCGGTAGCGTAACCCATGCGGGAGTTGGGTTTCATGCGTCAACCCAACCTACGTTCATCTTATATTTAATTCCACCCACCTACTTAGGGCTTGCTGAATAAATCTAAAAACCTTGTTGGGTAAGACTTAAACCAAAAAGTGCCAGATCCCGGAGTGATCGGGTGGAAAATTCCTGGACTTTTTCCCTGAAAATTAGGTAATTGACCCCCTCAAAATCGCTAAAACCCTACACCCTACACCCTGCCCCCAGGAAAAACTTTTTGCCGCAAACCCTACTTAGGGTTGGCTGAATTCAGGAGACTCCGAGACAGGAGACAGGAGACTATTTTTATTTAGGGCTTGCTGAATAATGGTAAAAACCTTTTAAAATAAGGCTTTTGACCTGTTAAAATCCGATGTTCATGCTGCGAAAATAGGATTAAGACCTTCAAAAACCTGGCATTATCCTTCTTTTAGTACATAAACTGGTACAAAAAAAAGAGGGCAACAAAGCCTGAAACTCCTGACGACCGGCTACTGACTCCTGACTCCTAACCCCACCAACAAACTTTTTCAGCAAACCCTAAATAATACCTTTCGACAAAGGATTTCTCGGCTGGTGAGAGAGAGTCTATCTTTCTCTAAAAAAATGGAGAATCACGTTGGGGAGCCTTTTGGTATTTTATCCATGACTACAATGCACAGCAAAGCAAAGGATTAAGCCGCCATCACTACTACCGAATCACCACCCTCAAGCTTAGGACTCTGTACCCCATTGACATGAAAAGTGCTATATTTATAGGCCTTCCTTAGAAAATACTTCGTCTTTAATGACTTCTAAATAAGCTTTTCCCCATTTTCGATCGGGTTCTAAATAATTGCCCTCTGCCCATTCATTCCAAGCTTTTATAAAAATAATTCTTTTTTCATGACTTTTAGAAGCAACTTGTTTTAAAGCATCTAAGAGATGAAGCCTAAATAATTCTGGCGTTGAATCAAGGAACACTTTACCATTCACTCCGCTTCTTGGCGAGTTATCCCAATTGGGAAATATGCAAGGATAATTTTCAAACTCTAAATTATTTTTAATAAAGGCACATTCGATAGCTTTTTCATAGGAAAATAGCGTAGGTAGCTTGGGATATTTTTGATCATGTAACTCTTGATTGAGTAATTTTAAAGCTTTCTTATATATTTTTTCAGGCAAAGTTCTTTTAAGACTTATTCTAATACTAAGTTCACTAAAAAGATAATCTGGATTGGGAATGGTAGAAGCATCAAATCCATTGGCTTCAGGATTCCAGGAAGGATCTTTAGTCATCCCAACTATATATAGCCCTTTCAGCCCAGATTGAGCAGCTAAATCTCGCCAACAATCGGTGAATTCTCTTGGTATTGGCAAAGCACGGGGAGAATAAACCACAAAGAGAGGTTTTCCCTCAACAGTAAGATAACGATGATCGCCAAAAGCCTCCAGAAGTGCATAGAAATGATTTTTATAATCTTCGATACCAGGATAGGTTTGACGAATCAGCACTTTATCCGGAGAACCATGCCAAATGCCACTCCAAGTTTGGTTAGCCCAAGCTAGACAGAAAGGGAAATTTGGTTCTTTATCCCGCAAAACTTCATTAAAAGGCTTTTCTAATAAACGGCGACCACCACCAAACCAATAATGCCAATAACAAAATGCTTCAACTCCATATTTTTGAGCTAATTCTGCTTGAGCAATACGAGTTTCTTGAACACGCAAATCATAATAACCTAAATCAGCAGGAACACGAGGTTGATCGTGACCGGGAAATAAAGGTTTAGCCTTACCTACATTTGTCCATTCTGTAAAACCTTTACCCCACCACTGATCATTTTCTGGAATAGGGTGAAATTGAGGCAAGTAAAAAGCAATAAGTCTAGCTTTAATACTACAAGGTAAACTAGATTGACTGATACTCATAATTAAAAGTTTTTATTAGACTGTAGAAGGTTGAACATTTTTGGTTAGATTCCCTGGACATTGGGGTGTATTGACATCCTCACCGCCGTAAACGGACGGTGATTCCTCACCACGCCACCTTTTTAGAATGGTCGCGTCAATGGGGTTGACGCAGATAGCGAAAAACGCTTAATTGCTTAAGTCTGACACTTTCTCCACGTCCAGTTAAAGTCGAACGTATGCCCTTCGGCGACTGATTTAATTTTGGTTTGTACATACCGACACAAGGTATGTTTTGCCTCTAGCATGGAGTTCCCAGCGGCCGTCAGCTTCCCCTTACTCATCGTCAACCCGTTGCAGGAATTTCAACTCAGTACATTTGTTCTGGAGTATCTATGATAAGGCGGGTTTTTTAGACCACTAAGATTTTAACACAAAGCCGCCCTAAAAGGGGCGGGGTTTTCAACCCAAATTTTCGATAATTCTGAGGAGTTGGTCTAAAATTTGATGACTGACTTAGCTTTTGAACTGAACAAAGCTCCATAATTCCAGTTTTTTGACTACATCTCCCCAGCCCGTTCATTCTGGGAAACTATTGATCAACTATGAGTCAATCTGAAGGGGTGACAACCTTAGTTTTCCCGTTAAGTCTGAAAACCATGGCCAGGTCGGGGACAGGGGAGGCAGTCCCCATGTAACAAGTTACACCATCAAGCATGAAAGTAGTACCTCTCCCCCACACCTCCCACACTTCCCACCCCTTCGTTACAGTGGAGCAGGAAGTCGCCTTCCCACCCCCTGCTTCAAAACCGGACTTACGACTTTCGCCGTATCCGGCTCCTGAGTAACTAGGCTAATGTCATTAGTAGAATAATAATGGGATTGACATCCTCACCGCCGTAAACGGACGGTGATTCCCAAACCTCACGATTTAGGTTTCTGCTTCTTTCCCGAAGGATTTTTCGCACCTGCCTTAACAGATTTACTCTGTTCT
>VYLL01000307.1_pt1 | contig 14731 bp, 8 predicted proteins | sample 5114301 | NCBI WGS metagenome assembly VYLL01 (sample SAMN12291809, study PRJNA351875) | freshwater metagenome | isolation source: freshwater lake | place: USA: Michigan, MSU2 Lake | collected 2011-08-16 | reverse complement strand
CGCGGGGAGGGCGACGCCCGGCCTCGGCCGCAGGGCGGCGACCGGCTCTCGCACCGCACCGAGGCGCACGCAGCGAAGATCCATGCGGCGCTGGCGGAGGTTCCCGACATCACCCTGGCCGAGCTCAAGGACCGGCTGGCCGCCGACGGCGCGCAGGCGAGCGTGGCGGCCTTGTGGCGCTTCTTCCGCCGCCACGGGATCACGCGCAAAAAAGACCGCGCACGCGGCCGAGCAGGACCGCCCCGACGTCCTGACGCGCCGTCAGGCGTGGTTCGACGCTCAACTCGACCTCGACCCGGCGCGGCTGGTGTTCATCGATGTGGAGGCGCATGCGCCGACGGGGAGCCTCTACCAACATGGCCCGCACCCACGGCCGGGCGCCGCGGGGCCGCCGTCTGCGGGCCGCCGTGCCGCACGGCCACTGGAAGACCACAACCTTCGTGGCTGGCCTGCGCACGAGCGGCCTGATCGCCCGGTTCGTGCTCGACGGCGCGATCAACCGGGCCGCCTTCGAGGTCTACGTCGAGCGCGTGCTCGCGCCCGAGCTCCGTCCCGGCGACGTGGTGGTCATGGACAACCTGTCCAGCCACAAGGGCCCGCGCGTGCGGGAGCTGATCGAGGCCCGTCGGCGCGCGCCTGCCCTATCTCCCGCCCTACAGCCCCGACTTCAACCCCATCGAGAAGGCCTTCGCCAAGCTGAAAGCGCTCCTGCGCAAGGCCGCAGAGCGCACCGTCGAGGGGCTCTGGACCGCCATCGGCCGCTTCCTCGACGCCCTCACCCCGACCGAGTGCCCCAACGACTTCGCCGCCTGCGGATACGACGCCACCTGAGCGAAAACCGCTCTAGAGGTCAACAGCGCCTTGTCTTTCTCAGCGGAGCAAAGCCCTGAGTTCCGCCTTGGCCACTTTGCCTAAGGTGGAGCGAGGCAAGCTTTCGACAATGCGAATGCCGCTTGGATGCTTGAAGGTCGCCAAATGGCGCGCGCAAGCCGCATCGATCAGCAGCTTCAATCGATCTGCCGCTATGCCAGGTGCGGCGATCACGAAGGCGAACGGTGTTTCATCAAGCATGGCGTCGGGTGCCGCCACCACTGCGACTTCCAGAACTCCTGGCACGGCCGCTATCACGCGCTCCACTTCGGATGCGGCGACATTCTCGCCGCCGACCTTGAGCATGTCCTTGGAGCGATCGGCGAAGACCATGAACCCGTCTTCAGCTAACGTTACGCGATCACCGGTAATGAAGTACCCCCGCTCATCAAAAGCGGACTGGGTTGCAGCGTCATCTGCGAAATAGGAGCTGAACATGGAGAGGCCGCGTACGCCTCTGATCAGAAGATCGCCCGTTTCACCTGCTCGGATCGGTTGGCCATCGCCACCAACAACCAATATCTCATAATAGGGTGATGGTCTGCCCATGGACATCGGCCTATTGGGCAAATCCGGAAAGCCCACGGTTCCATGCGTAATGGTTTCCGTCATGCCCCACCAACCAATGGTCTTGACCCCGAAATGCTGGTCGGTGGGCGGTTCGCACACAGCGTTGCCCCAATAGCGGAAACTGTGACGCTCCGGCTTGGGCTGGGCCATCAAAGCACGGACACAAAAGGGGACGACTGAGGCAAAAGTGCAGGCGTGGCGCACTGCGACGTCCCAGAAGCGGGAGGCGGAAAATCGCGGTTGCAGTACGATCGTCGCCCCAACCCACAATGATGCCAGCACCGAATAGACCTGTGCGTTGGTGTGGAAGAGGGGCATCGTCACGAGATGTCGGTCGTTCGAAGTCAGCTGCTCGTGCGCTGCGCTGACGCGCGCGCCCCATAAGGCGTTGGCGTGAGTCCAAAGCACGGCCTTGGGCCGCGATGTTGTTCCTGAGGTGAATTGGATGCCAAAGGGGGCGTCTGGATCAAATGCACGCCATGGCGCGTCATTGGGCTCTGCCAGGAGTCCTGCAAAATCCTCATCCCGCGCAAGACGTTCGCCATCACCAGGGATCGCTGCGATCCAAGCAAGCCGCGGACATGCCGCTCCAACCAGCCCTACGAAATGAGACTGGGTGATGGCGGCGACGGCGTCGGTGCGGTCGGCGAAGAAGGCCAGCTCATCGGCGCTCGACTTGGCGTTGGTGGTCACCGGCACGACGCCGGCAAGGGCGCAACCGAGCCACCCAATCAGGAACTCTGGACAATTGTCCGTATGCAGAATAATGCGCTGGCCCACACCAACGCCCCTGCGGGTAAGGCCCGCCGAGAAAGCTCGGGCATCGCGCAATAGCTCCGAATAAGTCCAGGTTTTCGGCGCGCCGACGAAGGGAGACCAAACTAGCGCTGTGCGGCTGGCAAATTGCGCGGCCTGCGTTTCAAGCAGCCAACGCACGTCAAGTCCGACAAAGGGAGAGAGCGATTTGACAGGATGCCCTTGCATATCAACTAGTCCAACCGGCCAGCGCCTCTTCGACCCAGTCGAGACGATCTTGCCCGAAGAAAATCTGGTCACCGACGAAAAAGCTCGGCGCACCGAACACGCCGCGCTGCAAGGCTGCCTCGGTCGAGTGCAGGAGCTTGGCCTTCACATCGCTATCGGTGATCAGGGCTTGAAACTCTTCTTGCGTCATGTCGGCCGCGCTCAGCGCGGCCGCGACTTCGGCCGGATCGGACAAATTTCGCACTCGCTCCCACAAGGCGGTGAAAATCGCCTCAAGGTAGGGCATGAAGCGCGCGCTGCCTTTGAGGCCGGCCGCACCGCGCATGAGCGCCAGTGTGTTGATCGGAAAATGCGGGTTGCTCTGAAACGGTATGCCGTGGCGACGCGCGAAGCGGTCGAGATCCATCCGCACATATCGCCCCTTCGCAGGGACCTCTGCGGGCGAGCGGTTTCCCGTCTCCTTGAAAACTCCGCCAAGCAGTATTGGCGTATACTCTATATGCGCTCCTGTTCTTGCTGCGATGGCGGGTAGACGACGAAACGCCAGATAGCTAGCTGGCGAGCCTACATCGAACAAGAATTCCACGATGGGTGCACGCATTACCACGTCTCAATCCAGGGGCGCAGATCCATTTCGAACGTCCAGGCGTCGCGTGACTGGGTGTGAATGCGCCAATAAGCGTCAGCAATGCTGTCTGGATCGAGGATGCCTTGGCGATCTTTGGTGGCGTAGCGCTCAGGGAAGGTGTCGCGAATGAAGGCGGTGTCGATGGCGCCGTCTATGATGATGTGCGCCACGTGTACGTTCTTGGGCCAAAGCTCCCGCGCCATGCTCTGCGCCAGCGCCCGCAGACCATGCTTGGCACCGGCAAAAGCGGCGAAATGAGCTGAACCCCGTATACTCGCTGTGGCACCAGTAAACAGAATCGTACCCTCACCGCGTGCCGTCATGCGTCTTGCCGCCTCCCGTCCCATCAAGAACCCGGAAAGGCAAGCCAACTCCCAGATCTTAATATACTTGCGCGGCGTCTCCTCAAGAATGGAGCAAGGTACGTTGGCGCCGATATTAAACACCGCAACCTCGATGGGACCGACATCGCGTTCCATCGCATCGAAAATGCGCTTCATTTCCTCTTCTTTTCGGGCATCGCCGGCATAGGGGATCGCGCGCCCGCCTTCGCGCTCGATCGCAGCAACGAGCGGAGCGAGTTTGTCGGCCGTGCGTCGCACAAGGCCTACAGCAAATCCCTCTCGAGCAAAGCGTCGAGCGATCGCTCCCCCCGTCGCATCGCCGGCGCCGATGACAATGCAGGCCCTCATCATGGATCAACTCCTAGGGTCGGGTCGTCAAAAATGCCGGAGACATAGACAGGCGCCCCGCCAATGCGGAGAGCCTTGGATGGCTTGCGGCGGTTACGCCTGCGCCACCCACGCGCTGGGCGAATTCAAACGCAAGCACGGCTGCGACATCGGCGTGGGTGATGCGTTCTCCAAACAGAAATCCGCCCTCAAGCACGTTGGGTTCAGCGCGCCGCTCCGCCTCGCTGACGCCACTAAATGCCTGGCGTGTGCAGAGCTGGGCCCAATCCGGCCAAACCTTCTCAGCCGGGCGGCGTGAAGTTTCGTAGAACATGGCGACAAACTTCTCTAGCGCGCCGGTTGTGAGTGCGATCATCTGGCCGTATTCGCGCGCCGCGGCGGGAGCGGGCAGCATCATGTTTTCGGGCCCGACCTGGCGATCGAGATCAGCCAAGATCTGATGACTGTCTACCAAGACGGTTCCATCGTCCAGTTCCAGCGACGGCATGCGGCCGAGCGGGTTGAAGCTGGTGACCGCCTCGCGGGAGTCCACGACAGAAGCTGCAACATGCTCATAGGTTATGCCGTAGAGATTTAGCGCAATCGCAACCCTACGTACAAACGGGGAGACATAAACGCCGACGAGTTTCATCAGAAGCTCTCCTTGAAGGTGCGCACGTCAAGTTCGTGCGTCCACGCGCGACGCTGTTGGCGGTAGAGAAATTCATAGGCGTCAACGATACCTTCGAGTTCGATCAATCCATCGGGACCGAGTGCTGCGGCCACCTGCGGGCGACCTATATTGATGCGGTCACCATCTATCGCTCCGTCAATGATCACTTGCGCCACGTGAATACCCAGCGGACCAAACTCGCGCGCAAGACTTTGTCCGAGTGCGCGCACACCTGCTTTTGCAGCCGTGAAGGCCGCGAAATTTGGCTTGCCTCGCATGGACGCGCTTGCGCCGGTCATGAGCAGCGTTCCCACGCCGCGCGGCACCATGCGGCGCAGCACCTCGCGGGTAAACAAGAACCCGCCGTAGCAGGCAATGCGCCAGCAGGTCTCGAAATAGTCAGGCTCCATTGTAAGAAATTCGCCAGGCATGTTATTGCCCGCATTGAATATGGCTAACTCGATCGGACCAGTTTGCTCGGCCTGCTCAATAAGGGCGGCAACTTCAGTTTCTTTGGTCACGTCAGCACGAACCGCGCTAGCGTCTCCTCCAAAGTCGCGGATGTTTGCGGCTACGATATCGACTTTCGCTTGCGTGCGCCCGGCGACCACGACGTGCAACCCGGCTCTGGCGAAGCGATAGCACATCCGCGCCCCCAACCCTCGATCGGGACCCACGCCAATGATGACGGCCGTCTTCACACTCATGTCACCTTCTCCGGGCCGATATAGACGAGTTGTTTGCCGATATTGTCGCCGCGAAGCATACGCACGAGCGCGCGCGGCGCCTGGTCAATGCCATCAACGACGTCTTCGGGTGGAAGGGTGCCGCCTTCGCGGATGATTTCGGCAAGCGTGGCTATCGCTTCGGGCGCGCGGCAAGCGTAGTCCGTCGCCAGAAAGCCTTGCTTGCGCAGTCGCTTCACCAGGATCGCGTTGGCGTCACGCGGTCCCACATCAAGTTTGGTTTCCGGCAGGTGTGCGCTCGCGACCCGGCCGCACACAATGATGCGCCCACCCACATTCATGTACTGGAGCACGCTATCGTAGAGGTCGCCCCCTGCATTATCGAAATAGACATCGACGCCGTCTGGGCACGCTTGCGCCAAATCAAGATCAAGGCGAGCCGAGCGACGGTTGACGGCCGCGTCAAACCCTAGCGTCGTGACTGCCGCCGCGACTTTTTCGTCTGAGCCGACAATCGCCACCGTCCTGCAGCCATGGAACGCTGCGATCTTGCCGACCAGCAAGCCGACGGATCCCACACCCGCCGAAACGGCCACGGTCTCTCCACGCTTTGGCGCACCTACTTCCATTAGGCCGAAATAGGCCGTGATCCCGGCCAACCCGAAAACACCTAAAGCGGTCTGCACCGGCCCTAGCGCTGGGTCTATTCTGCGTACCTGGCTTTCGCCATTATCGATGGCCCACTCGCGCATGCCGAAGAAGCCGGTGACGAAATCACCGTTCGCATACTGCGGTGAATTGGTGGCCTCGACCCGACCCACTCCATAGGCTTGCATGACATCACCGACAGAGACGCCCGCCGTATAATTGGCTTCCGCGCGCAGGCGTGAGACCATGAACGGATCCACAGAAAGCCAGTGCAGGCGAACGAGAAACTCTCCCGGTTCGAGCGGGCGAAGCGCGCGCATTTCGAGATTGAAATTGGCTTCGTTGATCGGGCCGCAGGGTAGGGAAGTCACTACAATACAGCGAGAGGCCTCGGGCGGGACCAGCATCAACACATCCTCCAGGCGTTTGGCGCCGGCCAAGTTTGACAGCTATGTCAATTTAGGGGGCGATGATGTAAAGTTCAAGCGGGGCGGTTGGAGGGCGGTTGGCGATGGAAATAGCCGCCCGCAGGGGACAATCATGAAGATGGCGCTGTTTTCTGACGTGGACGGGCCGCCGCGGCTCGGAATGTGAGAAGGCGATGAACTGGCGGACGTATCCAGGATCGACGCCGGACTAATGTTCCTGCCCCATGGCAGGCTTGAACGGCGCGCACAGGCCCGGATCGCGCACGCAGCCAAGCAAGCGCCGCGCCTGAAGCTGGCGGACGTTACTTTATCGCCGCCGGCACCGCGGCCCGGGCAATTCTTGGCGATGGGGATCAACCACCAGGGGCACGTCAAGGAGACTGAGGAGTGCATTGCAGGCTGTAAGCCGCCCGGGGCGCGGGTATGATTCAACAAACAAACATCGCGCGTGACTGGACCGTTTGCGCCGATCCATCTGCCCAAAGTGTCGGCTATGTTGCATTATGAGGGCGAATTCGCGCTCGAAATTGGATGTCGATGTCGTCAGGTCCCACGCGAACGAGCCTTGGAAGCGGTTTCAGGATGTTTTATTTGCAACGACGTGTCGTTGCGCGAGTGGCAGATGGCTACGCCGACACAGCCCATGGGCAAGTCTTTCTGTACACACAGTCCGATCGACCAATGACTCACCACGCCTGATGAATTGAGCGGCCCATAAGTGCTTCAACGTCACTCGCGTGTCAAAGACGCTATTCGTCAATAATGTTTTCTTTTATGCGGCTATTCTTGTCAATTGCGCACGGATCGGTGCGTATTAACTGAACGTGATGACGCTTTATCAATGATGCGTCATCACGACCTTGACTTCAAATGACAAAATCGTTCTTATTCAAACGCCAATTCTAACTTTAAGTAAATATAAGAGACGAATTGAGGTCGATGTTGTATATGCCATTGAGAACGTACTGATATCTGATCCTGAGGGGTCAATATTAACTCCGCTTTCTTAAACGGCGACTCATACAAGCAGCGCCTCGAACGGAATTTAAACTTCCGTGATGATGGGTGCTTCTGCGGTATCGGACCAGAACGCCAGTTTTGTTGCTCTTCAGGTTGAACCGACCCTCAAGCGGACCGACTGCGGCGTCCGCGACCGCGGTTAAGCGATCAGACTATGGCTTGGGCAGCGAAAACACAATTGCGAACGCATGGCAGTGATGATCCGCCGTTCATTGCATAGACACTCTAGATTTTCGTCGCTTCGAATTGCGGTGCGCGCAGCTTGGCGATCAGGCGCGCGCGCTCCTTGCCGGCTTCGTCGGCGTGGCGTTGCCGGACATGGCCGAAGCCGCGGATCTTGTCGGGCAGCGCGAGCAGCGCGGTCAGGTCTTTGTGCGTGCGCGTACTGAGCTCTTGCCGTGCGATGGCGATGTCAGCATCATAATCGGCCAGCAACTTCGAGGCGAGCTTGGCCTCGGCACTGTTCCTAAACGGATCGAGGAATGACCCGCGAAGGCCGCGCAATCGGGCCATGACAGCGAACAAAGACATCAGCCATGCTCCCGCTTCACCCTTGACGTGCTTGCCTGCCTTCTTGTCGAAGCGTCCGAATGGCCACGCGCCGATATGGAAGGTCAACTTCAGATCGCCCTCGAACGCCGCCATCAGTTGTTCGCGGAACGCCGGCCGGGTGTAGAGGCGCGCCACTTCCCATTCATCTTTGTGAGCAAGCAGCTTGAAGTAGCCGTTGGCGACCGCTCGGGCGGCGCTGTCGCCGTCGCCCAGTCTCGCTTCGGCGGCGGCGATCGCCCGCACGGCGCTCTCGTAGCGGTCGGCATAGGCGCTGTCTTTGTAGTCCGTGAGATAGCGGCGTCGCTCGGCGATGACTTCATCGAGCGAGCGCTCGCGCTTGGGCATGGCGCGGGTGTTTGCATCGGCTGGGCGCAGCAAGGCGTCGATTTGTTCCGGAGCCTCGATTGCCAGACGGCCAATGGCGAAGGCTTGCTTGTTACGCGCGATGTTAACGCCGTTCAGCTCGATGGCCCGCATCAATGCCTGGTGCGAAAGTGGCATGGCACCACTCTGCCAAGCAGCACCCAGCAAGATCATATTCGTATAGATGGTGTCGCCGAACACATTGATGGCGATCTTCGAGGCGTTGAAGGTTCTTGCGCGCGTGCCGGCGGCACGCTCCAGTTCGCCTACCAGGTCGGCCGGGTTGATGCGCCAGTCGGGATTTCGGGAGAATTCCGAGGTCGGCGTCAGCGAGGCGTCGGCGATGATGCGACCGCTTTCGGGGCTTAACTTGGAGAGCGTGTCCGCGCTGGCGGTGACGATGAGATCGCAGCCGATCACAGCGTCGGCTTCGCCGGCGGCGATGCGGGTGGCGAACAATTCTTCGGGGCGGCCGGCGATTTTCACGTGACTGTGGACAGCGCCATATTTCTGCGAAAGCCCGGTCACGTCGAGATTGGAGCTGTATAGCCCATCCACATGCGCCGCCACAGCGAGGGTCTGACCGATCGTCACGACGCCTGCGCCGCCAATGCCGGCGATGAGCAGTGCGGCCGAACCCATGATCTCGGGTATAACAGGATCAGGTATAGCGGCGATTTGATCGACTTCAATGATGTTGTTAGCGTCGCGGATTCTTGCAGCGCGCGGCTTGGCACCACGAATAGTCACAAAGCTCGGGCAGAAGCCCTCGACGCAGGAAAAGTCCTTATTGCAGCTCGATTGGTTGATAACGCGCTTGCGCCCGTACTCGGTGTCCAGGGGCTCAATCGCCATGCATTGTGAAATCGTGCTGCAATCGCCGCACCCTTCGCAGACCGCAGCATTGATAAAAACGCGCTTGTCCGGATCTGGCCATTTGCCGCGTTTGCGCAGGCGCCGCCGTTCGGTGGCGCAGGCTTGATCGTAGAGGATCACGGACACGCCGGGATATTCGCGCAGCTCTTTCTGCACGCCGTCCAACTCAATGCGCGGGTGCAATGTCACGCCGCTGGCGAAGCGCTTGCCGGCGTAGCGCTCAGGTTCGTCGGCCACGACGGCAATACGCGCGACGCCTTCCGCGAGCAGCTGGGCGATCATCCTGTCCGGCGAGATTTCCCCGTCGACGGGTTGGCCCCCGGTCATGGAAACGAAGCCGTTGTGCAGCAACTTGTAGGTGATCGGCACCTTTGCGGCGACAGCGGCACGGATCGCCAGCAGCCCGGAATGAAAGTAGGTGCCGTCCCCCATATTGGTGAAGACGTGCTTCTCCTCGGTGAACGGCTTCTGGCCGATCCACATCACCCCTTCGCCACCCATGTGCGAGATGGAGTTTGTGCGCATTGGGTCGCGCGTCAGTGCAATGCTGTGGCAGCCAATGCCGGCGAGTGCACGGCTGCCTTCGGGGAGCAATGTGGAGCGCCCGTGCGGGCAGCCAGCGCAGAATGTCGGTGGCCGACTCGCGCCAGCGGAACCGAGTGAAGCCGACGCAGGGTTGCGTATAGGAATGCTGAGATCTGGATATGCCTGGCGAAGCACGCGTGCGACCACCCGTGATACCATTTCCGTATTCGTCTCGCCGTCGTTTGGGATGGCGATCTCGCCTTTGTTCTTCTGATACGCCCGGCTCTCATAGTACTTCCCGATAATCGCCGGTGCGTGGGGTTTGCCATATAGAATGGAGCGAATCTGCTCTTCTAGGAGCGGGCGCTTCTCTTCCACGACAATGATCGTCTCAAGCCCAGATGCGAACTGCTCGATGATTTCGTTGTCGAGCGGCCAAACCACACCGATCTTCAGAAGGCGGATGCTGCCGTCGGCGAGCGCGCCGCTGCGCATGCCGAGGTCGCGTAGGCTCTGAGCGAGGTCCTGCCACGCTTTGCCAGCGGCGATAACGCCCACCTTGGCCTCCGGCGAACGCGCAGTGATCCGGTTAAGATTGTTTGCGCGCGCATAATCTAGGGCATTGTCAAGGCGGGCATTGAACAGCAGCCGCTCCTGTTCCAGCAGCGGCGTAAAAACGCCAATATTCGCCTCCGCGCGTTGCTCGGGTAATTCGATGATTGGTGCCGTCGGGGACACTTGAACGGAGCCGCCGCCCTCGACGACGTCGGTGACCAGCTTCATGCCAGTGAGGCAGCCGGCGTGGCGGCTCATGGCGATGGCATGCAGTCCAAAGTCCAGAATTTCCTGCGCGTTGGCGGGATAAAACAAAGGAACGCCGGCCGAGACGAAATTGTAGTCGGAGTAACAGGCGAGCGTGGAAGACTTGGCGCCGTGATCGTCGCCGACAATGAGCAGCGTGCCGCCTTTGGCCGCGACGCCTGCCAAGTTCGCGTGGCGGATCGGATCCATGGAGCGGTCCATGCCCGGTGCCTTGCCATACCAGATCGAGAATACGCCCTCGACCTTCGCGCCGGGAAACAGACCCACCATTTGCGAGCCCCAGGTCGCCGTGGCGGCTAGATCTTCGTTGATGCCGGGCTGAAAGACGATATTGCGGCGCTTGAATTGCTTTGCTGCTTGCCAAAGTTCGATGTCATATCGGCCCAGTGGCGAGCCGCGATAGCCGGAGATGAAGCCGCCAGTGTTCCAGCCCATCGCCTCGTCGCGGATCCGTTGCTGGATCGGCAGGCGCACCAGTGCTTGGAGGCCGGTCATGTAGTGCCAGCCTTCATCGGCGGTGTAGCGATCTTCGAGTGAATTAACGTTTCGCTTCAATGCAGTGCGGTTCATCGGCGGTCCATTTTCGTCATGTCTTCAGGCCCGCAGGTTCCAACCGACGCAACGCGCTCATGCAAGGTGGAAACAGGGAAGCCTGGAATGGCAGTATCGATCTCAACTTTGGAGGTGACGCCGGTTAGCGCCGTCGACAATTTCCTGCCGTCGCCAGCGCGTGTTTTCACCTCAGAAAGCAGCTGTGGCGTCAGCGATGACGGCTCCGAAACAACGTAGTGAGCCCCCCCCGCGGCTCTCAGCGCCAGCGCCCGCACTGGACGCATTGCGCTTGGGTCTTAAGTTGGCAAGTCAAGCATGCTCGAATCTGTGCTCTAGCGTGGCCGGCAATATTTGCGCGACTAACTCGTTGGCGGAACCAATTGGCTCTCCCGGCCAGAGGCGTCCGCGCGCTTGACCATCGCCGAAGCGACCCGTGCACAATCGTCACAGTTCCCGAAATCCTCGATCACGCCGCATAGACGAACCAATCAGCGAATTGGACATTGCTGTCAAGATTGCTTATGGAGGTGATAAGGCCCGAAAAAGCAGGGTCAAGGGAGGCTGAATTGAATCGCAACTCACCGCTTGGCCGGCTCTTGCTGTCTGGCGCATCGTTCGTTTCCATGGTCGGGGCAGCATGCGCTCAGGAACAGACCGACGAAATTGTTGTGACGGGCACGGGTCGCGCTTCATCCCCCCAAGAAGCGCCTGCCGAGGTGACGACGATCTCGGGTATTGTCGTGACCGCCACGGGTCGCGCTTCGTCCCTCCAAGATACGCCGGTCGCGGTGACGGCGATCTCGGGTGACGTTGTTACGAATACTGGCGTTAGCGATCTTCGCGATCTCGGCCAGCTCGCGCCCTCGCTCACAATCAACAGCGGGGAATCTGGCTCCGCCGGGACTGTCGCCTCGATAAGAGGGGTGGGAACAGGCTCGAACAATCCTGGTTTCGAAGGCTCGGTCGGCGTGTTCATAGACGGTGTCTATCGCGCCCGCGCAGGGCAGGCGATTTCGGACCTCCCTGAGATTGCGCGCATTGAAGTCTTGCGGGGCCCGCAAGGCACGCTGTTTGGTCGTAACACGTCAGCGGGGGCAATAAGCGTAGTCACCGCCGGCCCTTACCATGAGGCCGGTATGTGGATGGACGCCACTTTTGGTTTCGATGATCTGGGCGAGGCCGGCGCCAGCGTGGGCGGAAATCTACCGGTGGTGGACGGCGTGCTGGCGCTGCGTTTTGACGGCTCGGTGCGCGCGCGCGATGGCTATTTCCACGATATAGCCTCGGGAAACGATCTGCACGATCGGGATCGCAGCAGCGCGCGGCTGCAGGCTCTATGGGATATCTCCCCGCGCGCGTCGCTGCGGGTAATTATCGATAGGTCCGACGCCGACGAGGCATGCTGCGGCGCCACACCGGTGGAGTACGATGCGGTAGCGGGCGTTCAGGCGGTCATAGACAGCATAAATCTCGCCAATTCAGGACAGCCCCAAAGAGCACCCATCGACCCGGACCGCCGGCAAATGTCTATTTCTCCGGGGCGCGATTACCAAGATGTGACACAAGAAAGCGGCGTTTCCGCGGAACTTTCATGGGATTGGGGATTTGCAGATTTTTCATCAATCACCGCTCGTAGGGAGTTTGAAGCACGGCGCAACCAGGATATTGACTTCAACTACATAGACATTTTGTATCGCGATGGTCAGGAGACACGGTTCGAGAATTTCACTCAAGAGTTCCGGCTAAATGGTCAAGCGGGAAATATCGACTGGCTTCTGGGCGTGTTTTACTCGGAAGAAACAATCACCCTAACTGATCGAATTCGGCAAGGTGCGGACTTTTCCGCCTATCTCAACACTCTCACATTGGCCAGGACTGGCGGTCTGATTGGTTTTTTTGGCCCCGGCATGAGCGGGCTCAGTATTGCCGATCTCATTTATGGCCCGGGCCCCGACTACGCAGCGCCCCTCTCCGGTCAAGGACAAATCGCAGATCGCTGGGTTCAGGACTCGCAGGGTGTTTCTGTTTTTTCCCACAACGAGATCAGTCTGACGGACAATACGGTCTTGACCGTCGGCTTGCGCTACAATGATGAACAACGCGATGCGAGAGCAAATCTGGCCGCGTTCACCAATACCTGCAATTCAACGCTGACCCGTGCCGCCGAAAACGTTCCCGCCACCATCGCTTTTTTCCTCAACCCCGCCAATACGCAGCTTGTCGATCTGGTCGGGCTCTCTTGTATTGGAGCCGTCAATCCGCTGACAAATGGCGATTATGCTGGCAGCCGCCGCGAAGGCGAATGGAGCGGCACGCTCTCCATTCGGCACCATTTTAGTGACGATCTCATGGTTTATGGCGGTGTGTCGCGCGGCTACAAGTCGGGCGGTTTCAACTTGGACCGGGCGGGATTTGCCGCCACACCGATCGGGCCAGCGCCAGGTGTCGCCTCCTTCAGCTTAAGCCAACTCGAATTCAATCAGGAATTTACAGACAATTATGAAGTGGGCTTGCGGTCTACGATATTGAATGGGACTACATTCATTAATGTGACTGGATTTCATCAACAGCTTTCCGATTATCAACAAAATTCATTCAATGGGATAAACTTCGACGTAGCGAACGTGCCAGAGGTGGTGAGCCAAGGCGTCGAGTTCGAAATCTCTTCAAGGCCCATTGACAATCTCGACTTGAGATTTGGCGTCACCTACCTCGATGCATATTACGATACCACAGTGAACTTTTCGGCGCCGACGCCCGATCCGAGCGGCGCCAATACTGTGGTTGCGGGGCAGGCGCTCCAATTGCAGCCGCCGTGGCGGGTAAGTGCGGGCGTGGGCTATGAACATGCCATAGCGGATAATCTGCGGGCGCTTTTCTACCTCGACGCGCGTTGGGACAGCGAGGTGGCTTCACAAACGCCTGGGCGCCCGGCCAGCGGTTCAACTGACATGGCCGCAATCACCATCCTCAATGGCAGGATCGCGGTTGGGGCGCCGAGTGGAGGCTGGCAATTCGAATTCTGGGGACGAAATCTCGCCGATGAATCCAACTTTGGCGGATTTTCTGCGCCATTGCAGCCAGGCACCTATCTGGCAAATGTCACTGAGCCCCGGACCTTTGGCGTCACCCTCCGTGTACGCCACTGATAGTGACGTGCCCCCCTCTGGTCTCTCGATCCTTGTGACAGCCCGGGGGGTGATGATTGATCTCCCGCGCTGGCGGTAGCGGCCGGCCGGTGGAGCTGATCAGGTTGCGCAGCCGGCCGGGCGCGGGGTTCAGCCACACTGCGTCGGGGGTGAGCCCGCCATGGGCCGAGTGCGGCCTGACGTGGTGGTAGTCGAGCCGCCAGCACTCGATCACGGGCCGGGCCAGAGCTGGACTGCAGGCTGAAGCCGCAACTGCAGCCTCCTCGCCATTCCAGCGCGGGTCCCGTGGGGAGTTCGAGGTAGCGCGACCGTTCATGCAGTGCGTATCGACTCGACCGCGCTGCAGCTTCATGGTCGTGGGACGATGAACATGCTCGCATTGATCGGCTTGTCTTTCGCACTGACCGTCAGCCCGATGGTCGTCACCGTCGAGCCAGACCCGCAGGACCGGGCCGGACGGCCCGGCGGTCAATCAGACAACGCGGTGGGACAGAGCCCCCGTTTGCGGGCCTGCAGGGGCTCTTTCTGCATCGGCTCAGGAGGCGTCACTGTCGGTCTGGGTCAGCGCCGGCCGTCTCCGACCGGGCCGGTGCCGAGCGACCACCAGAATGGCGATGAGGCCGGTTGCGCCCGGACGCCACGTCACGGCGGACACGGAGGCACCGCCAGCCCCGGCGGCAGCAGCACCGTCGTTGTCGCCCCCAGCGGCGGGGG
>VYLL01000306.1_pt1 | contig 14792 bp, 12 predicted proteins | sample 5114301 | NCBI WGS metagenome assembly VYLL01 (sample SAMN12291809, study PRJNA351875) | freshwater metagenome | isolation source: freshwater lake | place: USA: Michigan, MSU2 Lake | collected 2011-08-16 | reverse complement strand
TCGACAGGGCGGACGCTCGCTGCCTGGCAGCGCGAGCGTACCGGCGGGATCGGCGACGCGGTCCGGCTCGCGCCCCTCGTCCTGCTGCCGCCGCGCGACTGGCTGTTCGCGCGCTGCGACGTGCGGTTCGCGAAGATGTTTGCCGAAGCGCGCGGCGAGGTGGCCGCGCTGCTCGCGCGCAAGCTCGACCCTGCCCTGCCGGTCATGCGCGCCATCGGCGTGGCCGAGATCGCCGATGGCAACGTCGAAGCGGGCCAGTTGGCCACCCGCCAATATGCCAAACGGCAGTATACGTGGCTCGCCAACCAGACGCCGGACGCTTGGCCTCGCCACACCGAGCAGTTTAGTTCTTCTAGAGTTGCCGAATTAGCAATAATATTACGTGATAACGCGTTGACAGCGTAGTTTCATTTCTCTAACCGCGCCGCACTGCAACAAAGGACGTGCCATGCCTGCCGAATTGTCCGGAGCCGATATCCTCGTCGAGGCGCTCGGCGATCTCGGCGTCGAAATCGTGTTCGGCTATCCCGGCGGCGCGGTGCTCCCGATCTACGACGCGCTGTTCAAGCAAAAGCGTATCAAGCACATCCTCGTCCGCCACGAACAGGCGGCGACGCACGCGGCGGAAGGATATGCCCGCGCAACCGGCAAGCCTGGCGTCGTGCTGGTGACCAGCGGACCCGGCGCGACCAACGCAGTGACCGGCATTACCGACGCACTGATGGATTCGATCCCGATGGTCGTCATTACCGGCCAGGTGCCGACCGCGCTGATCGGCAGCGACGCGTTTCAGGAAGCTGATACCGTCGGCATTACGCGCCACTGCACCAAGCACAATTATCTCGTGAAGGACCCCACCAAGCTCGGCGCGGTGATCCACGAGGCGTTCCACATCGCAACTTCCGGCCGTCCGGGACCGGTCGTGATCGACATTCCCAAGGACGTGCAAGTCGCGACCGCGCGCTACACCAACCCCGGCAAGATCCAGCACAAGACCTATCGCCCCGCGCTCAAGCCCGATCCAAAGTCGGTCGAGGCGCTGGTCGAGATGCTCGCAGCGGCCGAGCGCCCGGTGCTCTACACCGGCGGCGGCATTATCAATTCGGGGCCGGGTGCCAGTCAGATGCTGCGGGAACTGGCGCGGATTAGCGGCGCGCCGGTCACGTCGACGCTGATGGGCCTCGGCGCTTATCCCGCAAGCGGCGACCAGTGGCTCGGCATGCTCGGCATGCACGGGACGTATGAAGCCAATATGGCGATGCATGGCGCGGACCTGATCGTGTGTCTGGGCGCACGGTTCGACGATCGCGTGACGGGACGGCTCGACGCGTTCAGCCCGCGCTCGAAGAAAATCCATGTCGATATCGACCGCAGCTCGATCAACAAGATCGTCCGCGCCGACCTCGGCGTCGTCGGCGACGTCGGGCGCGTGCTCGAAGACGCGGTGAAGCTGTGGAAAGTGCGTCAGCATCCCAAGCCCGACCTGTCGCGCTGGTGGAAGCAGATCGACCAGTGGCGCGGCAAGAAGTCGCTCGGCTTTTCGACTTCGAAAACCGAAATCATGCCGCAGCACGCCGTCCGCGCGCTGTGGGAGGCGACGCACAAGCGCAACCCGATCATCACCACCGAAGTCGGCCAGCACCAGATGTGGGCCGCGCAGCATTTCGGGTTCGAGGGGCCGAACAAATGGCTGACCTCGGGCGGCCTCGGCACGATGGGTTACGGCCTGCCTGCCGCGATCGGCGCACAACTCGGCAACCCGAACGCGCTCGTCATCGACATCGCGGGCGAGGCGTCGATCCAGATGAACATCCAGGAACTGGCGACCGCCACGCAGTACCGCTTGCCGGTCAAGGTGTTCGTGCTCAACAACGAATATATGGGCATGGTCCGCCAGTGGCAGGAACTGACCTACGAGAGCCGCTATGCCGAAAGCTATTCGGACTCTCTCCCCGATTTCGTGAAGCTCGCCGAAGCGTACGGGTGGAAGGGCATCCGCTGCTCGGACCCCGCCGACTTGGACGCCGCGATCGCCGAGATGCTCGCGCATGACGGGCCGGTGTTCTTCGATTGCATGGTCGCAAAAATGGCGAATTGCTTCCCGATGATCCCCAGCGGCAGCGCGCATAACGACATGCTGCTCGACCCGAGCATGGTCGTGGGCACGATGGACGACGAAGCGAAGGCGCTGGTCTAAACATGCACATAAAAACCGGCCCCATCGAGCGTCACACGCTCTCCGTCACCGTGGACAACGAAAGCGGCGTGCTTGCGCGCATCGCGGGGATGTTCTCGGCGCGCGGCTATAACATCGAGAGTTTGACCGTCGCCGACATCACCGCCGACGACGCGGTCAGCCGCATCACCATCGTGACGAGCGGGACCGCCGCGGTGATCGAGCAGGTCGTGGCCCAGCTCGACCGGCTCGTCCCCGTCCACCGCGTCACCGACCTGTCGGTGCTCGGCGAGCATATCGAGCGCGAATTGGCGCTGGTGAAGGTCGCAGGGATAGGCGAGCACCGCATCGAGGCGCTGCGCCTCGCCGAAGTGTTCCGCGCGAACGTCGTCGATACCACGATCGGCAGCTTCGTCTTCGAAGTCACAGGCGCGTCGTCTAAGATCGACCGGTTTGTCGAGCTGATGGGCGAAATCGGCTTGGTCGAGGTTGCGCGCACCGGCATCGTCGCGATGGCGCGGGGGAAGGAAGCGGTTTGAGATTACGTCGCCCTGGACTTGATCCGGGCCTAGGCTGCCTTTGTCGCGAAGCCAGCCAAGAAGAAGCCAAGCCCCGGATCGAGTCCGGGGCGACGAAGAAATGGGGATAGACATGCGCGTATACTACGACCGGGACGCCGACATCGGCCTGATCAAGAACAAGAAGATCGCCATCATCGGCTATGGCAGCCAGGGTCACGCGCATGCGCAGAACCTGAAGGACTCGGGCGTCGCCGAGGTCGCAGTCGCGCTGCGCGAAGGTTCGCCGACCGCCGCCAAGGCGATCAACGCGGGATTCAAGGTGCTGGCCAACAAGGACGCGGCAGCGTGGGCCGACATCCTGATGGTGCTCGCGCCCGACGAGCATCAGGCGGCGATCTGGGAGAACGATCTGAAGGGCAACATGAAGCCCGGCAGCGCGCTCGCCTTCGCGCACGGGCTCAACGTCCACTTCGGGCTGATCGAGCCGCCGACGGACATCGACGTCATCATGATCGCGCCCAAGGGGCCGGGCCACACTGTGCGCAGCGAGTACGTCCGCGGCGGCGGGGTGCCGTGCCTGATTGCGGTGCATCGGGACGCGAGCGGCAACGCGCACGACGTGGCGCTCGCCTATGCATCGGGCGTTGGCGGCGGGCGCAGCGGCATCATCGAAACCAATTTCCGCGAGGAATGCGAAACCGACCTGTTCGGCGAACAGGCGGTGCTGTGCGGCGGCATCACGCACCTGATCCAGGCCGGATTCGAGACGCTGGTCGAAGCTGGCTACGCGCCCGAGATGGCCTATTTCGAGTGCCTCCACGAAACCAAGCTGATCGTCGACCTGCTCTACGAAGGCGGCATCGCCAACATGCGCTATTCGATCAGCAACACCGCCGAATATGGCGACATCACCACCGGCCCGCGCATCATCACCGAGGAGACCAAGGCTGAGATGAAGCGCGTCCTCGCCGACATCCAGTCGGGGCGGTTCGTACAGAAGTTCGTCCTCGACAACCGCGCGGGGCAGCCCGAGCTCAAGGCCTCGCGCAAGGCCGCCGAGCGTCACCCGATCGAAAAGGTCGGCGCCGAGCTGCGCGCGATGATGCCATGGATCGGCGCGAACAAGCTGGTCGACAAGGCGCGAAACTAGCCGTCGTTGCGAGCGCAGCGAAGCAATCCACGCGCTCTCGCGGCGAGGCGGATTGCTTCGCTGCGCTCGCAACGACGAGACATGACTAACGTATCTGACAACGCTATCATCCGCCCATGATCTACGACATTCTCGTCATCGGCGGCGGCATCAACGGGGCGGCGATCGCGCGCGAGGCGGCGCTCAACGGGCTCAAGGTGCTGCTCGTCGAGAAGGACGAGATCGCCGCACACACCTCCAGCGCATCGACGAAGCTGATCCACGGCGGTCTGCGCTACCTCGAATATTACGAATTCGGGCTGGTGCGCGAGGCACTCCAGGAACGCGAACGGTTGCTGCGTCTCGCGCCGGGGCTGATCCGGCCGCTCGCGACAGTCCTTCCGCATGAGAATGCGGTGCGGCCGTGGTGGCTCGTGCGGTTGGGCCTCGTCATCTACGACCGGCTCGGCGGGCGGATCAGCGTGCCGCACTCCCGCGGCCTGCGCGAGAGCGATACGGCGTACCGCACGCCGCTGAAGAATGCGGGCAAAGGCTTTGTCTATTACGACGCCGCGACCGACGACGCGGCGCTGACCCGCGCCTTCGTCGACGATGCGGCCGCGAACGGCGCGGAGATCGCGACGCGGACCGAGCTGGTGTCGGCACGCCGCGATGGCGACCTCTGGCAGGTCATGCTTTCGGGCGGGCGCGACGTGCAGGCGCGGATCGTCGTCAACGCTGCCGGTCCCTGGGTCGGGGCGACGCTCGCGCGGCTTGGGATCAATACCAAGACGCATGTCCGGCTGGTCAAGGGCAGCCACATCACCGTCCCGCGCCTCTACGAAGGCGATCACGCGTACATGCTGCAGCAACCCGACAGGCGCATCGTCTTCGTGTTTCCCTGGGCTGGCGGAACCGCGATCGGCACGACCGACATACCGGTCGAGACGCCCGAGAATCCGCAGGCCGACGCCGACGAGATTGCCTATCTCTGCGCTGCCGCGAACCGTTATTTCCGCCAGCAGATCGTGCCTGCCGACGTGACCGGCAGCTGGTCCGGCGTGCGCCCGCTCTACGACGACGGCGCGAGCGAGGCGAAGGCAGTCACGCGCGAATATGTGCTGGAGTTCGACCAGAACGGGCCGCCGCTGCTCAGCGTCTTCGGCGGCAAGATCACGACGGCACGCGCGCTGGGCGAGGACGTGCTGAGGAAGCTCGGCTATCCGTCGACCGCGACGCGCGATCGGGCAATCACGGGGGCACGATGACCAAGCAACTCCTCGCCATTGACCAGGGCACGACATCCTCGCGCGCTATCCGTTTCGGCGCCGACCTTACGATCCTCCAGACGGCGCAGCGCGAGTTCGCCCAGCACTATCCTCAGGACGGCTGGGTCGAGCACGACGCGGAGGAGATCTGGGCGACGACGCTCGCCTGCGTGCGCGAGGCGATGTCACCCGAGGTCACCGCGGTCGGCATCACCAACCAGCGCGAAACGATTGTCCTGTGGGACCGCGCGACGGGGAAGCCGCTGCACAACGCCATCGTCTGGCAGGACCGTCGCACCGCCGATTTATGCGCCGCGCTCAGGGCCGACGGCGTCGAGGCGATGGTCCAGGCCAAGACCGGCCTCCTCCTCGATCCCTATTTCTCCGCGACCAAGCTCAAATGGCTGCTCGACCATGTTCCCGGCGCACGCGACCGTGCTGCGCGCGGAGAACTGGCCGCGGGGACGATCGACAGCTTTCTGCTGTGGCGGCTGACCGGCGGCCGCGTCCACGCGACCGACTGGACCAACGCCGGGCGCACGATGCTCTACGACATCCACGCGCGGCAGTGGGACGCCGAACTGCTCCGCCTGTTCGACATTCCCGAAAGCGTGCTGCCGACCGTCCACCCCAATGCGCATCATTTCGATGACACCGATGCTGCACCGTTCGGGCGCAGCATCCCGATCCTGGGCATGGCAGGCGACCAGCAGGCCGCCCTCGTCGGCCAGGCGTGCTTCGCCCCCGGCATGGCCAAGTCGACCTACGGCACCGGCTGCTTCATGCTGATGAACACCGGCGATGCCTGCGCTTCCACGAACCGGCTGCTGACCACCCCCGCCTATGAGATTGGCGGCGACCGCGCCTATGCACTCGAAGGGTCGATCTTCGTAGCAGGGGCAGCGGTCAAGTGGCTACGCGACAAGCTCGGCCTCGTCCCGACCGCCGGCGACACGGAGCGGCTGGCGCGCGCGGCGAAGGACGACCACGGCCTGTCGGTCATCCCCGCTTTCGTCGGGCTGGGCGCGCCGCATTGGCGACCCGATGTGCGCGCGTCGATCCACGGCGTGACGCTCGACACGACCGCCGCCGACATCGTGCGCGCAACGCTGGAGGCCATCGCTTTCCAGACTCGCGACCTGACCGACGCAATGGCCGCCGATGGCGCGCCAAAGCCCGCTGCGCTGCGCATCGACGGCGGCATGGCGCAGAACGCCTGGTTCGCGCAGTATCTGGCGGACGTCCTCGAAACGCCCGTCGAAGTGCCGCCGAGCCATGAGACGACGGCGTTAGGAGCGGCGGTGCTGGCGGGGATCGGCGCGGGGGTGTTTGCAGGGCTGGACGATGTTGCCGCGAAATGGTCGAGCGCGGACAACTACGGCACCGCCGCCGATCGCAGCGCGGCATTGCGACATTGGCGTTCGCGGCTGGCGAGAGAACTTTGACCGCCAAGCACGCCAAGAGCATGGAACCGGGCCGAAAGCCTCTGTTGAGCGCATCGACAGCTGGCGCTGCGCGCCGGGTGCTCCAATTTGGCGTCTTGGCGATCTTGGCCAGCAAAAGATTCTCTCAGTAAGTTCGCCCGATCAGGATCCGTTCGACGGCCGACTCTCCGGTGAAGAGACACGCGCCTGACACGCCCCCCCAACCCAGCGGTGTGTTGCGCAGGGTCAGCTTGAGCGCCTTCAGCTTCGCCACCACCGCGTCGAGTGCAGCGCCGGTCGGGCGCGACCAGTCCGCAAGCGCCCAGCCCTTCACTGCGTCCTCATCGCCAGAGAACATCGCCTCGACCTGTGCCCAGCTCTCGACGGGCACGATCGCGGCGTCGCGGCGGGTGGTGGCTTCGTCGTGGAGCGACTTTTGGATGTCGTCCAGCAGTCGCGCCGCTTGTGAGACGAAATCGGCGCGCGGGGTGAAAGCGGTCGCGAGCTTGCCGTCGTCCTTGTAGAGACGATCCCGGCGGAGCACGGCTGCTTTGCCCTCCGCGACGTCGCGCGGGCCGACCTCGACGATCAGCGGCGCGCCCTTCTTGACCCATGCCCAGCGCTTGTTCGACGCTTTGTTCGCCTTCACGTCGAGGAGCACCCGCACCGGCTCGCCGAATGCATTTAGCGCGGCGAGCTCTGCACGCAGCGACCGGCAATAGTCGAGCACGCCCTCGTCCTCCGGCCCGTCGCGCAGCATCGGCACGATGACGATCTGCTGCGGCGCGATCTGCGGGGGGCAGCGCAGGCCGTCGTCGTCGCCGTGCACCATGATGACGCCGCCTATCAGCCGCGTGCTGACGCCCCAGCTGGTCGTATGGCATAGCGCCTGGCCGCCGTCCTTGTCCTGATATCGAATCCCCGCAGCTTCCGCGAAGGTCGTGCCGAGATAGTGCGAGGTGCCGGCCTGCAGCGCTTTCCCGTCCTGCATCATCGCCTCGATGCTGTAGGTCGCATCGGCGCCGGGGAAGCGCTCGTTCTCTGGCTTCTCGCCCGCGATCACCGGCATCGCGAGCGGCCCTTCGGCAAAAGCGCGGTACATTTCGAGCGCGCGCAGCGTCTCGGCCATCGCATCGGCCTTGTCGGCGTGCGCGGTATGGCCTTCCTGCCACAGGAACTCCGAGGTGCGCAGGAACATCCGCGTCCGCATTTCCCAGCGCACGACGTTCGCCCATTGGTTGGTCAGCAGCGGCAGGTCGCGCCACGACTGTATCCAGCGCGCCATCGCCGCGCCGATCACCGTTTCCGACGTCGGCCGAACGACCAGCGGCTCCTCGAGCTTCGCGCTCGGATCGGGGATCAGCTTGCCTTGCCCGTCACCGATCAGCCGATGATGCGTGACGACCGCCATTTCCTTGGCAAACCCTTCGACATGGTCGGCCTCACGCTCGAAATAGGACAGCGGGATGAAAATCGGGAAATAGCAATTGTCGACGCCCGCCGCCTTGATCTCGGCGTCCACCAGCTTCTGGATGCGCTCCCAGATGCCATAGCCCCACGGCTTGATGACCATGCACCCGCGCACGCCGCTCTCCTCGGCAAGGTCGGCTTCCTTAATGACCTCCTGATACCAGGCAGCGAAATCCTGAGCACGGGTGACGGAGAGAGCGTGTTTCATGCCGCGAGCCTTTGACCGGCAGGCGCGTGCTCGGCAAGGGGAGGCGTGCCCGCCCCCGACTCTGACCGCATCTTCCCGGCCATCGGCTATCGCCTCGTCTCGGTGCTGGCGTTCGCCACCATGGGGGCGCTGATCAAGCTTGCGGAACGCAGCGGGGCGACGCTGGCGGAGTTGCTGTTTTTTCGCCAGCTGCTCGCAATGCCGGTCGTGCTCGTCGCAGTCGTCGCGGGCCCGGGCCTCGCCTCGCTCGCGACCAGGCGCCTGCCCGCACATCTGCTGCGCACCGCCATCGGGCTTGCGTCGATGAGTTGCATGTTCTCGGCGATCTCCCTGCTGCCGCTTGCGGAGGCCACGACGCTACAGTTCACGATGCCGATCTTCGCCACGATCCTGGGGGCTCTTGTCCTGCGCGAGCCGACTGGCGTCCATCGCTGGGCAGCGGTCATCGCCGGGTTCGTCGGCGTCGTCATCGTGGCGCAGCCCGGATCGGGTCAAATCCCCGCCCTTGGCTTCGCTTTTGGCCTCGCGGCAGCATTGCTGAGCGCGACCGTCTCAATCCTCGTCCGCCATATCGGCGCGACCGAGCGCGCGACGACGACCGTGTTCTATTTCTCTGTCCTCTCGCTCGTCCCGCTCGGCATTTGGTGCGCGTTCACGATTGCGCCGCACCCGCCGATGACATGGACGCTGCTTGCCCTTGTCGGCATTGCTGGCGGCATCGGGCAGATCGCGATGACGCAGTCGCTAAGCATGGCCCCCGTCGCGGTGACGCTCCCGATGGATTACTCCGGGCTCATCTGGGCGACACTGCTCGGCTATCTTGTGTTCGACGTGCTGCCGACGCCGATGACCTGGGTGGGTGCGCCAATCATTATCGGCAGCGGCCTCTACATCGTCTGGCGCGAACACAAACGCGCACAGGCGAACACCGAACGCGCTACGGCTGTTGAGTAGCGCGGGCCCGCTTCTCCCTGACGATCAGCCAGCTGAGCAGCCCAACCGGCCCGGCTATCAACGTGGCGAACAGGAACGGCAGTTGCACCAGTCGCCCAAAGCCCTTCGCATCGGCATCGCGCGCGATCCACAGACCGACGAACAGGTCGAACGCGAGGAAGTGTGTCCACGCGATCGTCACGCCGCCCTCGCTATCGAGGAGCGCGCGGATGCCCGCGACGTCATAGCTGAACGCGGGCGCCGCACTGTCGCGGACCGGATCGACGAGGCCGCCGATCAACCCCACGAACATCGCGACATAGGCGGCGCACAGCAACCCGACGCCGACATAGAGGACCGCCGACAGCACGAGCGGCTTGCGCGGCGCGGCGGCGAGCAGCAGCCAGCCGATCAGCGCCACCACATTGGTCAGCTCGAAGGCGGTCTGCCAGCTCACTCGGCAGCCACCGGAAGCTCGGGCGCTTTCCAGACCAAGACCGGCTTCCGCGCTGCAAGCGTCTCGTCGAGGCGGCGGCGGGGGGCGAAATGCGGCGCGGACTTGAGGGACGCATCCCCCGCCTTGGCGCGCTCCGCGACTGATCGCAGCGCGCCGATGAACTGGTCGATCGCCGCCTTGCTCTCCGTCTCGGTCGGCTCGACGAGCATCGCGCCGTGGACGACGAGCGGGAAGTAGACCGTCATCGGGTGGAAGCCCTCGTCGATCAGCCCCTTGGCGATGTCGAGCGTCGAGAACCCTTCGGCCATACCGTCGTCGCTGAACAGCGCCTCGTGCATGCAGTGGCCACCGCCCGCAAACGGCGCGGCGAGCACGTCCTCGAGGCTGCGCAGGATGTAGTTGGCATTGAGCACAGCATCACCCGACACCTGCCGGAGGCCATCCGCGCCGTGGCTCATGATGTAGCTCAGCGCACGGGTGAACATGCCCATCTGGCCGTGGAAGGCGACCATGCGACCGAATGACGACGCGTGGTGGTCCTCCGCCGTCTCCTCCTCGACGAGGTGATAGCCGCCCTCGGCCTTCTCGACGAAGGGCAGCGGCGCAAAGGGGCTCAGCGCTTCGCTGAACACGACCGGGCCGGAGCCAGGACCGCCGCCGCCGTGGGGCGTGCTGAAGGTCTTGTGCAGATTGATGTGCATCGCGTCGACGCCGAGGTCGCCCGGGCGCACGCGACCGACGATCGCGTTGAAGTTCGCGCCATCGCAGTAGACGAAACCGCCCGCAGCATGGACCGCGTCAGCGATGACCTTCAGGTCGCGTTCGAACAGACCGCAGGTGTTGGGATTGGTGATCATAACCCCCGCGACGTCGGGCCCGAGCCGCGCGAGCAGCGCGTCGGTGTCGACGCGACCGTCCTTCGCCGGAATGCCCTCGACGCGGTAGCCCGCAAATGCCGCGGTCGCCGGGTTGGTGCCGTGCGCCGAGTCGGGGACAAGCATCACCTCGCGTGCGTCACCACGCGCTTCGAGCGCCGCGCGGATCGCGAGGACACCGCAGAGCTCGCCATGCGCGCCCGCCTTCGGCGACATCGCGACCGAATCCATGCCGGTTAGCGTGACCAGCCAGTGCGCGAGTTCGTGAATGACCGCGAGTGCGCCCTGCACCGTCGACACCGGCTGGAGCGGGTGGATGTCGGCGAACCCCTTCATCCGCGCGACCTTCTCGTTGAGGCGCGGATTGTGCTTCATCGTGCAGCTGCCGAGCGGGAAGAATCCGAGGTCGATCCCGTAATTCTGGCGCGACAGGCGCGTGTAGTGGCGGACCGTCTCCGGCTCGCTCAAGCCCGGCAGGCCGATCTCACGGTTGCGCGCGAGTCCGCCGAGCCGCGACGCCACTTCGGGCGCGGGTGGCAGATCGACCCCGCAGGTGTCGGCCCCGCCGATCTCGAAGATCAGCGCTTCCTCGAGCATCAGCGCGCGATTGCCCGTCGTCGTCGCGACGGTCGCGCCGTCGTTGGCTGCGCCCATTTCGGGCTTCCAGCCGCTCGCGTTGATCGTGCTCATGCCAGCGCCTCCTCAAGGGCTTCCGCCAAGGCTTCGATATCCTCGGCACTCACGGTTTCGGTGACCGCGACGACGAGACCGTTCTCGATCGCGCCATCGTCCGGGTAGAGCCGCCCGAGCGACACGCCGCCGAGCACGCCCTGGTCGGCCAGCGCGCGCACGACGGGCCTTGCTTCCTTCGGCAGGCGCAGCGTGAATTCGTTGAAGAAGCTGTCGTTGACGAGCGTCACGCCGGGCACGCGCGTCAGCCGCTCGGCCGCGACGCAGGCGTTGGCGTGATTGACCTCGGCCAGGCCCCGCAGCCCCTTCTCACCCAGTAACGTCATGTGGATACTGAATGCGAGCGCGCAAAGGCCGGAATTGGTGCAGATGTTCGACGTCGCCTTTTCGCGCCGGATGTGCTGCTCGCGCGTCGAGAGCGTCAGCACGAAACCACGTTTGCCATCGGCATCGATGGTCTCGCCGCACAGCCGCCCCGGCATCTGGCGGACGAACTTTTCCTTGCACGCGAACAGCCCGACATAGGGCCCGCCGAACTGAAGGCCGACGCCAAGCGACTGTCCCTCGCCGACGACGATGTCCGCGCCCATTTCGCCCGGCGACTTGATCGCGCCCAGCGCCACCGGTTCGGTCACGACCGCGATCAGCAGCGCGCCGTTGGCGTGGGCCTTGGCCGCGATCTCGCTCAGGTCGGCGATGCGGCCGAGGATGTCGGGATATTGCACGACGACACACGAGGTTTCGCCGTCGATGGAGGCGAGAATACGATCGGCATCCGTCCTGGCTTCGAGCACCGGCACTGCCGCATCGAGCACGTCGCCGGTGAAGCGCGCCATCGTCTGCGCGACGCTCACGTAATGCGGGTGCAGCCCTGCCGACAGCACCGCCTTGCCGCGCTTGGTCACACGGCCCGCCATGCTGATCGCTTCCCAGCACGCGGTCGAGCCGTCGTACATCGACGCGTTGGCGACGTCGCAGCCAAAGAGCCGCGCGACCTGCGTCTGGAACTCGAACAGCATCTGCAGCGTGCCCTGCGCGATCTCGGGCTGGTAGGGCGTATAGGCGGTCAGGAACTCGCCGCGCTGGATCAGGTGATCGACCGACGCCGGGACATGGTGCCGGTACGCGCCGCAGCCGAGGAAGAACGGATGGTCTGCCGCCGCAAGATTCCTGCGCGCCAGGTTCGAGAAATGCTTCTCGACGAGCATCTCGGGCGCGTGGAACGGCAGGTCGCGCACTGGCCCGTCGAGCCGCGCCTCTTCGGGCACCTCGGCGAACAGCGCGTCGATGGAGGGCGCGCCGATGACGCGCAGCATCGCGTCGCGGTCAGGATCGGTCAGGGGGAGGTAGCGCATTACAGGCTCTCCACAAACGCCTTGTAGCCGGCTTCGTCCATCAGCCCGTCGAGCTCGCCCTTGTCGTCGAGGACGAGCGTGAAGAACCAGCCGTCGGCTTCGGGCGAGGTGTTGACGAGCGCGGGCTCGGCTTCGAGGCTCGGATTGCCCTCGCCGACCGTCCCGCTGACCGGCGCGTAGACGTCGGACGCGGCCTTCACCGACTCGACCACCGCTGCGTCGCCGCCCTTGGCCACGCGCGTGCCGCTTGCGGGCAGCTCGACGAAGACAATGTCGCCGAGCTGGCTCTGTGCATAATCGGTGATCCCGACGGTCGCGGTGTCGCCGCCGTCGTCGATGTCGATCCATTCATGGTCCTGGGTGTAGTAGCGCATCAGGCGGCCTTTCCTCGGCGGTGATAGCGATGGGGAACGAAGGGCATCGGCGCGACCGTCACCGGCACGCGCTTGCCGCGGACTTCGGCTTCGAGCGGCGTGCCCGGGGCAAGGTGCGCGGCGGCGACGATCGCCATGCCGATGGGGATTTCGAGGCTCGGCGAGAAGCCGCCCGAGGTCGCGAAACCGACCTGCACGTCGCCTGCGAAGATCGGCGCGCCCTCACGCACCGGAAGCTTGCCCTCGACCGTAAAGCCGACGAGCTTGCGCGCCGGGCCCTCGGCGAGCGCCTTCAGGATGCGGTCGGCCCCGTTGAAGCCACCCTCCTCGCGCCGTCGCTTGCTGACCGCAAAGCTCGCATTGCCCTCGACCGGATCGACGGTCTCGTTCAGGTCGTGCCCGTAGAGCGGCAGCCCCGCCTCGAGCCGCAGCGAATCGCGCGCGCCAAGCCCGATGGGCTTCACCTCGGGCTGCGCGCACAGCGCCTCGGCGAGCGCGACGACATGCGCGGCGGGCACCGAAATCTCAAAGCCGTCCTCGCCGGTATAGCCCGACCGGCTGATGCCGAGCGGCACACCGTTCCAGTCGAAAGGTCCGGCTTCCATGAAGAACAGCGCGGCCGCACCCGGCACCAGCCGCGCGAGCGCGTCGACGGCCTTCGGTCCCTGCAGCGCGAGCAGCGCCGCGTCGTCGAGGTGGCTGATCGTCACCTCGTCGGGCAAATGCTCGCGCAGAAAGGCGATGTCGTCCCACTTCACCGCGCCGTTGACGACGACGTAGAGATAGTGCCCGGTGTTGGTGACCATAAGGTCGTCGAAGATGCCGCCATCCTCGGCCAGCAGGACCGAATAGCGCATCCGCCCGGGCTTCAGCGCGGAAATGTCACCCGGCACGAGCTGTTCGAGCGCATCCGCGCCGTCCGCGCCGATCAGCTGGAGCTGGCCCATGTGCGACACATCGAACAGGCCAGCGTTGCTTCGCGTCCAAAGATGCTCGGCGACGATCCCCTCATACTGGATCGGCATCGCATAGCCCGCGAACGGTACCATGCGCGCGCCGCGCGCACGGTGCCACGCGTCGAGCGGCAGGGTCTGGATGTCGTCGTCGGCCATTGGGCAATCCGTGACAGTCGCAACCGCACCGTCCCCATGGCGGGCACGATGATGCAGCTGCCCCCTCTGTCACTTGGGCCTGAGAGCTTTCCCCCGCGGTTGCGAGGTTACCCCTTCGGCGCCCCCGGTCGCGCCGGGGGTCTTTCCAGAGTCGCCTTGCCGTCCGCGCGATCCCTTGTGCCTGAGAGTTTCCGGGGCGGTTGCTCCTTCGGCGGCGTTCCGGTTGCCAAGAACGCCTCTCTCGCGCGGCCGGTCCGGTTCCCCGGACGGCACGCGCTGCGCTGGCCTAGTCCGCGAGTCGTGTCAACGCGTTGCGTTGTACTGCAGCTGGTCCTGCGTGAGCTGGAATCCGATCAGCAGCTCGAAACTCGCGCGCGCGACTGCCGCCTTCACTTCGGGCCGCGCGAGCGGGTCGAGCGCGGCATCGGCGTCGCCCGCCCGGCGCTTGCGCGTCAGAACGCGGAGCACTTCGGGCGGCAGCGTGGCCTCGGCACGGTTGATGACCGCCCCGCCCTGCCCCTGCGCACTCGCGCGGGTCTGGCCTTCGGGAAACACGATCCGGACCGACGACAGCCGCTTGGCGACGACCGTGTTACCGCCGCGCATCACCGTGGCGAAATAGGGCAGGACCACCTCGCGCGCGGGTCCGGGCGTCGCGCGGCGGGCGAGCACGTCGAATGTCGCGTTGGCGACGACGTCATTGCCGGCCTCGTTGCACGAGACGCGCATGTTGGTGATCGTCGCCGTCACATCGATGGCGCTTGCGGCACGGCTGTTCGCGGGGCTGAAGAAGGTTACGT
>VYLL01000391.1_pt1 | contig 14808 bp, 11 predicted proteins | sample 5114301 | NCBI WGS metagenome assembly VYLL01 (sample SAMN12291809, study PRJNA351875) | freshwater metagenome | isolation source: freshwater lake | place: USA: Michigan, MSU2 Lake | collected 2011-08-16 | reverse complement strand
TTTTCAAGCGAAAAATGTACCCAGTAGCGGCTTGTCAATTTTTTCTGAGAAGCTCCAGGCAGTAAGGGTTTTGTTGATTTTTTAGTATTTCTGTATGGGGGAAGTCCAGCTATACAAGGGCTAGAGCAACTGTTGGTTTCAACCGACTAGGGTGCGGAATGTGGGTTCTATTACCCTAATTGCTGATTTACTAAAAGGTTTGTCGATTCACCTTCATCGTTGGAGTTCTTTCCCTCCCACCCCCGTTGACGCTTTTTACTACTCCCCTTCCTCTTACTTGTAAAATACCTACACCTGTCAGGGGGGGGGTTGGGGGGGGGTGAGGGTAATTAACTATCTCTGCCATTACTTTAGAAAAATGGTATCAGAATATCTAGGGCTTGCTGAAAAAGTTGGCTGGTGGGGTTAGGAGTCATCAGTCTCCGAGTCGGTCGTCGGTCGGGGAAGTCAGAATAACAGAATGACCTCGCGTACTGCAAAGCGGAACCCTTCGCCATCGCTCACAAAAGTGCCAGGGTTTTGAGTCCCTATTTCGATTTCTCAACGTTTGTTTCTGGCACTTTTTGGGTAAAAAAAGACCAAAACCCTTTTCTAGCAAAGCTTCTACTGATATTCAGCCCGCCCTAGATAGATAAGCTAAACGGCTTTTACTTCGGATCACCGATATAGACTCCAAAAGGGTTATAGCTGTTGGATCATGCAGGTTAAGCGCCGTTTAGCTTACTAAGCTAGAGATAGCGGCATCAACCCAAGCCTGGGTACTTACGGTCGTGCCGAAATCACTGAGCCAATTGCGTCCGAAAAGTGCCGCACTTTCGCCCGAGTAGGCCGCCCTTTCTTCGGGCAAATCCAGTGAATTCGTAAACAGATCGGCGCTGGTCAGTTTATTGCGTAGGGCAATAATATCGTCGCCCTGGGCACCCAATCCGATCTCCAGAGCAAAATTAGCTAGGGTGATGGCACCACTATCTAGGCGCTCTGCCCAATAGTTTAAACCTTCTTGTTCTGCGTTACGGTTAAAAGCAAAGTTATAAACTTTATTCACTTTGTCCCGATTATTCAATTGACCGAAAAGGTTATCAGCTTCGGACGAGTTGCCAAAGTCGTTGACAATTTGATTATAAGCACCAGCTTCACTGCCAGTTAATCCATCTCCCTGTCTCGGAGAATAACTAATACCAGCACTCGTCAAGGTAGTGTCCCAGAAAGTGAGTCCAGAATTATCCGCCGGTCGTCCATAATAGACAACGTAGGCGATTTGCGCCGTGTCACCAGTCAGGGTTAGGGGACTGGTATTGGGTGGAGGAATAATACCGGGGACTCTTGGGGTTACGGCTGCCTGTCCCACTTGAGCGCTCACTTGCAATGTATAGGTGGCGGGATTGGTCTGCGGCAGCGTGATAGTATTGAAACTACTTACCCGAATCCGGTAATCCACCCCACCTTGCGGTAAGAAATTGGCAATTAAAGAATTGAGTCCGTCACCACTGTCATCATCGAAAGCCACTACAGCCCCTGTTCTGGCATTGACAATCTGTAGGAAGGGATCGTAAACACCGGTGTTTGAGGACGTAAGTGATACTTGGATGGGTTGATTAAAGGCAGTCACTGCCAACTTATATTCATCCGCCAAAGAGGGTGCAGCTGTGCTAGGAGAGGGAAAAGTATAGTCTCTGCTGTCTAATACCCCCTGAAAAGTAACCACTTGACCTGTTTGGGGGTTGCCGAAGCTCGATAATCTTTCCTCAAGCACCACATCGCCCACTACAGAGTTAACCTGTAAGGTGTAGGGATGTTCGATCTCTGTGTTAATAGTATTGAAGCTGGTGACTCGAATTTTATAAACAACTCCGCCTTGGGGCAGAAAATTAGCAATGAGTGAATTATTGCCGTTACCGCTATCGTCATCGCTGGCAACTATTGTGTTGGTTCTGGCATCAATAATTTGGACGATAGGATCATAAGTGGTATTGTTAGCAGAAATTAAAGATATCTGCACGGGCTGGTTAAAAGCAGTAAAAGTGACCAGATATTCATCTGCTCTGGTGGGATTTGCTCCTTGTATAAAGATAAAATCATTGAGAGTCAAGCTTCCCTGTTGAGTTATATTACTAGCCATGATCAACTCCTTGAATTCAAAGAAAATCTTATTTTTTCATGTTTTCAACACTTACGGTCAAACAGCCCCTAGTCAGCACCAGCCAGTAACTAGCAAGGATTTGGAGAGGCTGACCGAAAAATACTTATCTGCTTTGGCTTTGACTTTCTGACCATCACACTGAGATTTGCTCTATGCCAAAGCCGCTGATTTTTCTCCAGATAAAGGTAACTAGGGCAAATTGCTTAGTTGGGGAAATCACTGACAAACTGATGTCGATTTTTGCCAACGAATTGTCGAACTCGAATTCATCCCTATTCCTATAAGCAGGCCACCCATCCTCGTTTTCCATTGTAGTCAATCTGGTCACGAATGTAATTTGGTCGTAATATAGCTTAATACATGAGGAGATTTTTGATTCCAGAAAAAATCTGCTGTAACCGTTCAGAGGGGAACGAAATCTGGTAATCTCAGACCAATGGATGAGAAACACCTACGGTTGATACCAGGAATTGGCGCAGAGGATTGGGTCAGACCAACCGACCGCCAGCGTCAGACAGCTAGTAGTGGGGTGAGGTTTGAAGATAGAACAGCTAGAGCAGCATCTCAAAGAATTACAATCATCTCAAGAGCAGCTTTCCGAGAAAGTCAATGGAAACGGGGTCTATACTGATAGTTTCTTCAGCAAAATAGTCCTAAAAGTCTTTCCCAGTAAACATTTCACGATTCTATAAGCAAAAATTATCACACAAAGTCGAGAAGAGCCCAGACGCTTCCATCCCTATAGTCTTCCGGAGCGAATCGAAAAATAAAAAAGCGACCTGCCCTCGTTGTGGGTTAGAGAGGGATAAACTACCCCAAAATCATCAGAAGCGCAGAAATATAAAAAATATGAAGCAAAAAAAAGAAGCGAAGCTAGAAGTTTTAAAGCCAAGTAAATATAGCCTGTTAAAAAATCAAGAAGATTGAACGGAACCCCAAAAAATTAAACTAGAAGCTATCAAAGAAAAGTTCCCAAATTTGAAAGAGATGCAGGAATTAAAGGAAGAATTTAGAAAGATTTATGAAACCTCGAAGAACAGGATAGAAGAACCGCTATCCATCTCGGAATGGTGGGCAAAATCGGCCAGTATATTTACCAAGAGTTGTCAAACAATCCGAAACTGGTGTGGAGAAATCATTAGTTATTTCGAGCGAAGAACAACGAAGGTCGGGTCGAGGGAATCAACAATAAACTTAAACTAATAAAACGGAGAGGCTATGGCTTGAGAAACTTTCGTAATTTTTTGGTTAGAAGTATGTTGTCTTGGCATTTTGTCTGTTAATTTAGCATAAATAGTAACGAAGAGCCAGATTTTCGATTTTTACAAGAGGTCTATACTTTTTCTAGCTCTTGTCCTGACCTCGGGATTCTATAGCCCCGTCCGTTGCCGTAAATCCCTCCGCTTGCGCTAATATTTGCAGATTGTGGGCTATGGGGGCGAAAGAATCGGCAGGATATTCGATTAAAGTGGCGGAATCGAGAAAAGTTTCCACTCCCACGGGACAACCCAAATAATCAGCCACCGCTTTTGGAGTAGTGGAACCGAGGAGAATAGTTCCCGATTGTCTCACAGAAGATAGCTTTTCCCAAGGCTCATCGATCATCAAAGATAAATGGGTGGGAGCAAAAAGATTCGATAATTTGATCGCTTTCTCCAATGATTCCACCACCACGATTAAACCATAATGAGCGATCGCTTTTTCCGTTAACAATCTCTGGGGATGTACCTGTAACTGTTTTTGCACTTCTTCCTGTACTATTAGGGCCAAAGCCTTATCCGTCGTCAATAAAATCGCTGCCGCTAGGGAATACTGTTCCGCTTGCGCTAATAGATCTAGGGCCAACTGTCTAGGATTGGCTTGACTATCGGCAATAATAACCAAATCAGAAGTAATAGAGAGATAATCGATTTTTACATGGTCAGAAACCAGTTTTTTAGCCAAATTAGTATAAAAATCACCTATTCCGGCAATCATCTCCACGGGAGCGATCGTTTTTGTGCCGTAGGCTAAAGCAGCGATCGCCTGTGGTCCAGCCACCCGATAAATCTCACTAATACCCACCGATTGGGCTGCCACTAAAATCGCCGGATGGATGCGTAAATCCTCATCGGCAGGAGATACCATGACAATCCGTTTAACCCCCGCTATTTTGGCTGGAATCGCCTGTTGGAGCAATAAACTGAGATAGGCCCGTTTCCCATCGGGAACGACAATTCCCACGCTGTTAACCGGTTGATAACGTTTCCCCCGAACCGTACCATCCTCAGGAAACTGGACCCAAGCTTTGGGAAGACGCTGACGATGAAAAGCCTCCATTTTTTCACAGGCAACGGCGATCGCATTTAATAAATCCTGCGACACCTGTTGATAAGCAGCATCGAGTTCCGAGCCACTCACCTTCAGTTGTTGTAGATTAAGGGACTGTTGGTAGAATTTTTCCGTGTAATCCACCAACGAGCGATCGCCAGAAAGTCGCACCTGCTCGACAATCTCTCGGACAAGCGATTCTTTTTCCCGAATTTCCGGATCGTCGAACCGTTCCCGAATTCGTCTCAGTTCCGTTCTGGCTGACCATGGCTCTGTGATAATTCGCAACATCGAGCTATTATCCTCTAGGGGCGAAACGAGATTAAAAAGTTTTCACTCCTCACACTCTAGCTTATCGCTTTCCATCTTGACCGGGGAGGGAGACGAAGTCAGTTATTTTAGCCGTCGGTAGGCAGGAGTCAGGAAATAGGGTGATAGGGTTTTGGGGTGATAGGGTTTTGGGGTGATAGGGTGATGAGACAGCTTCCCCACTTCCCCAATTCCCCAATTCCCCACTTCCCCAATTCCCCACACCCCACACCCCACACCCCACACCCCAATTCCCCAATTCCCCAATTCCCCACTTCCCCACACCCCACACCCCACTTCCCCACTTCCCCACTTCCCAACAGCCAGCCCGATTTCCCCAAGGTAACAAAACCAGATATTCTACTAAATAGTCGCCTATCACACCAGCCTGATCTCGTGGTCGTCCAATGCAGTTTGCCAAGATATTAATCGCCAATCGCGGGGAAATCGCCTTAAGAATCCTTCATAGTTGCGAAGAATTGGGCATTAGAACCGTTGCCGTCCACTCTACCATCGATCGCCATGCCCTTCACGTTCAACTGGCCGATGAGAGTGTTTGTATTGGTCCGCCCCCAAGCAGCAAAAGTTACCTAAATATCCCTAATATCATCTCGGCTGCCCTAACACGCAACGCCACGGCGATCCATCCCGGTTACGGTTTTTTGGCAGAAAACGCCCGCTTTGCCGAAATTTGTGCCGATCATCAGTTAACTTTTATCGGTCCGTCTCCCAGTGCTATTCTGGCTATGGGGGATAAATCTACCGCTAAAAAAACCATGCAAAAAGCGGGAGTTCCCACTATCCCCGGCAGTGGTGGTTTAATTACCTCAGAAGCGGAAGCAAAACGTATCGCTGATGACATCGGTTATCCTGTCCTGATCAAAGCCACCGCCGGCGGTGGAGGGCGTGGGATGCGTCTTGTCAAGAGTGCAGATGAACTAGGTAATATGTTAAAAGCCGCCCAAGGGGAAGCAGAAGCGGCTTTTGGCAATTCAGGAGTATATCTAGAAAAATTTATCGAATGTCCCCGACATATCGAGTTTCAGATTTTGGCCGATAGTCACGGTAACGTGATCCATTTAGGAGAAAGAGACTGTTCGATTCAGCGACGACACCAAAAACTGCTAGAAGAGGCACCCAGCCCCTTCTTAACGCCCCATTTACGCTCAAAAATGGGTAATGCCGCCGTTAAAGCCGCTAAATCGATTAATTACGTCGGGGTGGGAACTGTGGAATTTTTAGTCGATAAACACGGCAATTTTTACTTCATGGAAATGAACACCCGTATTCAGGTGGAACACCCCGTCACGGAGATGATCACGGGGATAGACCTGATCCGAGAACAAATTCTGGTGGCACAGGGCGAAAAACTGCAAATTAAGCAAGATCAGGTGATATTTAGAGGGCATTCGATCGAGTGTCGCATTAATGCCGAGGATCCCGATCACAATTTTCGCCCTCACCCCGGCAAAATTAGCGGTTATCTGCCCCCCGGCGGTCCCGGTGTCCGCATGGATTCCCACGTTTACACCGATTACGAAATCCCCCCCTATTACGATTCCCTAATCGGTAAATTAATTGTCTGGGGAGAAAATCGCGACATAGCCATTAAACGCATGAAACGCGCCCTGCGGGAATGTGCGATCACGGGAGTACCGACGACTATTGATTTCCATCGTAAAATATTGGAAACTCCCGCCTTTTTAGCCGGAGATGTTTACACTAATTTCATCCAAGAACATCTCTTGCCCTAGCGCGTTACCATGAATTTTAGACGAGAGTAGGTTGGGGATAATAATGACAGTAGAAGTTAAATTTAACTCGTTTCAACTCAGCGATGAACAGTTCTTTCAACTTTGTCAGGATAACCGAGATTTGCGCTTGGAACGCAACCCAAAAGGAGATTTAATTATTATGCCACCGACTGGAGGAGAAACCAGTAATTCTAACGCTGGAATCACTGCCCAATTATGGTTATGGAATAACCTACATAAATTAGGTGTAGTTTTTGATTCTTCTGGAGGATTTAAACTACCCAATGGGGCCGATCGGTCTCCCGATGCTGCTTGGATACCTTTAGATAAATGGCAAGCTTTAACCCCGCAACAAAAGGAAAGATTTTTACCTCTATCTCCCGATTTTGTCATTGAATTAATGTCTCCTAGTGACAACATAGAAACCGCTAGGAAAAAAATGCAGGAATATTTAGATAATGGCACTCGTTTAGGTTGGTTAATCAATAGAAAAACTAGAGAAGTGGAAATTTATCGTCAAGGACAGGCAGTAGAAATTTTCACTAATCCAGAGAGTTTATCGGGGGAAAATATTTTATCTCAATTTGTCTTAGAACTTGATAGTATTTGGTAATTATATAATCCTATAAAAGAGAATCTAAACATGATGACAGTAGTAGAAATTAAATTTGAATCTTGGCAACTCAGCGATGAACAGTTTTTTCAACTTTGTCAGGATAACCGAGATTTGCGCTTGGAACGCAACCCAAAAGGAGATTTAATTATTATGCCACCGACGGGAGGAAAAACGGGCAATAGTAACGGTAGAATCACCCAACAACTATTTAATTGGTCAGATAACAATGGTACGGGTATCGCTTTTGATTCTTCCACAGGATTTAAACTACCGAATGGGGCCGATCGGTCTCCCGATGCTGCTTGGATACCTTTAGATAAATGGCAAGCTTTAACCCCACAACAAAAGGAAAGGTTTTTACCTCTATCTCCCGATTTTGTCATTGAATTAATGTCTCCTAGTGATAGCCTAGAAACTGCTAGGAAAAAAATGCAGGAATATTTAGATAATGGGACTCGTTTGGGTTGGTTAATCAATAGAAAAACTAGAGAAGTAGAAATTTATCGTCAAGGACAGGCAGTAGAAATTTTCACTAATCCAGAGAGTTTATCGGGGGAAAATATTTTATCTCAATTTGTCTTAGAACTTGATAATATTTGGTAATTCTATAATCCTATAAAAGAGAATCTATGATGACAGTAGTAGAAATTAAATTTGAATCTTGGCAACTCAGCGATGAACAGTTTTTTCAACTTTGTCAGGATAACCGAGATTTACGTTTGGAACGCAACGCAAAAGGAGATTTAATTATTATGCCACCAACCGGAGGAGAAACTGGTAATTCTAACGCTGGAATCACTGCCCAATTATGGTTATGGAATAACCTACATAAATTAGGTGTAGTTTTTGATTCCTCCACGGGGTTTAAACTACCGAATGGGGCCGATCGCTCTCCCGATGCTGCTTGGATACCTTTAGAAAAATGGCAAGCTTTAACCCCACAACAAAAGGAAAGGTTTTTACCTCTATCTCCCGATTTTGTCATTGAATTAATGTCTCCTAGTGATAGCCTAGAAACCGCTAGGAAAAAAATGCAGGAATATTTAGATAATGGGACTCGTTTAGGTTGGTTAATCAATAGAAAAACTAGAGAAGTAGAAATTTATCGTCAAGGACAGGCAGTAGAAATTTTCACTAATCCAGAGAGTTTATCGGGGGAAAATATGCTGCCAGAATTTAGTTTAAATCTTACTTTGATTTGGTAAATCAGAGGTAGTGATTGCCGTTTAAAGCTTGGCTTTGTTAGGCATTGTATTCATCGATAAAATACCGAATTCATTTTTAAGGAAGATAGTCATAATCAAGGATTTCTGCAAGGGTGAAGGGTGATTCAATCGGGAATAAATCAGCAGCAAGTTGATACTTTCTGAAAGTATCTTCTCTGGCTGCTAGGTAACAATCTATCCAGATTTCAGGAATCAATCTTCTCAGACTTGGACTCTCTCTTAATAAGCGTTGAACTTGTCGGCGTTGTTCAACAACTGTGCTGCGCCACCCCTGAGCATTTGTTTCCTTTTCAGTTAGCCAGTAAGTCAATTTAAGCAGATGTTCGGCAATGACGGTTAAGCGACTTTCTAGTTCTCGTTTTTCACTCCTTCCCATCGTTTCAATTTCTTCGATTAAATTTTCTAAGTCTAATTTTTCAAAACGATGTTCTTTGAGTAAATTAGCGGTTTCTTGTAACCATCCGTAGAAATCTTCTTGATAAAGACTTTTACCTGACGAGACTAAAGACTTTTCGATGCTCATTTGATGATGACCCAAAAATATAATAGAGCAATCGGCGATTCTTACCACTGTTGCCTCTTGCCTGTTGCCTCTTGCCTGACTTCTGCCAGAAGTCTAATATCGCAGGATTACTCCTGAAAACATCAGAGCTTTAAATTTAAGCTAAAATTGGGTAAAACATCTTCACCCGACAAATCAGTGGGATTTTCTAAGATATCTACTTCCTTTCCTTGACGATAAATTTCAACTTGCCGATTCTGGGGATCGATTAACCAGCCTAACCTTGCCCCATTTTCCCTATATTCGAGCAGTTTTTTCTGTAATTTGTCAAGACTATCGGATTCAGACCGTAATTCGACCAAAAAATCGGGGCAGAGGGGAATAAATCCCTTTTTCTGCTTAGGGGTTAAAGATTCCCAGCGTTCTCGACTCACCCAAGATAGATCGGGGGAACGAATCGCCCCATTTGGCAGTATAAATCCAGTGGAAGAGTCAAACCCGACTCCTAAAGCTTCATTTTCTTCGCACCAGCGACCCAGTTGAGTCGTTAAGCTAAAATTACGCTGTCCTGATTCGCCACCTGTCGGGGGATTCACGATTAATTCTCCTTGGGCTGTACGTTCTAATTTTAAGTCCCGGTTGACCACAGCAAGGGCTTCAAACTGTTCAAGGGTGATAGAGAGAGCGATCGCGCTAGGAATTTCTAAGGAGAGGGTTTCGGGTAAGGTAGTAACTGCTAACATAGTCTTTTGATCCGGTGCAACTTATACTAAGTAGGTGGGTGTTAAAAATTGTCAGATACCCCCCTTATCAAGGGGGGCAAGGTAGGGTTGATTCATGAATCAACCCTACCCTGAATCAACCCTACCCTGAATCAACCCTACCCTGAATCAACCCTAGGGGCAGGGGGGATCAAAGACAAATCTATCTTCAATTTAATTGAAACCACTTACTATTAAAGATTATTTGTCAAGTTTCTGCACAGAATTCTTTAGCTTGCGCTGACCAAATTCCCGATTTTTTGGGGAAGCTTCCACCTCGATCGGGCGGGTTCAATAAATAACAGGTTATAATAGCGAATAATTAACTAAATTTACCTAAAAACCATCGATCGTGTTCTACGCTATTGATTTCGGAACCAGTAATACCGTCATTACTCGTTGGAATGGGGCGACAAATAGGGCCGAAACCGTCAAATTATCGGAGTTATCCCAACAAATAGTCGACAATCCCCCCCTAATTCCCAGTTTACTCTATATCAAATCAGCCAATCCCCTGCAAGTAATTGCCGGTCAAGCGGTACGGGATCGGGGTTTAGATAGCGATCGAGATCCGCGTTTTTTTCGTCGCTTTAAACGAGGTATCGGGGCAAAAATTCAAGGATTTTTACCGGAATTAGAGGAAACTGTCCTCAGTTTCGAGGGAGTTGGCCAATGGTTTCTCGATAGCATCATCGACCACTTAAAAAACACCACCCTGGAAACCCCCCAATCGCTAGTTTTAACCGTCCCCGTCGATAGTTTTGAAAGTTACCGCAATTGGTTAAGTAATGTTTGTCAGGGATGGGAAATCGAACAAATTCGACTAATTGATGAACCCACGGCCGCCGCTTTGGGTTATGGAAGCACGGGTGATCAAGTGATTTTAGTGGTAGATTTTGGCGGTGGCACCCTCGATCTTTCTTTGGTACAATTAGATTTAGATAATCCTCAAAAAAATCAAGGTTTTATTCTCAAGTGGGGAGAAAAACTTTTAGGCAATAATTCCGCCCAAAAAACTAAACTAGCGAGAGTTTTAGCCAAGGCGGGGACAAATTTAGGGGGGTCAGATATCGACGATTGGATTGTCGATTATTTTGCCCAAAAGCAATCTTTAGTGAAAACTTCCCTGACTACTCGTCTAGCAGAAAGATTAAAAATTAAACTTTCTTCCCAATTAACCGCCGAGGAGGTATATTTTGATGAGGAAAATTTCGAGAGTTATGAGTTAAGCTTGGATCGAGAACAATTGACCGATATTCTCCAACAACAAAACTTTTTTCATCAATTAGATGATTTAATGACGGGAGTTTTGCAACAGGGAAGACGCAATGGAGTTGAAGTTAGCGATATCGATGCGGTGTTATTAGTCGGGGGAACCGTCCAAATTCCGGCGGTAAAAGATTGGGTGCGACAGTATTTTGATAGTAGTAAAATTAAAGAGGATCGACCCTTTGAAGCGATCGCTTTGGGAGCGTTACAATTAGCCCAAGGTTATCAAGTCAAAGATTTTCTCTATCATAGCTACGGCATTCGTTACTGGAATCGTCGCAAAAATGCCCACGCTTGGCATCCAATTATTAACTCTGGACAACCCTATCCTATGGAAAAACCCGTGGAATTAGTCCTAGGTGCTTCCGTGGACAATCAACCCAGCATTGAGTTAATTATCGGCGAATTAGGCACAGAAAGTGGAGCAATGGAGGTCTATTTTGATGGTGATAAATTAATTACTCGTTCCCTCGGTAATGGAGAAACTAGCGTCCAACCCTTAAATGATCGCGAGGGGGCCCGATCGATCGCTAAACTCGATCCTTTAGGTTTTCGGGGTAAAGATCGCATTAAAGTGCAGTTCTGGATTGATGATCAGTGTTTTCTGCGGATTAATGTGGAAGATTTACTCAGTCAAGAATTGTTACTAAATAATCAAATCGTCACCAAATTAAGCTAGGGTTTACGGCAAAAAGTTGCTCGTGGGGGCAGGGTGTGGGGTGTGGGGTGTGGGGTGTGGGGTTTTACCGATTTTGAGGTAGTCAGTTACCTAATTTTCAGGGAAAAAGTCCAGGGATTTTACCCCGGATCACTCCAATGGTCAACACTTTTTGAGGGAAAAAAGTCTAAAAGCCTTATCTAACAAGGTTTTTAGATTTATTCAGCAAACCCTACCTAATTTTTAGGAAAAAATTACCTGAATTTTACCCCCGCTTACTCCCATATCTGGTACTTTTTGATTTCCAAAAAGTCTAAATTTTAGATTTATTCAGCCTGCTCTAAGCTAGAGTTGGCTTCACCTAAAAATCAAGTGCAGACTCATAGTAAGTTTGCACTGATATTATCGCAATATTCTGTTTTACCGGTGGCTTTATCGACTGTGATCGCGCACGGGGATCGGGATTAGTTCGGGTTCGGGTTCGGGTTCCGGACCAAAAACACTTTCGATCAGTTTGCGCGCCCATTCTCTCAACTTGTCTATCACTTCATCTAAATAGTCCATTGACCAAATGGCTCCTTTGAGATACTAGCTATGAGTTTTCGTCGATTGATCCCCGCAACAGCTTGATTCTAGAGAATTTTAACTAATTTTCATCGTTTGGCTGTTAAATCTGACGAGCGGGGGAATCTATATCTTGTATTTATATTAAGCTTAACATAACTTTTTAGTCTGAGTATATATTCTTGGCAATTCTTTTTTAAGACATTATTAATAAATTCCGGCGTAGGCGATCGAGGGCGGTATAGGCACTAATCTGGCGAATTGTCAAGCGATCTCGATTTTCTCCGAAACGATGCTCTGATACGGTAACATTTCCCTCAGGACTGGCTAAACCGATATAAACTAGGCCCACGGGTTTTGTCTCACTGCCTCCTCCTGGTCCGGCAATACCCGTGATACTGATCCCCCAATCCGTAGCGAGGCGTTTTTGCACCCCTAGCGCCATCTGTTGGGCAACAATGGCACTGACAGCCCCGAAATTATTTAAATCCCCTTCATTTACGTCTAAGAGGGCAACTTTTACCCGATTATCGTAGGAAATAACCCCACCCCCAAAATAATCGGAACTGCCGGCGATTTGGGTGATAATTTCCCCTAATCCCCCTCCAGTACAGGATTCTGCCACACTCAAAGTTTGTTTTTGCCACCGCAAAAGTTCCCCCACCACCGCAGGTAAAGTATCATCATCAGCCCCAAAATAATCTAATCCGGCGATTTCCTTAATTTCCGTCGCTACCGGTTCAATTACCTGCAAAGCAGCCTCTAAAGAAGGGGCTTTGGTCGCAATTCGCAAACGCACTTCGCCTAAACTAGCATAGGGGGCAACGGTGGGATTAGTCAGATCAAATAAATGGGCAACTTTTTCCGCTAAAGCTGACTCACCGATACCGCGAAATTTGAGGTAACGACTATAAATCCTCTCTTTGCCCCATCCTTGACTTTCTAGGTAAGGAATCGCCGTTTCTACCCACATTCTCTTCATTTCTGAGGGTACTCCGGGGAAAGTGAGAATAGTCACGTTAGCCTCTGGTTGCCAGATCATGCCGGGGGCGGTTCCCGTCGGATTTGGCAAAAAATCGGCTCCCATGGGTATTAAAGCCTGTTTACTGTTACTAGGAGGCATTTCTCGCCCTAAGCTCGTAAATTTAGCCTCGATTTCTGCTAAAATCTCCTGATCTTCTCTGAGGGACGTTTGGAAAAAATCGGCGATTGTTTCTGTGGTTAAATCGTCGGGAGTCGGTCCGAGTCCGCCAGTAAAAATTAAAATTGAAGAACGTTCTCGGGCAATAGCGATCGCTTTTTTCAGTCTTTCTACATTATCCCCCACCACCGTTTGATAATAATGGGGAATGCCTAATTTTGCCAATTCTAGGGCTAAATATTGGGCGTTAGTATTAACTATATCCCCTAATAATAATTCCGTTCCTACACAAATAATTTCAGCGGCCATAATTTTTAGCAATTAGCTTAAGATTTTCAATTTTGATCATCAACTTATCTTCTGTCACCACAGTTCGATCGGGTTTCGGTAACGATGGTCATGGAAGTTAACAATATCAGTGCGCTCCAACATTATACCAGTAAGCTATCAACAATCAAAGTCTTTTATATTAAATATCACTTTGTTGCTGAACAGCCCATATATGATTATGGGTAGTGATTCGATAGTAGTGGTAGTCTAATGTGGAGAATCACATAGGGGCTATCTGGTACTTTATCCATGACTATAATGCCCAATTAGCAAGGTTTGAGCTATCACCACGACAATAAAATCACTACCTATTAGCAAACGTAAAATCAGCGTACTATTCCCCTATATAACACTAATTGATCAGGCTCTTCTAGAGTAGTGATGATATATTAGCAGAAAATAATCCACGCAAGCTTCTGCAAGTAAGGCTCACCAGAATTCAAAAAAGCAATTTTAATCAAAAAAGCTTTTGGCTTTGTTGGATTCCAGGCTATTTAAGGGGTTAGGCTCATTTAAACTACTAATTTGCTATAACCAGTCTAGGAGAGCCATGGATCATAATCAAGCATAACAAAGTATTGCCGATCATCACCTCTTCCTTCCTGCTATCAAAAACCCTATATGCTCTCTCCCACAGTACGATTACCAGATTTAGAGGAGCTAATTCAACAACGTAGTTACTTTGTCCTTCACGCACCACGACAAACAGGGAAAACCACCGCAATGTTAGCCCTAGCAAAACAACTTACCGATAGAGGAAATTATGCCGCAGTCATGGTATCAGTGGAAGTAGGAAGTCCATTTAATCATGATCCTGCTGCCGCAGAATTAGCAATTTTAGGAACTTGGTATAATACAATTCAAGATAGTTTACCGACCGAATTACAACCACCTATTAAACAATGGCAGCAGGAAGAACCAGGAAGCAGAATTAAGGCTTTTTTAAGAGGTTGGGCAAAAGCTATAAATCGACCTTTAGTATTATTTATAGATGAAATTGATTCTTTACAAGATCAAACATTAATTTCTATTTTACGACAGTTAAGAGATGGTTTTCCTCAACGTCCAGAAAATTTCCCGACCTCAGTAGGATTAATTGGTTTACGAGATGTGAGAGATTATAAAGTAGCATCTGGTGGTAGTGATAGATTAAATACATCTAGTCCTTTTAATATCAAAGTTGCTTCTCTGACTATGCGAAATTTTAATCTTGCAGAAGTGGGAGAAT
>VYLL01000483.1_pt1 | contig 14862 bp, 13 predicted proteins | sample 5114301 | NCBI WGS metagenome assembly VYLL01 (sample SAMN12291809, study PRJNA351875) | freshwater metagenome | isolation source: freshwater lake | place: USA: Michigan, MSU2 Lake | collected 2011-08-16 | reverse complement strand
GGAGCTCGACCACCTGCACCGACCGGGACGGCTGCGGGAGAACAACAGGGCGGAGAACTCCCACCTGCCGATCCGCCGGCGAGAGCGGCAGCAGCAGCTGTTCAAGAGCCAAGCTTCAGCCCAGCGTTTCCTCACCACTCACGCCGCGATCTACAACACCTTCTACACCCAGCGACATCTGATCAGCCGATCCACTCTCCGCCGCTTTCGCGCCGGAGCGAACACCGCATGGGTGGCCGCTACGGCCTGAGAAGGCAGGGCAGGGTGAGCTGCGGCCGGAGGCGGTTAACCTGACAGCGCTATCAAGCTCCGCGTATCGCTCCGCGGTCAATGTCTGGTTATGGTGCCGAGCCGGCGCCATCCTGCTTGTGCCACAGCTCACGGACGCGAACCGGAGCACGGCTTCGATCGCCTTTGACACCTTGGCGACGTTGTGGCGCCGCGTGGGTCGCCGCCTGATCACGACTCCGAGCGACCGACGATCCGTCGAGAGGCGCAGCCTCGAAAAATTGGCGCCAATGTCAACTTGGTGTTACCTTAAACGCGTTTAGTGTAAATCGATGAGACCATGCCGACACCGCACCGCTCCCCGTTCGCCGTCCGTCGTAGCCTGAAGAAACTCGGGCTGGACATCAAGGAGGCACGCCTTCGCCGCGCCCTGCCGGCCAGCGTCGTCGCCGCGCGCGCCTTTACCAGCCGTCCCACGCTGCAACGCATAGAGGCCGGGGACCCCGGTGTAGGCATCGGCATCTATGCCGCTGTCCTGCAGGCCCTTGGCCTGCTGGACAATCTCGGCGAGGTCGCCGACGCCAGTCGCGACGAGACCGGCTTGACGCTGTCGGCCAGCGCCCTGCCGAAGAGAGCCCGCCTCAGGACCGCGAAGCGGACATCGGCATGAGCGACGTCGAGGTCCATGTGGATCTCCAGGGCGAGGCCCTGCGTGTCGGCACGCTGCGTCGCCACGCCGGACGCGGCCAGGAGACGGTAACGTTCGAGTATGATGAGGCTTGGCTCGAGCACGACGCCCGCTTCTCGATGGAGCCTGCGCTCCAACTGACGCGCGGCGTGTTCGCGCCGGCCAACGGCGCGCCCTTGTTCGGCTCGATCGGCGACTCCGCCCCAGACACTTGGGGCCGTCGCCTGATGCAACGGGCCGAGCGAAAGGCGGCCGAACGGGAGAACCGGGCACCGAGAACCCTTCAGGACGTCGACTACCTGCTTGGAGTGTCCGATGTCTCGCGGCTGGGTGCCCTGCGCTTTCGTCCGGTCGGCGGCGAGGCCTTCGTCAACGAACGGGGACAGGGCGTCCCGGGCACCGTCGATCTCGGACGACTGCTTGCCGTCACCGAACGGATCGGCCGCGATGAAGAGACCGAGGAGGATCTCCAGCTGATCTTCGCCCCAGGCTCCTCGCTGGGCGGAGCGCGGCCGAAGGCGTCGGTGATCGACCAGCACGGACGATTGTCGATCGCCAAATTCCCCAAGGAGACGGATGACTACAGTCTGGAGACTTGGGAGGCGGTGACGCTGGATCTCGCCCGGGCCGCGGGCCTCCGCGTGGCCGAACATGACCTGACGGTCGCGGGCGGCAAGTCCGTGCTGCTCTCCCATCGCTTCGATCGGGAAGGCGCGCACCGCATCCCCTTTCTGTCGGCGCTGTCGTTGATGGGGCTGAAGGACGGCGAGCAGGCCAGTTATCCGGAGCTGATGGATGCCTTAGCAGGCGTCGGCGCCGACGTCGGCGCCGACGCTTCCGAACTCTACCGGCGCATGGTGTTTAACGCCCTAGTCTCCAATGTGGACGACCATCTGCGCAATCACGGCTTCCTCTGGAGCGGCAAGGCTGGGTGGCGGCTGTCCCCCGTTTATGACGTCAACCCCACGCCGACGGACATCAAGCCTCGCGCCCTGACCACCGCCATCGTCCCGGCCGCCTTCGATTGCGACGTGACCCTGCTGTTGGAGGCGGCCGACTACTTCAACATTGACGAGGCCGAGGCCCGGGCCGCCGTGCGGAGCGTGGCCGAGGTCACGGCGACCTGGAAGGAGGCCGCGGGCCGTCGCGGTGCCAAGGCGGCGGAGATCAAGCGGATGACCAGCGCCTTCGAGCACGAAGACCTGACCAAGGCGCTCGCCCTCTGACCCCGCCCCTTCAGGTCCTCGACACCGATCTCGACGCCTTCGTCGAGCCCACTGAATACTGGGCCACGGGCGGACGGCTCGATGAAGACGACTTCTCGCCCTGGACCGAAGATCGTGTGCGGGTGACCTGCCCCTGATTTTTCCTCCACGGGGAGCTAGAGTCCGGCCATCAGAGGACGGACATGAAGCGAGCGAGATTCACGGAAGAGCAGATCATCGGGATCCTACAGGAGAACGAAGCTGGGGCGAAGGCGAGCGCGCTGGCCCGCAAGCACGGCGTGTCAGAGGGTGCGTTTACGCCCGGAAGGCCAAGTTCGGCGAGCTGAGCCATGCCGGGAGTGAGGCCCCATCCGACCGGCTCCACTTTCAGGTGTCCGGACTGACCGTCTCCGCTCCCAGCAATCGCAGCCGGCGTGACGGATAACTTGGCAACAGACCTGCACCCTGCGGAGTCTGCCTGGGCCATGAAACGCTGCCGCCGCTGTCGCGGCTATTGACGACGGCTGGCTTCGGCGACACCCTTTGCCTCGCATCAAGAGAGCGGTCGCTGTGGCCGTCGCCAACCTGCCTTCCCGGGCAAGGTGGCTCCCGAAAGGGGATGTGGCCGACCGGCAAACTTACGGGCTCTCGGACCATCCCCTGTCGCGCTTCTCGTTGATGCAACGGAGCACGACGCATGAACCGCATCACCACCGGACACCTAACCCCCGTCACGGGCCTCTTCACCTCTGAAAGCGTCAGCGACGGCCATCCCGACAAGATCGCCGACCAGCTCTCCGACGCCGTCCTCGACGCGGCGCTCGCCCAGGATCCAAGGGCGCGGGTCGCCGTCGAGGCCGCCATCAAGGGCAACTCCGTCTGGCTCTTCGGCGAGCTGACGGGGCGCGATCTCCACCTCGACTACGACCGCATCGTACGGGACGTCCTGACCGGCATTGGCCACGGTTCCGGCCAATGGGGGCTGGACCTCGCGACGCTGGACGTCCGCACCTCCATCACCCTGCAGTCCGAGGAGATCCGCGACGGCGTCGACGGCGGCGCCGACACGGGCGCCGGCGATCAGGGCATGATGTTTGGCTACGCCACGCGCGAGACCTCTGAGCGCCTGCCCACGCCGATCGCCCTGGCTCACCGGCTCATCCGACGTCACAGAGAGGTGCGCGAACGCATCGGCGGCCTGGGCCCCGACGCCAAGGCCCAGGTCAGCGTGCGCTATGAGGAGGGCGTTCCCCTCGGCGTGCAAACCGTTGTTATCAGCAGCCAGCACGCCGCGGACCTGTCGCTCAATGAGGTCCGCGAGATCCTGAGGGAGGAGATCATTCGGCCCGTTCTCGGCGCCGACGCCGACAGGGCCGATCTCCTGCTCAATCCGGCGGGGAGCTTCATCCAGGGCGGACCCGTCGCCGACGCCGGCCTGACGGGGCGCAAGATCATCGCCGACACCTACGGCGGCTTCGCGCGCCACGGGGGAGGGGCTTTCTCTGGCAAGGACGGCACCAAGGTCGATCGCTCGGCCGCCTATGCCGCAAGGCAGCTGGCGCTGAGCCTTGTGGACGCCGGGTATGGCCATGCCTGCGAGGTCCGACTGGCCTACGCCATTGGCGTGGCGGAGCCCGTCGCCATCCATCTGGACCTGCAGGGCGGGCAGAGCCTCTCGCTCGACGTCGGGGCAGCCGACCGTCTGCTCGACGCCCTTCGCCCCCGATCGATCATCGACCGCCTGGGCCTTGAGGCCCCCGGCTATCTGCCCTCGGCCAGCTTCGGCCACTTTGGCCGCCCGCAGTTTGCCTGGGAGCAGCCGGCGGTGGCTGCCCTTCTCGGAGATCAGGAGGCAGCCGCCGATTACCCCTTCACGGTCGAGCCGATCAGCGAGAGGAGCGTCGCATGACAAACTATGTGCTGCCGAAGGCCTGCTCGACGTCCGAGGCGATCGAGATCCTGATCGGCGCGCTCGCCCTTGAGCAGCGTAGCCACTGGGCGGCTCCACCCCTCTTCATGACGGCGAGGGCGACGCACCTCGCCGCCAAGCTGAGGGCCTATCGCGACCGGCATGAACAGGCCCGGGGGCGATTGCCGTCAGCCGCTCACCTGGCGCTGGCGACCGACCTCATGCTCCGCTTCCAGCCGGAAGACTTTCGTGAGCGAGGGTCGAACCCCTGGGTGCTCGAGAACGAGTTTCCGGTTCTCTGGCAGCTCACGGAGCAGTGCCTTCCGCCCCTGCCCAAGGCCTTCAGCGACTGGGGCATTATGCTGGCCCAGGTGTCGCCCAACATGATCGCGGAGGGGCTGTGATGTCGTCCAATCCTGGACAGGGGGCTGCGCGAGCGCGCGGAGTGGGCCAGATGATACCGAATGAGCGCCTCGCCGAGCACTCGGTCGTGATTTCGGAAGACCTGATCGCCGACTACGAAGCCGCAGACTACTGGGTTGATCTACCCTCCGGGCGGGTCGTTCTGAAGGTCGGCGAGCCGATGCCATTGGCTCCCGAACTGCCGGAGGGAACACGATTGGCCATCGTCACGGCCTGTAATCCGTTCAGCAGGCCGCTCGATGCTTCGGAAAACGCAGCGCGGCAGAAAGCGCTGATCGAGGTGGTTGAGGCGGCCGGATTGGCGTGGTTTCCGGCCGCCGGAACAGATCCGTCAGGGGCTTGGGAGCCTGAGCCGAGCGCGGGCGTGATCGGTGCGTCCGAAGAGCAGCTCGATGACTGGATGGAGCGTTTTGGACAGAATGCTGTCGTCGTGGGCCCTGGCGGTGGGCAGGCCGGCCTGAGGTTTCATCCTCGGGCAATGATGACGCGTGAGCGACCTCAGCGATTGTTCCACGCAGACCCGGGCAACGGAGGTTCGACGACCCGATAGAAGGTGCGAGGGCATTTGGTTCTCGGACCAGACCAGGGGATGGATCACTTCGAGGGCGCAGACCAGTCGAGGGGAGGGGGTTCGGTCGCGCCAGCGATAGAGCCCGACCCGTCAGGGGGACGCCCGGATTGCCATTACCTTTACGCCGCGAAGCGGCGTTCGCCGCCTGACGGCGGCAAGGGCTCGGCGAGAGGCGGTCCGTATGGTGTCACTTGACACCGAACAACTGTTTTGATAGCCTGGGCTATGAAGATCAGGAACGTGGTCCACAAGGGATTGCGACGTTTCATCGAAAGCGATGATGCCCGCGGGTTGCAGCCCGCCGTCGTGTCCAAGATCCGCCGCATGGTGACTTTCCTCCAGGACATGGAGCGAGAGGACGAGCTGCGGACGGTGCCGAGTTGGAAAGCGCATCTGCTGACCGGCGATCGCAAGGGCGCCTGGAGCCTGTTCGTGACGAAGAACTGGCGAATGACGTTTCGGATCGATCAGGACGAGATCGAGATCATCGACCTGGACTACGAGGATTACCACTAGGAGGTGGCAATGAACGCGATTTCTGGTTTCCGCTTGAAGAACCCTGCCCATCCGGGCGGCTTTGTGAGGCACGAGATCATTGAGCCTCTGGGGCTGTCGGTGACGGCAGCGGCCGAGGTGCTGGGGGTGACGCGGGCGACGCTTTCGACGCTGCTCAATGAGCGTGCGCACCTGTCTCCGGAGATGGCCTTGCGGATCGAAAAGGCCTTCGGCGTGTCGATGGATACGCTGATGCGGATGCAGAACAGCTACGACATCGCCCAGGCCCGCAGCCGGGAAGGGGAGATCAAGGTCGCGCCCTTCAAGGGCAAGCTGCTCGATCCCGAGCCCGCGATGATTTGACTTAACCGACACACCAAAAGACTGCCGTGCGCAGAGCTTGGCAGCTGGAGGAGGAGAACGGGCGGCTGAGGAAGCGGGTCGCGGGGCATCAGGACGCCGCAGTACGAGGGTGGAGCCCTCTCCGCCAACGTGGTGTCACCCTCAGTGAGGCGTGGCGGTCTGCCACCAGTTCCTTCGCCCTTGCCAATTCACCACCCGCGCCAGTTCCACTGCTCGATCGGCGGCAGGCGACTGAACGGGATCGAACCGTCGCTGAGCGGGTCGATGGCGTCGGCTTGCGCCAGGGCCCATTCGCGCCATGCGGCATAGTCGTGATGCTGAGCTGCTGGTGAGGCGTCTGCTGCGGCCACATAGGCCCGCACGGCCTGGGCCTTCGCATAGCGATCGGCTTGCCGCTCGAGACGATGTCGTAGCGCTATCTCGGCCTCCCGGTAGGCTTCCTGCTTCTTTCGGATGGCCTCCGCCTCCAGCCGGCGCTGGTGTTCCAGTTCGCGCTGCTCGCGCCGCACGCGCTGATCTGCGACTGCGGCTGCCAGGTTCGCGACGATCTGCGCGAGCTGCGCCTCCAAAGGGGTCTCTAGCTCCCTGTACTCGGACGGGGCCGAGACCCATTCGCGGATCTTCAGGGTGAGTTCGTCCGAAAGAACCGTCGCGCGGACTGTCTTTCGCTCCGGCTGCCACCGCAGCTCGTCCAGATTTGCAGGGCGATGGATGACCTTGCTGCGGACGTAAATGCGGAAAGGCACGGCGTCCTTGCCCTGTCGGACGACGAGCCACTCGCGGTCCTCGGCGAGTTCAAAGCCGCGCGCCTCCAGAGCCTTGAGAAGGGTGCTCGTGATGCGCAGCCGACGTCGCGCCAACGGCGTCGTCAGGTCCTCAAATCCGCTCACGCTCCAGCCGCGTCGCCGGTAGTCGCGCCGGCGCTCGGCATCCCGGTAGATCCAGTCATCGACAATCGCATGAGGCGTTCTCAGGTTTTGGGCGATGCGGATTTCCGGTCCTTCGATCGCCTCTGCAGCCGCTTCGATTACGGCCCTGGACAGCGCGGGCTTCGGGGCAGGCGGAGCGATCCGGACTTGCGCGCCCTCGGGGCGGGGCGGCAGCGGCGGGCGCGGCGGCAGGGGCTTGCCGTGGTGGCGCTTCGCCCACCATCCCCGCGGAGGAACAGGAATGCCGGCGGCGCGGCAGGCCTTGGCGAGACCAACGTCCGATACGCCAATGCTGCTGGCGATGGTGCGCATCGGCTCGTTCCAGACCCGCTCGTACAGCTCCTGGCGCCTGAAGACGTGACGGGGCATGTCGCGGGTATCTCCTGCTGGTCATGGTCGCTGTTGAAGCTACCGCAACCCTGCCGGCGGGGCCGTGGCGCGACCCAGTGGTCGTCCAACCAGCTGTTCGGGTCGGGCCTGGCCGAACGCCACGCTGACCGTAAGGGGTGTGGCCGGATCGTGTCTTATGGGGCGCCGGCCGTGCGGCTTCGTGGGCGGCGCACACGCTGGTGCCGGGCTGGAGCGCTACTGGACGCCTGCCGTGCCAGCAGGTCGTCAAGGCTGCTCGCAGGGGGAGGCCGGAAGAGCTTTTCGAGATCCTGTTCGCACCGAAGCGCGACTGCAGCCCGGACCATGTCGTTGAGCGAGGCGCGCCCCTCGGTCTCCAGGCGACGCCAGGTCCGGTGGGCGACGCCAGCCCGGCTGGCAGCCTCTGTCTGCGTCCATCCAAGGGCGATCCGGCGGTCCCGCAGCCGGCCAGCCAGCTCAAGCAGGATCTCGGGAGGGGTTTTTATCATCGGCCAAATGTGGCCATTTAAAGGGGTGAGTGCAAGTTAAATGGCCAAATGCGGCCGTTCATGGCGACGACTTACAGTCCACGGCTGTGCTCGATTGGGCGATCGGGCAGGGCGCGTTCGCCGGGGCGGCTTTTCTGGGAGAGGTTATTTTTGGATGGCGGCGAGCCGTTGTGCTCGCCTCATGAGTGGCGGATGCGCAACCAGCCGATTGAGCACATCGAGCCTGCGGAGATTGCCCGCCGCATACTCCGCATAAAGTGCGGAGTATGCGGTTGCCTTTGCGGTGATTGTCCGGCATATTCTCCGCACGGAGCGCGGTGAATATGCCGACTTACATCCACGAGCATAGTGACTGGCCCAACTTCAAGTGGGACATGGACGCCATAGCCGAGCCGCTCGCCGCCGTTTCGCGGCGGCAGGGGCGGCTTATTGGCAGGATGGAGGCTCTCGGCTTCAGTCTGCGTGAGGAGGCGGTTCTACGTACCCTTACACAGGACGTCCTGAAGTCCTCCGAGATCGAAGGTGAAACCCTCGACGCCGACCAGGTTCGATCATCGATCGCCCGCCGCCTCGGGATGGACATTGGCGCTCTTACGCCGGCCGATCGCAACGTCGAGGGCGTCGTCGAGATGATGCTTGATGCGACCCAGAACTACGATCAGCCCCTTACGGCCGAGCGTCTGTTCGGCTGGCACGCAGCGCTCTTCCCGACGGGATACAGCGGCATGAACAAGATCATTGTCGGCAACTGGCGCGATGATCGTGACGGACCGATGCAAGTCGTGTCCGGTCCGATTGGGCGCGAAAGGGTGCACTATGAGGCCATAGCGGCATCCGACGTCCCTGCCGCCATGGAGGCATTCCTCGACTGGTTTAACAACGCGCCGGCCATAGACCCTGTTCTCGCGGCAGCGCTCTCGCACCTCTGGTTCGTCACCATCCACCCGTTTGAGGACGGCAATGGCCGCGCGGCTCGCGCGATAGCTGACATGGCCCTCGCGCGGTCAGAGGGCACGCGGCAGCGCTTCTACTCTATGTCCGCACAGATTCGAGCCGAGCGGAGCGCCTACTACGACATGCTAGAACGTATCCAGAAGGGCGACCTAGACATCACCCGTTGGATGCTCTGGTTCTTGGCTTGCCTTGACCGAGCCTTCGACCGCGCCGAGGAAACACTGGCTAGCGTCCTGCGCAAAGCGGCCTATTGGGAGACCCACGGAGCCCAGGAAATCAACGATCGTCAGCGGCGTATCGTCAACGCGCTTCTGGATGGGTTTGATGGGCATCTGACGTCCTCCAAGTACGCCAGGATCACCAAGACCTCGCAGGACACCGCGACCCGGGACCTGAACGCCCTCGTTTCCACGGGCATGCTCATCAAGAGCCCTGCTGGCGGACGTAGCACGAGCTACTCGCTGCCAAGCCCCGCTTAGGCGCTCTCGTCTCGTGGCTGCGATTGCGTCCGGCGTGGCCATCGTCCGCTTGCGCGTTTCGCTGGCTTGACCGGCACAGGCTCGCAAATTTCCTTAGCAACCATCATCCCTGATGGCGTGTGCATTCGCGCCAACTCCCCGGAACCGTGATACTCGAAGACTGGCGTCCTACGGGTCCGCTGTTCGGGAGCTTGGCCTGGAGAACATCCATCGTCCGGGCCGGCTTCGAGAGAACAACAGGGCAGAGACCTCGCATCTCCCGATCCGAAGACGGGAGCGGAAGATGCAGCTCTTCAAGGGTGTTGTCAGGTTAAAGCCACAATTGGTGCCTTCAGTTGATTTTCACGCCCAAGAGGCGATCTGTGTTCATGTCGACAGGCCGACCACCCTTTGCTGAATTTCTTCGCTTTTTCGCACGCTCGGAGCCTCCAATTGGGGCCTTAGTAGAAGCTGCGAAACTTATCCTGACAGCACCCTCAGGCGAGCTGTCGAAGTAGCGGAACGGGTTGGTGGATTTGGCCACGCCAGCGACTCTATGTGCCAAGTTGTGGACCGGCAATCAGTTTGGGCTGACAGAGCCCTAGTTTCCGATAGGCCTCCGGCACGCTGAAGTCGCCAGAATTCTCGTTCGGAGCGCGCTTAGGTTGACGGATCGCTGACGAACGTCATTCTGCGAGCAGGGGTTCTTATGCGCGACGAAGACACCGATCTCGAGCGGGTGATCCACGAGAACAGTAAGCTCCGCGAGGAGACTCTGCTGGCTTTCGCTCGCGCGGTCAGTACCGACCGCATGGTGGCCGTCACCGGTGCCCTCTCCACCCGCGCCCTGGGCTATCCCTCGTGGACGGACTTCATTCGTAAGGCCGTTGGCATTGCGAGAGAGTTGGCGACATCGCTGGAAACCCGGCGCGGCCTGACGGAACCCCGCAGGCGTCGTGAAGCCGAGATTATCCATGAGATCCGCGCGCACGCGGACATGCTCCTTCAGCAGGGAGCCGGTCCACCAGACCCTCGTGTCGGCCTCTGGAAGCTTCATGACGCCTTTCGCCGCCTCGACGCGCGCATGCGCCGGACCCGCGCCGGGCTGGTGATCGCGGGCCGATACGAACCGCTCGCCATCCAGACCTTCGAAGCCTCCGTCGCCGAGCTGTTCACAAGACGTGCATCGCCTCCTGGCACGGCCCCGACGGGTGGCCGCCCTTCGGCCCTTCGCCCCCTGATTGAGAACCTCGGCATCAAGCGCTTCGCCACGCTCAACTACGATCTCGAACTCGAGCGGGCGCTCATGCTCCGCAGGGACGAACGCGATGTTCTGAAGGCGGCCGCGAAGCGGCACACGACATCAGACCCAAGGACGTCCGGCGCTGCGGACGACCGTCCAAGGGGTTCGGTCCTCGATTTCGTCGGCCCTTCTTCCAGCGGCAGACCGATCGTCGCCGTCACCCCGAACATCATGACCCGGACGATGGGCCACGGCATGGTTGTCGAGAGCGACATCGTCAATCGCGAGCGTCCGGACCGTCTGTTCGAGTTCGCGGTGGGATCGTCGGAGACGAGCGCTCACATCCTTCATCTCCACGGTCGTGCGGACATCCCGGGCTCGCTGATCGCCAACATCCGCCAGTACGATCGCCTCTACCGGCTCGACGATCTCTACCGGGATCCGTTCGACCACAGCCTCAAGGTCCTGTTCGGTGGCAACCCCATCCTCTTCGTCGGCATCGGCATGACCGAAGAAGAGCTCAATCGCACGCTTCAGTACTATGTGAGCAACGCTCCCGTTCGCCGCCCTGCGCCGATGTTTTTGATCTGGAACACGACGGGCGTACCGCCGGAGGAGCGGATCCGCTTCATGCAGTCGCGTCGGCTGGATTTCCGGCGGCGGCTGGGCGTGCATGTCATTTTCGAAGAGGATCTGCGACCGCCTTCCAGCACCTCCGAACCGATGACGCCCGCGCAGCAGCAGGTCGCTGACCCGGAGATCGCGCTGAATGCGCTGGCCGATCGGGCGTCCGAGCGCCTGACCGCGCTCCTCGCCCCGTTCCGGGCCGTCACAACGCTCAAAGACCCGTCGCCCTCGCTGGCGGCGTTCGCCAGGGAGGCGGCGAAGATCGAAGAGGCGATCGTCTCGAACCTGAGCCCGGGCGCTCCGCCGGCGGACCTTCCGGCCGCAGAAGAACAGGCGCTTGTGCGATCGCTGGCGGCTCTGCCGCCTCTGGTCGCGCGGCTCGATGGAATCCCGGCTCACGGGGCCGCCTGGCGGCGCATCGAACAGAGGTTCGAGAACCGCGACGCCGGATCCTGCGGCTATCGGATGTGGGGTGCGCTCGGTCTCTCCCGCATGGTGGCGGATCAGGACTGCGACGCGGAGTTGAAGCGCCTGCACGGCAATGGCGCCAGCCACCCCAGTCCTCTCATCTTCGCTGCGGCGCGACAGGGTTTCGGCAGGGGCGAGCTCGGCGAGCGCCTGATGCGGATGGGACCCGGCGATCTGCCTATCGACCGTGAGACGCTGCGATCGACCCAGCCTCACAACCGACTGCTGGTGAACGCTGGCTTCAGCTACGACAGCGACGCGGTGCTCGTCGGCATCGCGCGTTTCCTCAACAAGCGCGGTCGACACCCGGAGCGCACAGACTTCTGCCGGGAGGCTCTGTTCGCCTCGGGCGAACTGTTCAGCACCCTCGATGACGTTCTGATCGTGATCAACGGGGCGGACCGCTTCTTCGGCTTCGACGGCACTCCGCTCAGCGCCGAGCTCGATCACATGCTCCGCTGCGCCCAGAGGGGCGGGCGGGTGCAGTTCCTGCTTCTGGGCACCGAGCGCATGCGTCCCTACTGCGAAGCCATCGGCTCGTCGCTCCAGACGCTGTCCGCCGAGCCCCCCGCCGAGACCTCAAACGGGTCCGGATCGGAACCTGCGGGCGAGGCCCTCACGTTCCGCCTTCAGGCCCTGACAGGGCGCGGCCATCATCCCCTGAAGTCGAGTTATCTGGACTGGATCGCGGACCGGTTCATGGCGCGAGCGGAAGAGGCGAGCCGCCGTCCGCAGGATGCGCCGGAGAAGAGAACGCTCTCCTGGCCTGAGGACTACGACATCACCGAAGCGGCGGCCAAGCGAATCGGAGATGCCCTGCGTCTGCATCCGGATCAGCTGACGCGCACCTTCTACGACGCCTATCTCGCGCCCTCCCTGCTTCGAATGCTCGGGATCAATTGTCCGGCCACGTTCGAGGTGCTTCGGACCATGTCCTTCATCGGCGCGCCGGTCGACGCCCCTGTTCTCCTTTACGCGCCGAAGGTCCGCGCCATCCTGGGAGAAACGGAGGAGGGAACCGACCAGATCGATGACGCCGGCCTGCGCTCGGGCCTCGAGGCGGTGCTGAAGGATCTTCACGATCTCGGCCTGATCATCGCCTTCGAGCCGCACGATGAATCGCGCGCCGCCAGATCCGCAAAGCGACGGAAGAAAAAGCCCTCGACCTCTCCGGACGTCATGACCGCGCGGTTCGGTCTGCACCGCTCGCTCGCGACCTATCTGCGCGACCGTCACGGCGTCCCCATCAACGACGCCAAGCTGGCCACCACCTTCAACATGTCGCTTTTCACCAGCGAGCCGGGCGACAGCTACTCGCCCGACCCCGACTTCCACGACGAACTCGGTCATCTCGTCGACGATCTCGTCGGCGCCTGGCACGACATCGGGCGCGACGGCTCGCCGGGCAGCACTTCGATCCTGACAGCCGAGCAGAGGGCTAGCGTCAGTGAGCGGGAGCTCCAAGCGATCGCACTTCATCCCGATGACGCCGAACAGGCCCGGCGGTCACTGGATGTCCGCAGCAGTCGGATCGCGTCGGCGTGCCTGCGCGCGGCTCTGTCGCTGGTTCGCGGATACTATTCGACCAGCTCCCTGCTCAAGTTCGATCGTGATGACCGGCTGGCCCAGCCTGATCGGGACGGGGCCCTGACCGAGCATGCCCAGCGCCTGGACCGTATCATGCGGGGTTTCGCCGCCACCATGGCCGCCCGGGACATCGTGCGTTCGCTGACCCGCAAGGGTGACAAGCTTCCCAAGAAAGTCCTCCGCCATCTGGGACCGGAGCCCTTTTATGAGGACGATCTGGTCTGGCTCCAGAACGAACGCGGCGTCGTCGCCCTGGCGCAGGGGCATCTGTTTGACGCCGTGCGGGCGCTGGGCGAGGCCAAGCAGACCAATCGCCTCATTGAGATCCAGTACCACGGGCACAACTGGCGCCGGCTCTCGCTGAACATGGTGGCGGCGCTGATCGAGCGGGCCGATCTCAAGCCGGCCGAGAAGCTCCTCGATCGCATCGAGCAGACGATCAATGCGCCAGCCTGGCTCGGCGACGAGGCTCCGGGACAGGGCAGCCGGCTGGACGGAATTCGCGACCTGCTTCGCCGGTCGGACACGCCCCCGATCCGGGGGGACCGGCTGCACTCCCGGGAGGAACTGCTGATCACGGCAATGGTCACCGGATATCGCGGCCTGATCGCTCAGATCCGAGGGCGATATCATGAGGCCCGCACAGCCTACCTGGCGAGCACGGAGATGCTGCGTCGTCTGGGCGAACAGCGGGCCTATGCCCATTTTCAGCGTCACTACGCTTCGCTGCAGAGCTTCATCGGCGACAAGGAGTCCGCGCGGCAGGAGATCGAGTACGGCATCGCGGCAGCAGTCTCGGCGCGTCAGATGGACATCCTGCACCGGTCGAGCGTGGTCCGCGCCGACATCGTTCATGCGCTCAGCGCCGACGCCAACGTCCGCCGAAATGCCCTGGAGGACGTCAAGAAGGCGCTGCGCTACTCCACCCTGTCGGACTGCTACCGGGTCAGGATCGAAGCCAGCGCAAGTCTTGCACGCCACATGCGTCACGGCGGTGACTACGACACGGCTCTGCGCTACGCCGCCGACGGCCTGACGATCGCCAGCCGCTACGGCCACAGTCTCCAGAAAACCTCCCTGCGGATCGAGGTCGGCCGGATTCTGCAGCAGCGCGGCGATCCCCGATCCGGCAAGGCGCTTCTGGACAAGGCGGTGGAGATCGGCTCGGGCAAGGGCCACCAGCAGGCGCTGGAAAGGGTGCGTCGTGCCGACAGCGACGACGGCCTCATGCCCCTCCCATCGAACCGGACCGACATCACGGTCTCGCTGGGAGATCGATGATCATGCCGACAGAACCCTTTCGTCTCTGCCTGAAATCTGGTCCGCGTCTCCTCGTCGGCCGCCATCAGAACGCGGCAAACGCCCATTCTCGGACTTCGGACGCTTCCGCCTCGGTCGTCACCCAGAGTGGTCGTCCGGATGAAGCCAGAGCCTGGATTACGGCGGTGCCCGGATGCCTCCACTTGTGATACGGCGCGGCCGAAACCACGCAGAAGGTGGGCGACAGGGCCGCCAGCAGGTCGGGGTGGAAATTCCGCTCGGAGCCGTGGTGCGGCAATAGCAGTGTCATGACGCGCGTCCGCATATGCCGATAATGCGCCAGAAAATCCTGGCGTCGGGTCAGGGTCTTCAGGTCGGCGTCTCCCGTGCCCAGCCAGCCCACCTCGGGTTGTACGCGATGTTCTGACAGCCAATGCCCAGCAGACACCGAGTGCGCTGTCGTCGGTCGCCCGACGGTGTTGACAGGTTAAAGCCACAATTGGTGCCTTCAGTTGATTTTCACGCCCAAGAGGCGATCTGTTCATGTCGACAGGCCGACCACCCTTTGCTGAATTTCTTCGCTTTTTCGCACGCTCG
>VYLL01000348.1_pt1 | contig 14869 bp, 17 predicted proteins | sample 5114301 | NCBI WGS metagenome assembly VYLL01 (sample SAMN12291809, study PRJNA351875) | freshwater metagenome | isolation source: freshwater lake | place: USA: Michigan, MSU2 Lake | collected 2011-08-16 | reverse complement strand
CTCATCGCCGTAGGTGGTGAAATCTTTTTCGACTTCGATAAATAATTCCGTGTCTGCCAGGCGAACTTTATCCCCGATGGTGGGGCCGTAGGTTTCAGCATAGGTGCGGCGATCGATGCGATAATTCATAGGGGGAATTCTTGAAAATCGAGATCGATTATACGATCGATTTTCCGGCAATTATCGCTTTTTCGGGATTTTCTTCCATTTTTAATCTGGCTCGTCTTCGAGGATTTCTTTGGCTTTCAGTAAAGCTTGGCGATGTTCTTCGGTGACGGTGGGATATCGTAAACCGAGGGATTCCAGGGTGTAATAAATAACCGCCCCCACAGCTAAACGGGTAAACCATTTGCAATCAGCTGGGATAATATACCAAGGAGCCCACTCGGTACTGGTATGATTGAATACCTCCTCGTAGGCTTTCATGTAATCATCCCAAAAAGCCCTTTCTTTGACATCATTTTCGGAAAACTTCCAGTTTTTTTCGGGGCGATCAATTCTTTCTAAAAATCGTTTTTTCTGTTCTCCTTTAGAAACATTGAGAAAGAATTTCAGGACAATAACCCCATTATTAACCAGATATTTTTCAAAATTATTAATCTCTTCAAAACGCCGCTGCCAAACTTTCTTTGTTCTGTCTTCTGGGGGGAGTTTTTGCCGTTCCAATAAATCTTGATGGACGCGCACGACTAATAATTCTTCGTAGTAAGAACGATTAAAAATACCGATACGACCCCGCTCCGGTAAAGCTTTATAATATCGCCAGAGATAATCGTGGTCTAGTTCTTCGGCCGAGGGAACTTTAAAGCTAAATACCTGACAGCCTTGGGGATTTAAACCCGACATAACGTGCCTGATCGTACCATCTTTACCTGCCGCATCCATCGCTTGCAGATTAATTAACAGGGCATAGGTATCCTGAGCATAAAGTTTATCTTGAAACTCGGCCATTTTTTCGATACCCTGTTGCAGCAGCAAAGTGGCATCTTCTTTGGTAATGTAGTCTGGCTTAAACCCGGGATCGTAGTCTTTGTGCAGAGAAATTTCTTTACCCGGTGGCACGATTAAGGATTGTAAAAATGCTTGGCGATCAATTTTGCTGACCATGCTCTTCTCCTTGATTGTTTTGACCCCTAAGATTACATTGTAGCACTTTTGCTCGGAAAATATCTAACTCTTGAACCAGCAAGCCAGGGATGAACTGGCAGAAATGACCTAGAAACAAGTATATTTAAATAATCGATTTTAGCGACTCCTCATCTGACGAGAAAGTAAAGAATAATTTTTAGGCGATCGCAAATTCGGTAAACTGTCGCACTTCGGGAGGTTGAAAAGCTAAAACTATCTCACTGCTGGGAATTCCTAAGCGCATTAATTCCGTGGCGATACCTGCTTCTATCCAATCTTCTTCAACATAAATTTTGTCATTTTTTAGACGAAGATAAACGGAAATTGCTTTAATTCGTTTGCGATTTTTCCAGCCAACATTAAACCAAAGATATTGGCTCCTATCATCGTCAAATATCAATGTTTCTTCTATGTCTTGATCGGGTACTTGTGAGGAAATTTCTGCATATTCTGTGAGAATTTTCTTGATTATGCTTTGATAATAATTTAGTTTATCCATTGAACGATTCCTCCTGATTAGTGTCAACAATTAACAATAAAATTTGATACTTTTGCAAGATTATTTGTATGGCAGCTTGAGCAAAAAACTTTTCATAAATTTCTTGTCCGATTAAAAAAATAAAGAAATTAATACATACAAGATATTTATTACAATTTCAACAATTAATCTCGAAAATTGTCCGAACCACAGGTAAGACATGTACCATCATCAGGATCTATGACATTACCCAGACAATCTTCAGCTGTGCAATCTTCCCGCAATACTTCATAAGATTCATTACATACAAGGCAATAAATAGTGTTGCTAGTTGGTTCATTAGGTATTAGTTGAGCTAATCTTGGAATCTGTTCGTCTTCGTAATCTTCCCTAAAACCACTATAACAACTAGGACAGAAATAACGTCTTGTTTTTTTATTAAAATTAAAATATTTATTATTTTCTGAAGGTGTTAATAAATCAATTACAAGGTTTATTTCCAAAGCCAGCCAATTATATAATTCTCTGGTTTCAGAGCTATATAGAACAGATTCAGGTTCATTTTGAATGAATTGTCCTCGAATTTTTATCCACGAGTTTGGCTCTATCAAATAATGACAAATTTCTAGAATTTCAACAAACAGATCTTTAGTTTTTATATATAATTCAGGATCTACAGTGTGCATAATTATATTTCGCTTGCTTCTCAAATCTTCAAATCTTTGTCGAAAGTTATCTGGTAATCGATCAGTCGATACGGTATTATAAACTTTGACTAAATCCTGTGCATCAATTGTTTTAAATTCACTAAAACGGATATTGCGCTCATGAGATTTACTGGGATAATTACTCGGATCTCCTGAAATTAGTAAATACGGGCTAACTGTAGCAATATGACCTTTTAAGAGAAATTCGGTTCCTTGTTGAATAAGGGAAAGGGCTGTACTCAATGGACGTTGTGCTTGTTTCCAATATTGCTCAGATGACAATTGATCGATTACTTCTTCATTCTCATCGCTATAATACACATTATAAAAATATTCCGCATCCTTAAGTTTTGTATAAAAATATTCCGCATCCTTAAGTTTTGTAGATAAACTTATCAGCGTACCCCAAGCCAGATTTAAAAAATCAATGCCAGCGGATTTAAAATCATCTCCAGTCGGTACATCTATAATCATAATTTTTCGTACTCACTTTTATCATTTCATTTAAGGCGATTTATTGGTAAATGAGATTGTGTGGCTTTTCATCCCGCTCAAAATGATAGCGAACTTTTTTATTGTGTGGCTTGTACCCGAACTAAACTTGACTATACTTTGTGAGCCTCCGCATAAATCCGTAAAGCGGCGGACATTTTTTGTTCACAATCCTCGCCCTGTGATTGAAACCAAGCTAGGGTTTCGGGATCTACTTGAACAAGAACATTTACTTTCTCTACAGGTTTCCACCACCGCGATTTACTAAAAAACTCCTCGGTTAAGGGCGGAATATCGGATGTGTCGATTTCCTCTTCCGTAAGAGCGTCAACTTTCTCCCAATTCGTCTCGGAGGTATTGTTCATATCGTTTTCGTTCATAGGGTAAAGCTTTACGAAGTGAAATAATACGAATTGTATCTCTACTCGGTTCTGTAAAAACGACAACTACCACTCGGCCATCGAGCGTACCGATTCCTATCAATCGATCTTCGCCATAATTTTCTCGTTCGTCAAGGGAAACTCGAATGGGATGTTCAAATATCCGCTGCGCGTCCGCGAAGTCTAGATCGTGCTTGATGATATTCGCTCGGTTCTTTTGTCGATCCCACTCGAATTTCATATTTTTATTTTATCGAGTTGTCATTCCGTATATCGAAAAAAATCCTATAATTGTCGAAAATTCGATCGTTAGAGGGGTCATCTTGATCGAAATCAAAAGAAATCTTTCGCCTCGATCGAAATGACCCATAACCGGTCAACTAACTCAAAACACCGGAAGGAATCCCTAAGATATCCTCAATCTTAGGTAAATCTTCTAGGGGAATTACCTGGCCTTCATCCTCAAAACCAGCGATTTCAATTAAGATTGAGAATATTAATACTAGACAGGATAAGAGTTTCATATATCTAGAATGTATCAAACTAATCGGTCATGACTATAAAAACAAATCAGGGGGTAGATAACCCCCTTGCGTACAAACGACCTGGTAAATACATAAGAACTAATTAGCTGATGGTCTGAGTTTTTGTTGTATTTTAGCCTTTATTCGAGCAATGAAGCTGGATTTGTTCTTTTTTTCGGGATCTTCGTAGATAAAAGTTTTGGCACTACCATCTTCTAATATTTCAATTAACTTTAAACTAGGTGCTTGTCTCTGTTGTTTTAGTGACTCAGACATAATAGTTTCCTCTGTGGTTTAGGTCTTAACCCTACTGTTATCATGAGTCAATTGCTTAACCTAGTCAATACCCTAGACATTATTCTTCATTCTCCAGAGTAATTTAACAACGTTATTGTATTGTGTCATCCAGTCTAAAATACTACTATGCAGATTTCTATCATTCATTGAGCTTAAATCTGCACTATCATCGGTATCAACAGCTAATAGTCCCAGAATAGAACTTTTTTGCAGTGCAGCTACAGCTAACACAATTTTTATATGAGGATTAATTAAGAGTTCATTGTCTCTTTGGAGAGGGACATAAGAAGACGGTAATTGCTGGGAATTAGAAATATCAATAAACTCCAACGCATACTTTCTTTTAGTCTTCAGGTATGTGTAACCAATTACCCCTTCATCTAATTCAAAAAGTGCCTCTAGTTCCCTATCAGATACATTGCTAGTTTTACATACCATTTGGAGATTCCAAGTAAATAACTTTTGTCTCACTGGTATCCACAAGGATACTCGGATATTGCCTTGTAGATTAAATTTTTGTTTTATATCAACAGATAATTCTTCTAAAGAACTACTGATTGCTGGCACAATATTTAAGCGAATTGTTTCTAAAAGTTCAACAGTATCTTGTCCAGTCTGTGTTTGAGAGAGTAAAACAGGAATTCCTAAGATAATAATAGATATAATCGTAACTATTTGAGGGCTTTTTAATAATTTCCATTCCCTAGGTATAGGACTATTCTCTCCTGTAAAAAATGAACTTGCATCCCCTAAACCTGTCACAATCGCTACTATTAAGTATAACAAAAATATGAGCTTTTCCCAAGGCTTGAATTTTCTGAGAAAATAATCAAATTCATACTTAATAATCCTTGCAATAATTATTCGTTGTTGATCCTTAATCTAATTTCAAGTTTCTTTGACAATAAAAGGGACTGGATAAATCCTATCAATTCTAAATAAAACTGTTGTTTGACGATTTTCCCAAACTAATTTTTCAATGATAACATCTGCGTAGGCAACCCAATGTTCATTTACCAAAGGAATGGGAACATCAACAGGAATAATTCTATAATCTTCTTTGATCCCTTGATACTGTTTAGATAATTCCAAACTTTCTGGATAACCTTGAGATGGTTTTAACTTTAAAATACTATTCACGACACAGGGCATCCCCATAAATTTTACCTCTTTATTTTCTGAGCAGAGGGTGAGCTTTTTTATAGCCCACCCTAAACCTCATACTAACTCAAAACCCCTGAAGGAATCCCTAAGATATCCTCAATCTTAGGTAAATCTTCCAAAGGAATCACCCGGCCTTCATCCTCAAAACCAGCGATTTCATTAAAGTTCAAATAGCGGTATAAATCGCCAGCAAAAGGATTAATTTTCTCAGTGACAATTGCCAGGTATTCTTCAACGGTGGGAATGCGTCCTAGCAGCGCACAAACCGCCGCTAATTCAGCGGAACCGAGATAGACTCGCGCATCTTTTCCCATGCGATTATTGAAGTTACGAGTCGAGGTAGAAAATACCGTCGCTCTGTCTTCAACCCGCGCTTGATTGCCCATACAAAGGGAACATCCCGGCATCTCGGTACGCGCCCCAGAAGCGGCAAAAATGCCGTACATTCCCTCATCGCGCAATTGTTTTTCATCCATGCGGGTGGGGGGACAAATCCACAGTTTAGCCTTAGCAACTCCTGCCCCTTCTAATATCTTAGCAGCGGCGCGATAATGACCAATATTAGTCATACAAGAACCGATGAACACCTCATCAATTTTATCCCCGGCGCATTCCGACATTAACTTGATATTATCGGGGTCATTGGGTGCGGCGACAATGGGTTCTTTAATCTCGCTTAAGTTGACGGTGATAATATCCGCATATTCGGCATCCTTATCCGCCTCCATCAGCACAGGATTAGCTAACCATTGTTCCATTTTTGCTACCCGACGTAGGATAGTTTTGGCATCACTATAACCCCGGGCTGCCATATTTTTTAACAGAGCCACATTAGAGCGTAAATATTCCGCCACTGTCTCGGTACTTAACTTAATCGTACAACCGGCGCAGGAACGTTCCGCCGTGGCATCGGTTAACTCAAAAGCCTGTTCTAATTTCAAATCTGGCAGCCCTTCCATCTCCATAATCCGACCGTTAAAAACATTTTTTTTGTTCTGTTTTTCTACGGTTAATTTGCCTTCTTGGATGGCGACGTAGGGAATGGCATTAACAATATCCCGCAGAGTCACACCGGGTTGTAATTCCCCTGTAAAACGGACTAAAACCGATTCCGGCATATCCAAAGGCATTACTCCCAAAGCGGCGGCAAATGCCACTAAACCCGACCCCGCAGGAAAGGAAATTCCCAAAGGAAAACGAGTATGAGAATCGCCTCCAGTACCCACCGTATCCGGCAATAACATCCGATTTAACCAAGAGTGAATAATGCCATCTCCCGGACGTAAAGCGACCCCACCCCGGGTAGAGAAAAAGTCGGGTAATTGGTGATGAGTTTGAATATCAACCGGTTTCGGATAGGCTGCCGTGTGACAGAAACTCTGCATGACTAAATCGGCGCTAAAACCTAAACAGGCTAACTCTTTTAACTCGTCCCTGGTCATCGGGCCGGTGGTATCCTGAGACCCTACCGTAGTCATAATTGGGTCACAGGAAGTACCCGGCCGCACCCCGGGTAAACCGCAAGCTTTGCCGACCATTTTTTGCGCTAGGGTGTAACCTTTACCCGTGTCACTAGGCATAGTTGGACGAGTAAATAGGGTACTAGCCTCAAGTCCCAAGGCGTGACGGGTTTTATCGGTGAGACTGCGACCGATTAAGAGGGGAATACGACCGCCGGCGCGCACTTCATCCAGAATTGTGTCGGGTTTGAGGCTAAAAGTGCTAATAGTTGCGCCCGCTTCGTTGGTGATTTTGCCTTCGTAGGGATAAATTTTAATCACATCCCCCGTGTTCATTTGGCTAACATCGCATTCAAGCGGTAAAGCGCCGGAATCCTCGGCCGTATTAAAGAAGATAGGGGCGATTTTACTGCCTAAAATATAGCCACCAGCACGTTTATTAGGCACAAAGGGAATATCATCGCCAATATGCCAGAGAACCGAGTTAATTGCCGATTTTCGGCTGGAACCAGTCCCGACCACATCCCCCACATAGGCGACCGGATGGCCTAATTTTTTCAATTCGGCAATGGTTTCTAAGGACCCGGGTTGACGGGTTTCTAACATTACCAAAGCATGAAGGGGAATATCAGGCCGGGTGGTGGCATGGGGAGCGGGAGATAGGTCATCTGTATTGGTTTCTCCTGGGACTTTGAAGACGGTGACGGTAATTTCTTTAGCAAGTTTCGGTTTAGCGATAAACCAAGCGCCATTGGCCCAAGCATCGATGACCTGTTTAGCATAGGGATTGGTGTCGGATAATTCCAAAACCTCGTTAAATGCGTCGAATACCAGCAGGGTTTTACTTAAAGCGCTGGCAGCAGCGGCGGCGATATTAATATCTCTGGATTTCAGCAGTTCAATCAGAGAATGAACGTTATAACCACCTACCATGGTTCCCAGTAAGCTAACCGCACCCTGAGCGGAGATAACGCTAGATTTTATTTCACCTTTGGCAATTCCTGTTAAAAATCCCGCTTTAACGTAGGCCGCTTCATCAACTCCGGGGGGAACACGGTCACGCAGCAGGGTCAGCAATTCTCCCTTGAGTTCTTCGGGCGGATTTTTGAGTATTTCGCATAATTCCGCCGTTTGTTGAGCGTTGAGGGGAAGGGGAGGGATACCTAATTTCGCTCGGTCGGCAACGTGCTGATGATACGCTTCTAACATAGGTCTATTGTCTCCTAGTCTTCACTTGTGACGGTTTCTTCCTAGGTTACTGGATTTTTGCTAGTCTCTGAATTTCTAGGTTAACGAGAGATGACTTTGCTGTATGACTTCCATAAAATGAGAAAATAGCGATCGATTGACTATATTGAGGCTTAGATAATGGCTATCACCGATTCTGATCTAGATTTAGCACAATATATCGACCATTCTCTCCTCATCCCCACCGCCACCAGTGAACAATTAGAGGCTTACTGTCAACAGGCTGATCAATATCGTTTTCCCACCGTCTGCGTTTATCCTGCTGCCGTTAAGCAAGCTGTGCAGTTACTCCACGGTAAAAAAACTTTAGTTTCTACCGTGATTGGTTTTCCCGCGGGGGCCACTACCTCCGCAGTTAAACGTTATGAGGCTTTAGAAGCCGTAGATAATGGTGCTAAGGAGTTAGATGTGGTTATTAATCTCGGTTGGCTAAAAGATGGGAAATCTGAGCAATTATTCCAAGAAATTGCTAGTATTTGTCAGGAAACCGGCCAGACGGTAAAAGCGATTCTGGAAACCTCGCAACTGACGGACACCGAGAAACGTTTAGCGGCGGAGATTTGCATGGATGCAGGTGTGAGTTATCTAAAAACCAGTACCGGCTGGTTTGGAGGAGCAACAGTTAGCGATGTGAAGTTTCTGAAGGAAATTAGCAAAGGACGGGTAGGAATTAAAGCATCCGGCGGAATTCGTACCATAGAACAAGCGATCGCTCTTATCCGCGCCGGGGCCACTCGTCTGGGGACTTCCCGCGGTGTCGATTTAGTCCGTCAGCAAAAAGCTGCTTTTGAGGAGTAATACTAAATCCTGTTTAAAAGGTATAGGAAAGTGGGGTGTGGGGTAGTGGGGTAGTGGGGGGAGGTGGAAATTATGAATTATGAATTATGAATTATGAATTGGGGTGTGAGGTGTGGGGTAGTGGGTGTGGGGTATGGGGAGAATAAATAAAATAATCTCCTGAATCCTGACTCCTCTCCTGACAGCTAAAATGATGACTGACATTCAATAAAAATAAGGAGGTTTATTTGCCGATAATTCGCTGTGGTAATCGAGAATTTAGAGATATTCAAGGGATTGTTTTTGATAAGGACGGTACGCTAGAAGATTCGCGGGCTTTCTGGTACGATCGAGCTATAGCTCGGGTACAAGCCATTGAATCGCAAATTCCGGGTTTAGAGTCTTTATTAACTAAAACTTTTGGTATTGGGGCAAATAGTCTCAATCCTGCTGGTTTAATGGCAGTGGGCAGCCGCAGAGATAATCATATCGCCGCTGCCGGTTGTATTGCTTCCACTGGCCTCGATTGGTTAACGGCCATGGCGATCGCAAAAGCGGCCTTCCAAGCGGCCGATGAAAAGGTTCCCCCCCGCTTAAATCCCCTCTATCCCCACTGTTTAGAAGTCATTCGTTATCTGCACGCGGCCGGTTTACAATTAGCGATTCTTTCCTCCGATACCACAGCACGAGTTGAGCAATTTGTCAAGGAAAATCACCTATTAAATTATATTAAAATTGCCCGGGGATGCGATCGAGGTTTAAGTAAACCCGATCCCTTATTATGGCAAGAAACCTGTCAAGCTTTGGGGACCGCAGTGGACAAAACCCTGATGGTGGGGGACACTAGGGCCGATTGGGAAATGGCTAAACAGGCCAAATCAGCAGCAGCGATCGCAATTAGTTGGCAACTGGAAAACCATCAAGATTTACAATTAGCTGATGTGGTCATTAGAGAACTGACTGCAATCTCGGTTATCAGATAAGTAGGGAGGCACAATTATTTGTAGGATGGGTTAGCAGTAGCGTAACCCATGCAGACGTTGGGTTTCATGCTTCAACCCAATCTACGTTCTTCCCCCACACCCTACACCCCATACCCTACACCCCAATTCATAATTCCCTCTATGCTAACAATTGCCTTACCGAAGGGTGCTTTACTAAACGAAAGTATCCAAATATTTCAGAAAATTGGCTTAGATTTTAGTGCCTTTCTTGACTCAAAAAATCGCCAATTACAGATTACCGACCCCACTAACCAAGCGAAAGCATTATTAGTAAGAGCCACAGATGTCCCCGTTTATGTAGAATACGGTCAGGCACAATTAGGCATCGCCGGTTATGATGTTTTATTAGAAAAATCTCCCGATGTGGCTAATTTAATTGACCTAAAATTTGGTTACTGTCGGATGTCGGTAGCTGTCCCTGCTGATAGTCCCTATCAAAGTCCCTTAGATATTCCCCATCACGGTAAAGTTGCCTCAAAATTTGTCAATTGTGCTAAGGATTATTTTCGTCGTTTAGATATTCCCGTCGAGATTATACCTCTCTATGGTTCCGTAGAATTAGGCCCGATTACGGGGATGTCAGAAGCGATAGTTGACCTAGTTTCCACCGGTCGAACTTTACGGGAAAATGGTTTAGTAGAAATTGACGAATTATTTGCTAGTAGCGCTCGATTAATCGCTCATCCCCTCAGCTATCGACTAAATCGCGATCAGATTTTTTACTGGGTAGAAAAGCTCAGAGAAGCAACTACATCAATGGCAAAAGTTTAACGAATCAGCACCCACCTTATTAAGGGGGGATTAAGGGGGGATTAAGGGTAGATTTATCTTATTTCCCCCTAACTTAATTGTTTCAATAGTAAACCAAGGAGCGCACCAGCAAGAATTAACCAAGTAGAATTAACTTGAAAACGTAGTAGAAGAATAGCGGAGATAAGAGATAGAATGATAGCCAATAAATTAACAGGTAAATTACCGTAAGGTTGTAACCAAGTAGCTAGAGCTAAATTAAAAATTACTGCCACCATTAAAGCCACAGCACTAGCATTAATTGCGTCCAAAAAAGCACTCGTCCAAGGCGATTGTCTCAGTTTAGGAATGAGGGGATTAAGTAATAAAACAAAGATAAAAGAAGGAAAGAAAATCGCTAGAGTCGCCACAATTGCCCCCGATACTCCTAATATTTGATAACCGATAAAAGTGGCTGTGGATAACACCGGACCGGGGGTAAATTGACCCACAGCAATGGCATCTAATAATTGTTGCTGAGTTAACCATCCTCTCCCCTGGACTAAATCCCCTTCTAAAAAGGCAACTAACACATAACCACTACCAAATAAAACACTACCCACCTTGAGGAAAAATAGCCCTAATCCTGTTAATGTCGGTGGGATATTGCTAGGAGTAGCAACTGCCGTCACACCGCCTATTCCTGCCACAATCAAGGGGAAAGTAGCGAATTTTTTTAGGATAAACATCCCGATAATTCCGCCCAACAGTAAAGCGATAATTTCATTTAACCCTAAGATTAATAAACCGATAACTCCCAATCCGATGAACAGTAATTGACGGGTTTTCATTGCCTTTTTGCCTAAGCGCCAGAGTGCCTGAAAAATCACCGCAATTACTACCGGTTTAATCCCCGCAAAAATCGTGGCCACATCCGGTAAAGTCCCGTAGGTAGTATAAATCCAAGCCAGAAAACCAGTAATTAACACCGCAGGAGTGATAAAACAAACTCCCGTGATTATTAAACCCGCTAAACCACCAAAAATATAACCGATATGAATGGCCATTTCCGTGGAATTAGGACCCGGAATCAGATTAGTTGCCCCCACCAAATCGAGAAATCGCTCCTTAGTCATCCAACCGCGACGCTTAACCACTTCTTCCTCCATTAAAGCGATATGGGCAGCTGGACCGCCAAAACCGATAATCCCGATTTTGAGAAATAAAAGGGCAAGTTGCGAGAGATTGGGAGGCGATGAAGTCAGCATTTTCTGATTACCAATAGTTTTTCTAGAATCAAGTTTATATCCAAAAGAATAAGCTTAAGTTAAATTATTAAGTAAGTAGTTATAATTAAATTGAAGATAGATTTTGGGTTCGATCCCCCCTGCCCCCTAGAAGGGGGGTGTCTGACAACTTTTAACACCTACCTACTTAGCTAGATCTCGTCAATTCCAAAAGTCCATAATTGCAAAAGTGTTTTACACAAACTAAATTATAAGTATTTAATACTACCGTTCAAGTAAATTTGATACAAAAAAAATTAAGAAAACTTTATAAATAATATTGATTAATTTGTTTATAATGAACCCCATTAATGCCAACTGAAACCATAATAAACCATAAACAATAATCAATTATCACAATCGATTCTAATCTATACCAGAGCAACTCTATGGACAGCTTGCCGCCTAACACTAACCAGTTTTCAGATACTCAAGAGCCAGCGGCGAGTCCAACTCAGCGCCAAGCGGTGCCAGTCAATTATGAGTACAGCCTCAATCTGCCGGAATTACTCAACCAGCTTGACCTCTCGGTGTTGATTTCCACCTACCAAGCGGGACGGGTGGCCAGCATTGGCACTTATCAAGGACAAATGCGGGTGAGTTTCGCCCATTTTGACCAAGCGATGGGTTTAACCCGAACCGCTACCGGAATTGCTGTGGGCGCTCGTCAGGCAATTTGGAATTTACCCGCTAATCGAGAGATTGCCCCCCAGATTAAACCAGAAAGGGAACAGGATATCGCTTTTTTAGCCCGTTCCTCTCACCTCACCGGCCCGATTATGGGTCATGATTTGGCCTTTGGCAGTAATCGCCTTTGGGTGGTCAATACCCTGTTTAACTGTCTGGCAACCATCGAAGGAAATTGGAGTTTTCTCCCCCAGTGGAAACCGCCCTTTATTACTGAATTAGCCCCGGGAGATAGATGTCACCTCAATGGCTTGGCTATGGCTGAAAATAGCGGCACTCCCGCCTATGTGACGGCATTGGGGGAAACCAACGAGGAAAGCCTCTGGCGAGAGAATAAAGCCCAAGGGGGATGCTTAATTGATGTGCCGAGGGGAGAGGTGATTCTGCGGGGTTTAGCTATGCCCCATTCTCCCCGCCTTTACCAAGGTAATCTCACGCCTTTGTCGGGTTGTCCCAAGTGCGGGAAACGGCGGTCTTTGGCGGTTTACCCCTGGATGAGCGGCGTAATCAATTGCGGTGCGGGTTGGCTATTGTCAATCTAGCTACCAGTCAACTGGTGGCAACTTTCTGGTTTAATAGCGGCGTGGAGGAGGTTTTCGCCGTCTCCGTGCTGCCGGGCTACCGCAACCCGGCGCTAATTGGACCAGATACCGACCTCGACGGTACTCAATCCGTGTGGATGGTGCCTTCTTTAGGGGCTTAATTGTTTAATTTTCACCCCGGTTCCTTTGGTCCCTACCCCGGCAATCTAACAGCCCTGGGCAATACCCTGTTCTTCATTGCCTATGACAGCGTTAACGGTGAGGGTGGGGACTCCCGCGAGTCCGTTGAATCAAGTTAACTATTTTTGATAGTGAAAACGACAAGAAATGATAATTAATTCTTCATCTAAGATTGCGTAAACAAGGCGGTGTTCGTTATTAATTCGCCTTGACCAATACCCTGATAAATTAGCTTTAAGGGGTTCTGGTTTGCCGATTCCTTCAAAAGGGTTTCTCAGACTTTCTTTAATGAGTAAGTTGACTCTTTTTAAAAGTTTTCCATCGTTATCTTGTAGCCATAGATAATCTAACCAAGCGTTTTCTGTAAAGGTGATTTTCATGGTTCGATTAATTCTTTAACCCATCTATGACCGGAGTGAGCCTGTTGGATAGACTCCATTAAGTGTGAGGCATTGGCGGGACTAGAGAGTAAATATAGAGTCTCTTGCCAAGAATTAAATTCATCCAAGGACATTAAAACGGCTTGTTTTCCTTGCTCGTTGCATAAAATAGTCGGCTCGGCGTTTAAATTGACTTGCTCAATGAGCGCGTCTAGTTTTTCCTGGGCTTGCTTGCTGGTAATGGCTTGCATTTTTAAGGCATCATGAATTTTGGTTCTAATATAGCATGGTAACGGCCAGCACCGGTCTGTCCGGCTTCTTTAAGAACAGGTTAAGCAGGTTTGGTTCTATAATCGGCGCTATAAACTAGCTTCACAAATCTTAATATTTCGCTTTTTAAAGAATCTCTGCTTTGACAAACATATCTTGACCACTTTTCCCTAAGCGATAAGCGAGCTTCAACGGGCCGTATTGCAAGAAAAAGTATGGGTCTTAGGAACTAGGACTCCTGGAAGGTGAGGGAAGGTAAGACTCGCTATCTTTCGGGATAGAAAGCGCATCCCATTGAAACAGGAAGCTCTCAACGACCTTGAGAGTAGTTCACCACTGATGTACCTCCCCCCGCCGAGCGTTTTGCGGCGGTAGTTGCTAATCTGCCAGAAATTGAGGTTTTAGCGGATGAGCACGCCTTTGTCGGGTTGTCCCAAGTGCGGGAAACGGCGGTCTTTGGCGGTTTACCCCTGGATGAGCGGCGTAATCAATTGCGGTGCGGGTTGGCTATTGTCAATCTAGCTACCGGTCAACTGGTGGCAACTTTTTGGTTTAATAGCGGCGTGGAGGAGGTTTTCGCTGTCTCCGTGCTGCCGTGCTACCGCAACCCGGCGCTAATTGGACCAGATACCGACCTCGACGGCACTCAATCGGTGTGGATGGTGCCTTCTTTGCTGGCTTAATTGTTTAATTTTCACCCTTTATTCAGGAAAAAATCATGTCAACTTCTTTTTTAGTTAAGGATATCTTCCCCAGTTTAGGTAACTCCTCCCCCGGCAATCTGACGGCATTATATAGTTTGACCAATAAATGTTAGAACAAAGATGTAGATGTAGGTTGCTCTAATGGGAAGTTTTGTGACGACAAGTAGCATTTCTGATATTTATGGGGAATAATAGATTTAGATGAGTGCCTAACTTTCCAATTGGTAGCGACTTGCCATGAAACAACCAACCGCCAATTATGATGAACCCTGGAAAGAAGCATTAACCGAGTATTTTGAAGCATTTTTACATTTCTTCTTTCCCGAAGTTCACCAACTAATTGATTGGACAAAAATTCCCGAATCCCTAGAAAAAGAACTCAAACGGATTACCGCTTCAGCAAAGACAAAAAAACGTTTCGCTGACAAACTC
>VYLL01000298.1_pt1 | contig 15128 bp, 19 predicted proteins | sample 5114301 | NCBI WGS metagenome assembly VYLL01 (sample SAMN12291809, study PRJNA351875) | freshwater metagenome | isolation source: freshwater lake | place: USA: Michigan, MSU2 Lake | collected 2011-08-16 | reverse complement strand
CGGTTTTGCTGCGGGTTTGGCCGGATACGCCGCGGAAGTGGTTTCGCGTTATCCTTGGGTCACCGACTGGACGCCGATCAACGAACCGCTGACGACCGCGCGGTTTGCCTTGCTTTACGGGCACTGGTACCCGCACCAGCGCGACGAGGCACTGTTCTGGCGGGCGTTGCTGAACCAGATCGATGCCACGCGACTGGCGATGCGTGAGATCCGCAAAGTCCAACCCGCCGCCCGACTTGTCCAAACCGAAGACCTCGGCCGGACTTATGCAACGGGTGTGCTCCTGGAACAGGCGGCTTTCGACAACGAGCGGCGCTGGATGACCTGGGATTTGCTCGCAGGCTTAGTCGGTCCCGACCATCCGCTTTGGTCAAGGCTGTGCGCGTTCGGGTTTGAGACCCGGCTGCGCAGTATACAGGACGATCCTTGCCCGCCCGATATCGTGGGGATCGATCACTATCTGACAAGCGACCGCTTTCTCGATCACCGCACCTGGCGTTACCCCGGCGTTCGGCACGGCGGTAATGGTAATCAAATCTATTGCGACACCGAGGCGGTACGGGTGTTGACGCCGCCGCCCCCCGGGATTGAGGGCGCGATAGGCGATGCCTGGGCGCGGTACCGTCGCCCGATCGCGATCACCGAAGTGCACAATGGGTGCACGCGCGAGGAGCAGATCCGCTGGCTGAGCGAGGCCTGGGCCATTGCGCGCCGTGTCCGGGCCGAGGGCATCGACGTGCGCGCCATAACCGCTTGGGCGCTTTTCGGCAGTCAGGGCTGGAACACGCTGCTGACGGCAGACGGAAGGTATGAATCGGGAAGTTTCGATGCGTCGGTGCATCCGCCGCGGCAAACGGCCCTGGCGGACGCAGTACGAATGCGCGGGCGAACGGGTGACCATGGCGGACCCGGATGGTGGCGGCGACCGATCCGGTTGCTACATCGCGCCATTCCCAGACCGGCACCGATGGCCCAGCACCGCATTGCACCTCCGGCAGTCGGCGAACAGCGCGTGTTGATCTGCGGCGCGACGGGTACGCTTGGTCGCGCGATGGCAGCCGAATGTCAGCTTCGCGGGCTCGAGCATGTCGTGACTACCCGCAGCATGCTCGACCTCCAGGACGTGGACAGCGTCGCACGCGCGCTCGACATCTACCGACCCTGGGCGGTCGTCAATGCCGCTGGATGGGTCCGTGTGGACAATGCCGAACACGATCATGCGGGCTGCCATGCGGCCAACGCATCCGGCGCGGTTGCGCTTGGTGCTGCCTGCGCCGAACGCGAGATCGCGACACTGATGTTCTCGAGCGACCTCGTTTTCAACGGTCGGACGACGACGCCGTACAGGGAAGGCGACGCTCCCGATCCGATCAACATCTACGGACGCAGCAAAACCGAAATGGAAACGGGACTGGCGGACCTTCAAGGGAACCATCTGGTCGTGCGCACTGCCGCTTTCTTCTCACCGTTCGATGATCATAATTTTGCAGCCCACTGCCTCACTTCATTGGCGCAAGGCGCAGTATTCAAAGCATCGAACGATCATGTCGTGTCGCCAACCTATGTCCCGCATCTTTGTCGGACCGCGCTCGATCTGTTGACCGATCGTGAGAGTGGCGTCTGGCATCTGACCAGTGGCGAAGCGGTCAGCTGGTTCGCGTTTGCGAAACGGCTCGCACGGGCCGGGGGCTTCGACCCTTGCAAGGTCGTCCAGGCGGATAGCGCGGATCTTGGGTGGAAAGCCCCCCGCCCGCGCTTTGTGCCGCTTGCGAGCGACCGTGGATCTGCCCTCCCCTCGCTGGACGCGGCGATCGACCAGTTCTTCGGTTCGTGGAGATAGTTGTCCCAACGCGCCGCTTTCACTGCGTCCGTCGAACTCGTGTTTTCCCAACCACGACTGTACGAAGTGGCTCGAAGGCATTGTTCAGGCGTTGGTCGCCTTTACGGTTGGACCCGTACAGGGTTCCGCCCGGGATTGATGACCCAGGCCGAGCCCGGGATCGCGCTGAAACTGTTGTTGGCGACGTTTCCATCGCGCGCGCTCGACACGTTGAACATCATGTTGGTGAACGCATAGTCATTGCGGGTCCCCGGACCGTTGCGAACCAGCGCGACCGCGAAACTCATCTGACGGTACGGCTGTTGATAGGGATCGCTCGTCTGCGTACGGCTTAACTGCGTCGTGTCGACACCGGTGATCGCGTTCATCGTCTCGCTCCAAGCTACCTGCAAGTTCGTGGAATGTGACCACGCGGCCGCCGCAGGGCCATAGTCGCTTTGACTATCCGATCGTTCGCAGCCCGCGATTGGTGAGCGATGCACGGGCGAACTGTCGCTGACAGAGGCACCAGATCACGGCGTAGGCGTAGCGGGAACGACTCAGGCTTCCCAAGATAACTTCAGGACGACATTGTCGTACCACCGCATGACGAGGGTGCGGTCGTCGATGGGATAGAGCATCCCGCCGCCGTCGCTGCCACCCCAGGCGCCGCCGTCAAGGCATGCCACCTCATGTGGGTCGGGCGTGGTCACGCCCAGCGTTCGCAGCGCAGCGCCGATGCCTTCAGCGGTTCGACCAGCCGGGTTCCTGCGAGCCGCATCGTCGCGGCACCGGTGCAGACGTCGTCGAGCGTCGCCGTCGTCGGGCCGCTGGGCGGGGCCCATGACAGCCGCTTGCCCGCGACGATCATGACCTGTCCCAAATAGGCGGGGTCGTTGACCACGAACGCCTGAACCGGGCCCTCCGCCAGCGCCACTTCGGTCACGCGCCACTTCACGCCCCCGCCGCCACTCCCAATCTATCGTCCGGCGTTCGGCTCAACACGTGCATCAGATTGCTGCAGAAGTCCCGCAGGCATCAACCTATCGGGCAACGTGAGATGCTGCCGCGTGGCGCCTTCAAGGCTGTCGGGCCGACCGAATAGGATGCGCACGCGCCCCGTCCACCGATCGGCGGCAACCAGGGCGCGCCCCAGCACGATCCATTGCGTCATCGCGATCCTGACCGGGTTGTACGATCGCTCCGGTTTGACCAGTCCATAGGTCAGGCCGCCGCCGTCGGGCTCCTCGGCAAATGTGCCGAACAACCGATCGAACACGATCAGCACGCCGCCGAAGTTCTTGTCCAGCCAGGCGGCATCGGAGGCGTGATGGGCCCGGTGATGTGACGGTGTGTTGAAGACGTACTCGATCGGTCGCCACAGTTTCGGGATCGCTTCAGTGTACAGGCCGTACTGATAGATGAGATTGGCGCCGAGCAGCCCGACAACGAGCGCGGGCGGAAAGCCGATCAGGACGAGCGGCAGGAAGAACAGCCACACGCCGGTGACCTGCCCCGTCCAGCCCAGCCGGATCGCGGCGGGCAGCGTCATTTCGCTGGCGCTGTGATGGACGGCATGCGTTGCCCAGAACCAGTTGACCGTGTGGCTGGCACGATGGAACCAGTAATAGATGAACTCGACGGAAAAGAACGCCACAACCCACACCCGCCAGTCGCCGATCGGCAGCTTGACGGGTGCAAGCGCATGCGCCGTCATGAAGACCGCCGTCGTGAACACCGCCGTCACCGGCTTGATCAGGAACTGGCCGATCGCGACTCCGATCGAGGCAAGGCCCGCCCGCCAGTCATAGCCAAGCGTGGTACCGTGCCGCCGCCACACATACTCGACTGCCGCGAGCAGGACGAAGACGAGCAAGACACTCGGGTTGCGGGTGATGATCTCGGGCATCGTCAGCGCCCCGCCTGCGCCTTGGCGGCGTCGAGTTCGGCGCGTGTCACCTGATTGTCCCGATTGCGGTCGGCGCGGTCGAACAGCGGCGTCGGTGCGCCGGTAAGTTCCGCGCGCGTCACCTTTCCGTCCCTGTCGGCGTCGAACTCGGCGATCATGGCGGCAAAGCGCTGGCCGAGCGCCGACCCCCGCATAAACGCCGGAACATCGCCGTTTGTGATCACGCCGTCGCGATTGCGATCAAAGCGTGCGAAACTGGCGGTGCGCGACGCGATGAGTTCGGCGCGCGTAATGACGCCGTCGCGGTTGGCGTCGGCCTCGACCATCCGGTCGAACATCGGCGCATCGGCTTGCTGCGCGAGCGCCGGCGTGCCGACGAGGACGAGCGAAAGAACAAGAGCGCGCAATTCTGGCATGTTCTGGGTCCTTAGAAATGGGACAATGCGGTTCCGCCCCGTTCGTGGGAGGTGGAGCGGAACCGCATCGGGTCGAAAGCTCAGCGCGGGCAGGCGATCGTGTTGCCGGCAGCGTCCTTGCAGGTCGCGGTCCGGTTGACGCCATTGGTCGAATCGTAGCTTGTCGAGCCGCTATAGGTATTGCCGGTCGCCCGGTTCGTGGCCGTCGTCGAGCGGTTGCCCGAATAGGTGCCGTCGGCGTTGCGCGTGCTGCTGCCGGTGCTTGCGACGCTGCCTCGCGAACCAGTGGCGCCGAACCGGCCCGAACGCGTGGCCGAGCCGTCGGGGTTGACGGTGGCCGAAGACTGACGGCCGCCTGTCGCGCCGTTGGCACCCTTGAACGCGCCGCCGCGACGGACGGTGGTCGCGCCGCTCTCGTTGGTCGTAACCGCCCGGCCGCGACCCCATGTGTTGCCGTTCTTCGATCCGGCGGCGGCGACATTGCCCTTGCCATCACGGGCGACGATGCGGCCGGCTTCGGCGGGAACCACGCTCATGGTCGCGAACGCGGCCGTGAGGGCAAGCGCCCCGATCTTTGCAAGTGTTTTCATGGTCAAGCTCCTCAATCGATCATCCGGCTTGGCGGAGCGCCTTGCCTGAGAGCTTTCCACACCTCTGATGTTTCCCGAGTGTGAGCGCATGGCGCGCAGTTGTTACGGCGCGTTACAGAAGACCGCTCGCGAAACATTTCAGGATGACGCCTCCAAAAAGCTGCGTCATCGAAGCCAAATGGTGGCCTTCCCTCCGCAGATCATCGTCGTCGACGACGACAGCGAACTTCGCGCCCTTCTGCAGCGATTTCTGAGCGAACATGGCTTTTCGGTACGCACGGTAGCCGACGGGCGCGCGCTTCAACAACAATTGTCGCGCGTGCCCGCCGATGCAATCGTCCTCGATCTGATGATGCCGGGGGACGACGGCCTCGCCATCTGTCGTCGTCTGCGCGCCGATGGCGATCTGACGCCCATCCTGATGCTGACGGCCAAGGGGGATCCGGTCGATCGCATCCTTGGCCTCGAAATGGGCGCGGACGATTATCTCGCCAAGCCCTTCACCCCGCGCGAGCTTGTTGCCCGGCTGGCGGCGATCCTCCGGCGCACGGCAGGACAGGAACGGCGCTTACGCCAGGGCCGGATCGCGATCGGACCTTTCGTGCTCGACATGGAACGGATGACCTTGACCCGCGACGCCGTCACTGTGCCGCTTTCGTCGCGCGAGTTCGCCGTGCTCGCCGCGCTCGCCGCGAGTCCGGGGAGGCCACTCAGCCGCGCGCAACTGATCGAGCGCGCGCATGGCCGCGACGCCGAAGTGACCGACCGCGCGATCGACGTCCAGATTGTCCGCCTGCGCAAGGCACTCGGCGACGATCCGGCCGATCCCCGCTGGATCAAGACTGTTTGGGGGATCGGCTATGTCCTGGCGGATGCACGCCCATGCTGAGCTCGCTGCGCGGTCGTAATGTGGCGCTGATGGCGGGCGTGTTGTTTCTTGGCCAGCTGCTCACGATGATCCTCGTCGCGACCTTCGTCATCGCGCCACAGGCTGACCGCATCGCCGCCGTCCTCGCACGCAATGTTGAAATGGTCGGCGCGACCCTCGATGCCTTGCCCGGTGACGAGCGGGCACAGTTTATCGCGCGCGTCAACAAAAGCGACGCGCTGAGGATCCAAACGGCCCATGGCGCTCCGCCCGGCGCCGATGGCCAACCGACCTGGCTCGAGACACGGGTGCTGCGACAGCTAGCCGCGAACCTTGGCCAGTTCGACACAATGGTCTGGCGCGGCGGCGGCGACGCCCCCTTGTGGGTGCGCATGCAGCTTGGCGACCGGGAGCACTACTGGGTGGCGCTGGCGCCGTCGCCGGGCTGGACCCCAACCGGCGCACTGCTTGGATCGGTCGCGATCGGACTGACCCTGTCACTCGCCGCCGGACTCGCGTTGCAGCGGCGCGTCAACCGTCCACTTACCACGCTCGCCGACGCAGTCGACGCCATGCCTGACACCCAGCCGGTCGAGGCGCTGGCGCAGACGGGGCCAGCGGAGATCGCAGGCCTCGCAATGGCGTTCGAACGGATGGCCGGCAGACTCGCTTCGCAGGAAGCTGATCGTGCAGTCATGCTGGCGGGCATAAGCCACGATCTGAAAACCCCCATCGCCAAGCTCCGCCTTGCTGCAGCGCTGCATCCGGGTTCAGGTTCGGACGATGAGGCGATGATCAACCGTCAGTTTGAGCGCATCGAGCGGATGCTCGACCAATTCCTCGATTTCGGTCGCGGTGCCGATGCGGAGGCGGTACGACGAATCGATATTTCGGCAACCGTGCGCGATGTCGCCGCGTCGCTTGGCCTCGATCCCGGGTCTGTCATTGGCGAGCCTGCCATTCTCGCTGAGGTTCGTCCCGTCGCGTTCGAGCGGGCTGTAACCAACATCGTGCGAAACGCGTTTGTCCATGGACAACCGCCGATCAGAATTGACGTTGAACAAGTGGCCGAAACCGTCGCTGTCGCGGTCAGCGATTGCGGCAGCGGCGTTTCCTCCTCAATCCTCGACCAGCTCGATCGGCCTTTCTTCCGCGGCCATGAAGCGCGCCCGAGCAACGGTGGTGTCGGTCTCGGCCTTGCCATCGCCAAGCGTTTTGCTGTGGAGCATCGCGGGAAACTGCGAGTAGAGAATCTCGAGCCGACAGGCTTCCGTGTCAGTCTGTCGTTCAGCGCGCGATGAATCGGGCATCGCGATTCTTAGCAAGCGACGGGTCGGGACACGTGTCGATGCTCTGGCCCTGCACCGCATTCGCCAACATTCCGGACGTCACTTGACGCTCAGAGCGTCCGTCACAGCCGCTGATCGTTCAGAAAGGGTTCGCAACAGCAGTCGGTTGGCTCAGACCGTGCGGCTAGTCGAAGCGTGCAAAAAGCGGGGTCGGCTAGACGCCGCATCCATCATTGGTGACTCTTCGAAAGATGGCGACTTGAGACGGGGAGGCAAACGCCTCCCCTTCGCGGTTCTGAAACGGTCTCTCAAGTGGCGCCGCGATCAAGTGCGGGTCTGAAAGCCCGCCGAACTGCGCTGCGCACTGCGTGGTGGACAGGGTTGGATTCGAACCAACGTACGGGAAACCCGGGCAGATTTACAGTCTGCTGCCTTTAACCACTCGGCCACCTGTCCGCGCTCGCGCGAAGCGCGGCTCAATGGCGACGCGGGCCTTGCCTGTCAATCGGGCGCGGGCCTAAGGCAGTGTACATGCGACGGGGCAATCGACAGCACGGCGGGGGCGGCGGCAACCGGCCGCGTTTCTGGGGACGGCACGCGGTGATCGCCGCGCTCGCCAATCCCGACCGGACGGTGACCAAGCTCTGGGGCACGCGCGAGGCGCTGGGGCGACTCGACCTGCCCTCGATCCTGCCGGTGGTCTACGCCGATGTCGCCGATCTCGGCCGCATGGTCCCGCACGACGCGCCGCACCAAGGGCTGGTCGCAGAGGTCGAGCCGCTGGGCGAGGTCTGGCTGGGCGACCTGATCGAGGAGGGTGCGGCGAACATGCGCCCGCTGCTCGTGCTCGATCAGGTGACCGATCCGCACAATGTCGGCGCGATCCTGCGTTCGGCCGCCGCATTCGATGCGCTCGGCATCGTGACTCAGGACCGGCATGCGCCGCCCGAAAGCGGGGCGCTCGCGCGCTCGGCGTCGGGTGCGCTCGAACTCGTGTCCTGGGTGCGCGTGGTCAACCTGGCGCGCGCGCTGGAGGAGATTGCGGAAGGCGGATTCTGGCGGATCGGGCTCGCGGGCGATACGCGCACCACGCTCGCCGAGGCGACCGGAACACAGAAAACCGCGCTGGTGCTTGGTGCGGAGGGCGAGGGGCTGCGGCAGAATGTCGCCGCGCATTGCGACACGCTCGCGCGCCTGCCGATCTCGCCCAAGGTCGAGAGCCTCAACGTGTCGAACGCCGCGGCGATCGCGCTCTACGCCGTCACCCAGGGGAGGGGACAATGACCGCCAGCCGCTTTCAGACGCTTATGCTTGCGCTCGTCGCGCCGCTGTTCCTCGTCGGCTGCGTGCTGACGCCGGGCAAGTTCGTCTCGACGCTCAGGATCGATGTCGACCGCAGTTTTGCCTTTGCGTACAAGGGCGAGGTCATCGCGCTCGATCCGTCGTCGGCGATGAAGGGCATGCGACCGTCGGCCGGGGACAGCGAGAAGACCGACAACGACGCCGCCACCAAATCTGCCGAGGACGAGGCGCAGGCAGACACCAAGTTTCGCGAGATGGCAGCGACGCTCGCCAAGGAGTCGGGTTACCGCTCGGTCGTCTACCAGGGGAAGGGCAGGTTCCTGATCGACTACGCCGTCGAGGGGAAGCTGACGCACGGCTTTGTCTTTCCGTACAATTCGGATGCCGAGGCCGTGTTTCCGTTTCTCGCGGTCGAGGTCCGCAAGGACGGGCTCGTGCGGGTGAAGGCGCCCGGTTTTGCAGGGCGGCGTGACGGCGGCGACATGGGTGCGATGGGCGGCGGCGCGGGGGCGGACGCTGCGCGCTACCTCGACGGACGCTTCACGCTCGATACCGATGCCGAAGTCGTTAGCCAGAATAGCGAAGACGGTGCGAAAGCCGCAGGCGCGCGCAAGACCGTTGCCTGGCGCGCGACGCCGCTAATCAAGGATGCGCCTACCGCCGTGTTGCGTCTGCAGCCCTAGACCCAGCGCGCTTCTGAGAACAATCACGACGCTTCAACTAAGGTGAAGCAGGGTCTAGTCTTCCTGCGCGATCGTCACGCGTAGCCCGTCGAGCGCGTCGCCGAACGGGATCTGGCACGACAGCCGCGACTGCGCGTTGCGATGGTCCGACGAATCGAGCAGGTCGTTCTCGTCCTCGCCCATCGGTGCGACCTTGTCGGCGAAGGCGGGATCGACATGGACATGGCAGGTTGCGCAGCTGCAACAGCCGCCGCACAGCGCGAGCAACTCGTCGATGCCATTGTCGCGGATGACCTCCATCACCGACAGCCCGTTCTTGCCTTCGAGCTCGATCGTCTCGCCGTCACGTTTGGTCACCACCAGTTTCGCCATCGACGCTTCCCTTTCGTTGCGGGCGCGGCCATGCCAAGCGGCTTGCGCGATATCAAGGACGAAGCATGGGTCTGACTGCCGCGCAGCTGCGCGAACACCTCGATATGCTTGCCGGCGCCGACCCGCGCATGGCGGCGGCGTTGGCGCACGCGGGCTATCCCGAGCCGCGCCTGCGTGACCGTGGCTATGCGACGCTGCTGCGCACCATCGTCGGGCAGCAGATCAGCGTGCATGCCGCTGCGTCGGTCTGGAACAAGCTGGCAGCGGCAATCGGCGATATCGAGGACCCCGGAGCACTCGTCGCGCGCAGTGATGAGGACCTGCGCGCTGCGGGGCTCTCGCGGCAAAAGATCGGCTATGCCCGCAGCCTTGCCGAGCTGTGCGTTGCCGGAACGCTCGATTTCGCGGCGCTACCCGCCGACGACGAGGAGGCGATTGCGCTCCTGACCGAGGTCAAGGGCATCGGCCGCTGGTCCGCCGAAATCTACCTGCTGTTCGCAGAAGGGCGCGCCGACATCTGGCCGGCGGGCGATCTCGCGGTGCAGGAATCGGTGCGGCGGATCGTCGGCCTCGACGAGCGCCCGAACGAAAAGTCGACGCGCGAGCTGGCCGAGGGTTGGCGCCCCTACCGCGGGGCTGCCGCGATCTTCACTTGGCATCACTATTCGACCCCGCCGGTCTGACGGGTCAGATCGTTCCGCGCGCGAGCAGGCTGGCGAGCCGCGCATAGACCGCGTCGCTCAGGTCGACGTAGCCGACCCGTCCGTCCGCGCCGGAATCCCAGCGCGACAGGATGCCTGCGTTGACCAGCGAGGTGACGTGGCGCAGCGCCGTTGTCGTGGGTGCGCCCGACCCGATGCACGCGCTGCTCACGCTCGTCAGGCGCCCCTCGGTCCGCCGGACGAACAGGTCGAGCAGGATATCCCATGACGCGTCGGCGAACTGGACCTGCGGAAAGGACGTTTCCCGTTCACGGCGGATCTTCAGAAGCCATGCTGCCCGGTCACGGGCAACGCCTACGGTTGCGGGATCGGGGGCCGCCTCCTGGACGGCCGTCGGGCAATCGTCGGGGTGCGATGCCACCAGGCGACCGAGCGACAGCGCGTTCACGACGCCACCTCTGGTTGCGTGTCGAGCATGCCGGCCGCGCGCATGCTGAAAAGCCCGTGGTGCGCGACGACAATGTGGTCGTGCACGACCACGTCGATTGTCGCACATGCATCGACGATCCGGCGCGTCTGCGCGATGTCGACTGCGGTCGGTACGGCTGACGATGTCGGGTGGTTGTGCGCCAGAACCAGCGCGGTCGCGCCGGTTTCGATGGCAGCGGCGACGATCTCGCGCGGGTGGACTTGCACGCGGTCGACGGTCCCCGTCCACATGGTGCGATCGTCGAGGATGCAGTTCATGCCGTCGAGGAAAAGCACGCGAAATGTCTCGCGCGGCAGCTGGGCCATCTCGTGACGCAGCAAGCGGCCAAGCGCATCGGGCGAACCGACTTGCAATCCCTCATGCGCTTCGATGTTGCGCACGTCGGTCAGGGCGCTGGACAGGTCGCGCAGATGACCGCAGACACCGTCGGGAAGGTCTTCGGTCCCCTCAGCGACACGGTCGATCGCATCGAATACGGCGGAGAGCGACCCGTAACGATCGATAAGCTGATGGCTGAGTGCGGACGCCTCATCGGGCGCGACCGGCGCGATCAGTCTTCGGAGCGCGTCGTATTTGCTCGGTGACGTCCCCGGCCGCGAACGACCGCGAGAATGAGCAAGGCCAGCTGAAGATAGGCCCACAGGCCCTGGGTCACCCCCAGGCCGTAGGAAACGATGTCCGCGCCCAGCGACGGGGTCAGCAGCGACAAGCAGGCTGCGACCTGGGTAGCGGCGACGGGAAGCGGCCAAAACCGTTTACTCCGGTACGCGATGACGAGCAGGACAACGAGAATCGCCAGCTCGTTCGCGAGAAAGGGAAGCTGCAGCCGGGCGAAGTCGCGGCCGACGATGACGTAAATTGCGGCCGTCGAAAAAGCCCCAACCATGATCGTCACCGCCGCGACGCGTTCCTCCGCCCCGCCACGCACGAGGATGAAGGCAACGATCGCGACGAGCGCGGACGTGAACAACCAGCCGACCATTGTCGAACCGAACGTCCGCGCTCGTCTGCATATCCGTCAAGCCCCTGATGCTGCTGCGCGTCAGGCCGCTTTTGCGACCACCGACAGGTGCGAAGGCTTCTCCGCGATCTTCCAGACGTCGCCGCCCATCCGGGTCTTGAGGCCCATCTCGTCGCGAACCTCGGCGAAGGCGTGATGCGCGGCGACCATCTTCGCGCGGGCTTCGTGAAGCGCCGCGAGAGCTTCGCCGGTCAACGCGAGCGCGTCCTGCCCGACGGTGGGCGAGACATTGGCGGTGCGACGCGCAAGCGGGGCCACGCTGGTGAGTTCAGCAGCGCTGATCAGCGCATCATCGATGGCATTCTCGCACGCAGTCAGCTTTTCAGCGAGCATACGCGCGGCGGTCAGGCGATTATTGAGCATGAGTCTTCCCTTCGCGCAGACCGCAAGGGTCCGCACGGCGTTAGAGTGACGAACGATGAGGAAACCGTCAGAAGATGCGCGACAGCCCTTCGGCGAGCGACACGATGGCAGCGAGCGACATGATCGCGATCAGCGCGAGTCCCCCGATGCACAACGTCCGTGCCAACGGTGTCAGGTCATTCGTCCGGCCAGCCTCCGTGAGGACCGCGTGCCAGGGCCGCACTTTCATCCAGCCAGCGTCGGCATAGGCCGCTTGGGTCTGGTGCAGGGCATACCCGCCGTCCGGCTGGTCCGAGCGACCGGGCGACGTCCCGACACTGGCGGATCCGGGGCGCGGCGAAAGGTCCGGAACTTGGTATACCAGTCCTTCCCATAGCTCGCCCCGCCCATCGACCTGTGCGATCTCGGCTACGAAGAGACGCGCCGCCTCGAACCGGCTTGCGACGCCCAGAATGGCCTGCACGCGCTTCAACCTCTGGTCGACGGTGTGCGGCGAGATGGACAGCAGCCGTGCGATCTCTTTCGACGACTTGTACTGCGCGACGAGTGCGAGGACGTCACGTTGCCCCGGCGTCAGCCGGTCGAGGCGGGACATGGATTCACAGGGCGACAAGGGTGAGGGGTCGAGGCGGTCCACACGCCGCCGGTAACACAATTCCATGGAGCGGAATATGACCCGACAGGCTATTTTTCCGCGAGGCGGGCAGAGCGTGCGGTTGCGATCGCGGCCTTCAGCTCGTCATAGCCGACAGCTCCGTAGACCACGCGGTCGCCGACCACCCAAGTCGGCGTGCCGGAAATCCGGAGCGGGCCTTGCAGCGACTGGTTTTTGGCGATCTCACCGCGCGATGCGGGCGTCGGGGCAGCGCTGACCCCGAAGCGCGACGCCAGCTTCGCGCGCGCCGCAGCGTCGAGACGACCTTCGGCGTAGAGCGCCCGGTGAAACTCGGCGTAACGACCCTTCGCCGCGACTGCGAGGCTCAGATGCGCCGCCGCCTCGCTGTCGGGTCCGAGCACCGGTAATTCGCGGTAGACAACCTTGAGCTTCGGATCTTCCTTGAGCAGCCTGTCGACGACCGGCAGCGACGCGCGACAGTAACCGCACGCATAGTCGAAGAACTGGGCGAGCACGACGTCGCCGTTCTTCGCGCCTTCCCACGCGCCGCCGAACGGCGTCTCGATTGCGTTCCGGTTCGCGGCGATGGCCTTTGCCGCTTCCTTTGCCTGAAGCCGTTCCATTGCCTCGGGCAGGATTTCGGGGTTGGCGAGAATGTAGTCGCGGACAATCTTCTCGATCGCCGCCTTGTCGGTCGTGCCGACCGCCGTTGCGCCGCCGGTTGCGGCGAACGTCGCAACTGCGCCAAGCAGCGCGGCTCCTATCCCGATCGCCACGTCGCGCCCCCTCGCCATCAATGTGCGTGCGTCACGCGCTGCCGCCCGCCGCCGCGCCGTTTCTCGTCGACCTGCACCTTGGCGACCATCTGAATGTCCTGTGCGCGGATCCAGTCGGGCGTGCCCTTCGGAATCCCCGCCATCGCGATCGTCGCGTTTCTGAGCGCCATGGGCGGCTGGCCCATCAGATCGTAACGTTCGGCGCTGGCGAGCGCGGCACGCGCGGTGTCGCCCTCGGTCGCGTAGACGATGCCGAGCTGGTACCACGCAAACGGATTCTCGCGGTCGCGCTGAACCGCGTTCCTCAGGACGCGCTTGGCCTCGGCATGGTTCGTGCGGTCCTCCGTCGCGATCAGCGCATGTCCGAACATCGATGCGATCAGCGGCTGGTAGTTCGTCGCCTGGACCGCGGCACGCAATACGGGCAGCGCGTCCTTGGGGCGTCCGCTTTCGAGCAGCACCTGGCCTTGCAGCTCCTGGAAATAGGGGTCGTTCGGCACGGCCGCCAGCAGCGCGGTCGTCTCGGCGACCGCCTTGTCGGCGAACGACTGTTTGTGGAACGCGTAAGCCCGGGCGTAGCGGGCCGGGATCGAGGTGTTGCTCTCGGGAAAACGGTTGAGCGTGTCGCGCGGTTCGTGGGTAAAGCCGAACAGCTTGGCCTTGACGCGCTGAAACCGCGCCTCGAGCGCGGGGTCGGTCGGCCTGTCCCACGCCGGATCGGCCATCACTGCCTGGCTCAGGATCGCGACGCGGTCGCCCGACAGCGGGTGCGTGACCATATAGGGGTCGATCTTCTCCACGCTCAGGCGGAATTCCTGCTGCTGCAGCTTCTTGAAAAAGCTTATCAGCCCCTTGCCGCTGATCCCGGCTGCCGACAGGTAACGCCGTGCCGACTGGTCCGCACCCGATTCCTGCGCGCGGTTGAACGCGAGGAACTTGCCAAGCGCGGCCTGCTGTCCCGCCATCAAAATGCCTGCCCCCGCCTCGCCCGCACCCGCAGCGATGGCAGCGGCGCCGAGCAGGAGCGAGAGGAGGGTGATCCCGGTCGCCTCGCTCGCGCCTTGGCTCGAACGGAGCACGTCGCCCGCCGCGACATGGCCCAGCTCGTGCGCGATGACGCCCTGCACCTCGTTCGCATTGTCGGCGGCGAGGATCAGGCCGGAGTTCATGTAGACTGCCTGACCGCCCGCGACGAACGCGTTGATCGAATTGTCGCCGACCAGTACGATATCGACCGAATTCGGGTTCAGTCCGGCCGCCTTGATCATGTCGCGCGACATGTCGCGGAACAGCGCTTCGGTCTCGGCGTCGCGCAGGATAGACTGGGCAAGCGCAGGTTGCGCGACGAGGACGGCGGCGAGGACGACCGCGATAAGCCGGTGGAGGAAGCGCATCGCCTCTGCCCTTTGCTTTCAGCAGATGAACGGCAACTGAAGTCGCCGCTCACCCGCCAATGGTCATTCCTGTCCGCCGAATGTCCGCTGCCACCATCCTCCGCGCTTCGGCTCTGTGCTCTCCCCGTTCGTGTCGTTGGCGGGTTCGGCGGAAACCTCGACGGGAGCTTCGGTCACTGGCGCGGCCTTCTTGCGCGTCCGCTTCGGCTTTTCTGCCGGAGCTTCGGGCGCCGCCGCGGTGTCGGCCTCGGCTTCCGCCGATGCGGGCGCAGCCGCGGCCTTTTTGCGTGTCCGCTTGGCCTTTGGCGCAGGTGCAGCCTCGGCCTCGGGCTCTGCGGCCTCGGTCGCAACCGGAGTGGTGACCTCGGTCTCGACCGCCTTCGTCCGGCGCGCGCGCTTCGGCTTGGGCGCGGGATCGACCTCTGGCCCGGGGGCGGCCTCCGGCTCCGGCGCGACGTCGTTCGCCGGCTCGGCGGTCTCGACCGCGTCGGCAACTGCCTCTATTCCCTCAGTCGCCACGCGATCGCCACCGCGTCCGCGCCGGCGACGGCCGCCGCG
>VYLL01000295.1_pt1 | contig 15173 bp, 18 predicted proteins | sample 5114301 | NCBI WGS metagenome assembly VYLL01 (sample SAMN12291809, study PRJNA351875) | freshwater metagenome | isolation source: freshwater lake | place: USA: Michigan, MSU2 Lake | collected 2011-08-16 | reverse complement strand
AGCGGCGCGAGGTCGAGGCTGCCGTGGCCGAGGCGGCGATGGCCCAGGTCGAGGCGCGCGGTGGTGTCGACAGCCGCTCGGTGATCCTGGTGGCCGGGGAGGGCTGGCATTCCGGCGTGGTCGGGGTCGTGGCCGGGCGCCTGCGCGAGCGCTGGCGCAAGCCGGTGATTGTGGCGGGCGTCGATCCGGTGGCGGGCGTGGCCAGGGGCTCCGGTCGCTCCCAGTCCGGGGTGAATCTCGGCGGGGCGGTGCAGGCAGCCTGGGAGGCCGGCTTGCTTCTGGCCGGCGGCGGGCACGCCATGGCCTGTGGCTTCACGGCGGCGCTGGACGCCCTGCCGGCGCTGGAGGCCTTCCTCGACGCTCGTCTCGCCGGTCAGCAGGCCGAGGCGCGGCAGGCCGATACGGTTGACATCGATGTGCTGGTCGAACCAGCGGCGGCGACGCGCGCGCTGCTCGACAGTTTCACCGCCATGCAGCCGTTCGGGCCCGGCAATCCGGAGCCGCTGTTCGCCTTCAGCGGGGTCACGGCGCGCGATCCGGCGTTGATGAATGGCGGCCACGTGCGCTGCCGCCTGACCGCGCCGGACGGCAGCGCCCTGCGCGCCGTCGGCTGGCGACTGGCTGATCAGCCGGGCGGCGAAGCCCTGCTGTCCGGGGCCGGCGGCCTCGCCGTTGCGGGGCGCCTGAAGCCTGACGACTGGAATGGTCGACGCGGCGTCCAGCTGGAGATCGAGGACGTCCACGATCCCCGCCGGGCCTGACTTCGCGGGGCGTCGGGCTCATCAACCAGCGCTCGAAAATGGCTCGAAGATTGCCGCTTGCGCCCTTCGGGATCGGCGGCTATATCGCCCGCTCCCGCGCCGTGGTCCCTTCGTCTATCGGTTAGGACGTCAGGTTTTCAACCTGAAAAGAGGGGTTCGATTCCCCTAGGGACTGCCACGCGGGACATTCTCCTAAATCCTTTCAATGGGTTGCAGGGTCATTTGGCTAACCTGTTAGGAAGGTTAGCCAAATCTCGTTCCGCATCCGTGCCGATCTTGGCCATGGCCGAGGACGCCAAGCGTCTTTGATCGCGGGCGCGGATGTAGGTTTCCACCTCTTTGGGGTTCTTGTGGCCGGTCACGGCCATGATCTCCGAGTGTGTGCACCCGGCGTCGGCCATGCGGGTGGCGATGCACTTGCGCAGACCGTGCGGAGAGCACTCGGCAACGCCCGCCTCCCGACACGCGGCCTTGATCCAGTTGTAGAAGCCGGTGGCCGTGTAGGCCGGTCCGTATTGCGTCGGCAGGAACAACATCTGATCCCCCGGAACCGTGGCCAGCGACGCGGCGAGGCGCGGGTGCAGCGGGATTGTCAGCTCGGTCCCGGTCTTTGACTGCCGGACCCTGATCCCGTCGCCGGTCAGGGACTGGCGCCCCATGAGGCGCACGTCCTTTGACCGCTGGCCGGTGTAGAGCAGCAGGTCCATGGCGAGCCGTTGCTTCGTTCCGACCGGCCAGCGCTTTTCAAACGCGGCCACCTCGGCCTCGGTCCAGGTGTGATAGCCCTCGGTCCGATACTTGATCTTGACCACCGCCGACGCCGGGTTGTCCTGACGCCAGCCGCGCGCCACGGCGAAGGCGAGGAACCACCGCAGCGCCTTGATGAAGTTGTTGCGGGCGGCTTGGCCGGGGATGCGGTCACGCAGCTTCAAAACGATTTCAGGCGTCAGGCTCCGGACGGTCTTGTCGCCGTGGTCCCGGCGCAGCCGTTCCATGACGCCGCGATAGTTGCGCTGTGTGCTTTCGGCCAGCGCAGACCAGTCGGCCGATTCAAATGCGGCCACCGCGAGGGCGTTGATCGTGCCGGGCTTCGTGCGGCCTTGGCCGATCGCCAGCGGCTTGGCCCCCGATGCCGCAGCTTCATAAGCGGCGGCGAACTCCAGCGAGCCGGGCACGCCGGGGAGATACACGGTCGGCAAGCCCTTCTTGCGGAACCGATACCGCACCTTGCCGTGCCGGTCCCTGAACGCGCTCGCGTGCGGGAAGCCGATCATTCTAAGGCCGCGTCCCATTCCGCTCGCTCCCTATCCAGATCAGTCGTGTCGTTCGCCGCTGGCGGGACACGGTGCAGCCGCACCGCACCGCCGGGCAACACATCATAGGCCGTTGGGATCACGCCGCGCTTCTCCAGCACGTCCAGAACACGATTCAGCTCGTTGGCCTTGACGACACGCGAAGCCATTAGACGCTCCAGTCCCGGTAACGGTTGGCCAGGGTCGCCGAAGCAGCGGGCGGGGCCTCGCTGTGGCGGTCGTCGTAGAGGCGGCAGACGTGCAGCAGGGCCGAGGTCCGGACGCTTTCCGGGATAGCGTCGGTTTCGGCCAGGCCGTCGGCATGGGCGAGGGCGGTTTCCGTCGCGGTCAGGATCAGCCCCGTGATAAGGGTGTCATCCTCGTTGTGCAGCACTCGCAGGAACTCCTTTGTCTCGGCGAGCGTGAGGATCGGATCAGGCATTGGCCACCTCCGGCGAGCTGCCCAGCGGAATCCAGTTGGCGGGTTGGTGATAGGTGTCGCCGCCGGGGATAGGCGTGTCGTTCTCCCGGCGTCGAATGTCGTTCGGCGACAGCGCGCCGATCTCCCGGCCGATCCGGTAAGCCTCGAACCGGGCGCGAACGTCGCCTCGCAGCAGGGCGGCGAGGTCGTGTTCGATGTAGAGGGTGCGGCGCGCCTCCGGCGTCAGCAGACAGCGGATCATGGCGGTTTCAACCCGCGCGGCCAGCGGCCCCAGACAGTTGGCCACCAGCGCGCGGGCCTCCTGTTCGGTGTTGCTATACGTCGCCTTGTCCGTGATGCCGACGCTCGTCGGCGGAACCCCGAACAGGCGGGCCACGTCCTCGTTGGACAGCTTTTGACTGGCCAGGAACTCGGCGTCCTCGGCCGACCATGCCAAGGGGCTGTATTTGGCCCCGCCGTCCATGATGATGAGCTGGCCAGCATTGGCCGACCCTTGCAGCCGCTCCCGCACGGACTCGCGCACCTTCGCCCGCGCGTCGCCGGTCAGGCGCTCGGCGTAGCTCATGACGCCGGAGGGGCGCAGGCCGTTGTCCACTAGCGCCTTGGCCGTCTCCGATTGCGCGACCCGCAGGGCCATCGCCTGCCGTCCATATTGAATAGCCGACAGGCCCATAACGCCGTCGCGGGACGGGCCGCGGACATGAAGGGCCTCCTCCTGTAGCAGGACAAACGTCCCGCCGGAGCGTTGCGACACGCGGTAGCGCAGGCGACCGGACGGCAGGGTTTCGACCACCACGTCAGCAGGGGGGAGCGGATAGATCGCCGTCACCTGACCGCGACCGTCGCGCTCCAGCCGGGCATAGGCGTTGCCGGTCAGGTCCAGCGAGCGGATCAGGAACTCGCGGGCTTCAAATGCCGTCATTTGCGGGTTGGCCAGGTCGTGCAGCACGCCGTAGAGCGCCAGATCGTCAGCTCGCGCCCGGCCGCCATCGGCAGACCGGCGCAGCAGGAACAGGCCGACGCTCGCCAGCATTTCCGACCGGATGTTGACGCATCGGACGGCCACGGCGCTGTTGCTCAGCAGGGTCTCGGGGTTCACCGCGCTCGGCCCCTGACCGCGAAGGCTGAACCATTCGGCCAGATAGGGGTCGGAACTGGCGATCGTCGCCGCGTTGCGGGTCTCGCGCTTGAAGGGCCAGATCATGCGATGGCCTCCAGATAGCGGCGGGCATGGGCGAGGCGCAGGGCCGTGACAGCCGCACGGGACCGGGGCGTCACGATGGTGCCGTCGTATGCGGGCCACGCCTTCACCACGCTGATCTCGTGAAGCCGGACGGCCTCCAGGACGCGAACGCCCCCCTCTCGGGTCTCGCCGCCGGGCGCGACGGTGAAGCCAAAACTCATCCCGCCGAGGTCGCCCCGCTCGGCCAGCGCCAGCACGTCGCGGCCCTCGGTCGTGTCGGGAAGGTCCAGCTCAAAGGCCAGTCCGGTGGAGTCCTCAGACAGGCGCAGGGAGCGCGAGCGGGTCCGGGCCAGCAGACGGGCGGGGTCGTGATCCACCAGGGCCAGAATGTCACGGCCGGACCGCAGGGAGCCGGTGAAAGCCCCCTGACGGATTTCTTCGTCAAACTGATCCGCGATCCGCGCCCGAACGCCATAGAGGGCGGCGTAGCCCTCCAGGCGTCGGCCCTTGGCGCGAAGCTCGATCGGCGAGGAACGGCGCTCGGGCGCGGTCATCGTCAGACCTCCGCGAACCGGAAGGCTTCGGTGTGCCGGACGGCCACGTCAGCGTCGAGGAAGGCGTGGATGAGGGCACCGCCGTTGCTGGCAACGTCCGGGTGATACGGATTGACCATCACGTCCACCGCCGACCAGTAGCCGATCACCAGCTCCGACCAGAGACCGTAGATCAGGTTTTGCTTCACCGGAGTCCCCCCGGCGTCGGGAACCTGGGTCGTCACCTCGACACGCTGGCCGTGGAAGGTCTCGGCCAGCGGGATGTAGTGGCCTTGTCCGTCAACGATCTTGCGGGCCGCGTTCAGGACGGCCGGATTGGTGAGGAAGGCCGCCGTGCCGTTCACGTCGTCCAGCTCAAGGGCGGCGATCATGTCGGCGCAGGTGTCGCCCAGCTTGGTCGCGGCCGTCACCTCGGCCACGCCGGTCGTGGCGAGAATGCCCTTGGGCTCGTTCGTCGCCCCGCCCTTGATCGCGGCGGCGTCCAGCGCCTGCGCCAGGATCAGGCCGAGGTCGCGGCGCATCAGATCCTCGATCGCCTCGTTGCTTTGCAGGATCAGGCGGCGCGAGAGCCGGTATTCGCCCGTCACGGTCTTCGGAGCCATCGGAACCTTGGCGAACGTCGCGGCCGACCGTGTGGCGTTGCCGTTCTCGGCGACCCACGACGCGGAACCGGAGGCGGTCAGGTTCGGCAGGTCGACTGCGCCGGTGAGGTTCCGCAGAACCGTCGCGCCCATCGCCTCGACCCTCAGGGCCGGGCGGAAGCGATCGGCCAGAGGGGCGACGTTCGTCTGAACCGTGAAACCGCCAGCCGACCCGGTGCCGACCGTCTGCGACCGGGCTTCCCCCAGCAGCATCGTGGTCGGGATCATGACGCCACGGGTCTCACGGCCGCGCGACAGCTCGGCGTGTATTTCGCCTTCCAAGCCGTCGAAGTTGCCGGTCATGCCGCACCGCATGGCGCGGGCCACGCTGTAGCGGGACAGGTCCGGGGCGTGGCGGTTGTCGTTCACCGCGTCACCGGCCGCGCGGCGCTCGGCCTCGGCCAGGAACTCGGCGTTGCGGACTTGCACGTCCAGCGCCTCGACCTCGGCGCGGCCCTGGTTGAAGGCCGACGCTTCGGCGGGCGTCAGGTCGCGGTTGTCGTTCTCGGCGGCCAGTTGGATGGCCTTGAGCGCATCCACCTTGGCGGCGCGCTTCTCTCTCAGGGAAGGCAGGTTAGGCATGGGGGAAAAGCTCCATCTGGCCCACGCAGGGCACGGGGAAAGGGCGTCTCTCGACGGCCGGGGAAGTATCCATCTGGCCCCAAAGGGCGCGGGGACATCGCGTCTCACGACGGGAATGGGGTGCGGCTACGCAACCTTGAACGCTGTCCAACCACCACCCCGGCACCGCGCAGGTTGCTTGTCGTTGTTCGCCTAGCCGCTTCGGCGTCAAAGGAATGGCGACGGGGTATCTCATTCGCCGGGAGTCCCGGCTTGCCAGTAGTCGGTGTCAGCAGGCCACGTGTTGGCCTCAATCACCTCCTCCGGATGAATAGCGAGGGCGGCGCAGACCCGATCGAAGATCGCGTTTACGTCAACCGCGATGACAGCGTCGCGCCGCGCCCCTAGGGGCCATGACGCTCGCATATGAGGGTCCTCGCCCCATTTCGCGTTGACGAGGCGTTCATCGTCCTCGGCCACCAGAAGCCACGTCCTGCCGTCGCGGAAGGGAACGCCCGGCGACCGTTGCTCGTCGCCGATGTGCGCGAACTCGATTGCGGCCTCGAAGGCACGCGAGGCGTTGCCCGAGACCTTGATGATCGCCGCAGCGACTGCGATTTGCATCAAGGTGTAGAAGGAGAAAGTCCGGCGGAGGCCGGGCTGGCCGGGCATGTCGACAGCCGCGCCTTCCGACGAATGGCCGACCACAAATCCCCGCTTGATCCAGGTCTGGAGAGTGGGGTTCTTTGTGCCGGTGGCCTGGAGAACCTGGCCGGTCGTGAACCGAGAAGCGAGAATGGTCATTGGGGCGTCCGAGTTGTCGTCTGACCACTAATACCGGACGCGGGAGAAGTGTGCAATCGACCACTCGTTTCACGTCACCACCCGTCGTCCAGCGTGAGCATGAGCCGGTCGATCGCCCGATCCAGAACCGTTCCGCAGATTTGCGGAACGGGCTCTCGACGGCCGAGGCCGCCCGAAAAAGAACAGCGACAAGTTGTCGCAAAACGCCTATCTCAACCAGGCCAGCAGTCGAGGTCCAGATTACGGGCCTGCTGATAGCGAACATCACGTGGTTCTGATGCTTATCGTCGCCGTCGCCCTTTCGATCACTCTGCAGTCCGGGCCCGTGCGTGTGATTGATGGAGACACGCTGGACGTCGCTGGCGAGCGGGTGCGGCTCTTCGGGATCGACGCGCCGGAAAGCGGGCAAACCTGCGAACGCGATGGTGCCACTTGGGCCTGCGGATCAGCCGCGACCGAGGCGCTCGGCGCTTGGCTCGAGGGCCGCGCCGTCACATGCGTTGAGATTGAGCGCGACCGATACGACCGCGCCGTCTCAACCTGTGCTGCCTCTGGCGAGGACGTAGGAGCGTGGATGGTCCGGCAGGGATGGGCGGTCGAGTTCCGTCGCTACAGCGACGGCCGATATGCCGAACTAGAGCGCGAGGCCCGGGCCGGGCGGGTTGGGCTGCACTCAGGCGAGTTCACCAATCCGACCGCATGGCGCGCCGAACAGCGTCAGCCGCAGCCGCAGGTCGAGCCGGACCCAGCTTGCCGCATAAAGGGTAACATCGGCTCAGGCGGGGCGCGGATATATCACACGCCGGGCGCGCCCTCTTACGAGCGCACGGTGATTGACCCGGGGCGCGGCGAGCGCTGGTTCTGCACCGAGGACGAAGCCCGTGCGGCCGGCTGGCGAGCACCGCGCGGCTAGGTCTGCGGCGCGCTGATCCTCGGCCGGGGTGCGGGCCAGTTCGTCGAGGACGACCCCCGATCGCCGCCGCAGGGCGTGCACTAATCCGCATCGGTGCGGAATAGCTTCACGCCGCCTCCACCATAGGCGACCAGTCCCCTGCCTCCGGCTTCATCTCCATGGCGTGCAGGGCCATCGCCAGCGCCACCGCGCCGTCGATCCGTCCCGTGGCGCGGCTCTTGTCCAGCTTCCTGTTCGCGGCAGGGTCTCGGGTCACGACGGCGTTGGATACGCACCAGGTCAGGACCGGATTGTTCGCGTGGCGCAGCTTCCGCTCGGCCACCACGCGCTCCAGCGCATCCACAGCCGGGGCCATATCCCGGTAGCCTTGGCCGTGCTCGACCATGGCCAGATCGCTCACGCCCTCGTCGGCGAGCGCCATCTTGAAGGTCTCGATCCGCCAGCGGTCATAGGCCAGCGCCTGAACCCTGAACCGGGCGCACAGTTGCGCCACCGTCGCGGCGATGAACCGGGGATCAGTCGCAGCACCCGGCGTGGCGGTCAGGAAACCTTGATCGCGCCAGACGGTGTAGGGCACGCGGTCTTTCTCGCCGCGATCGGCCAGCCCCTCGGCCGGAAGGTAGAACTGCGCCATGGCGTCAACGGTCCCGTCCTCATGGGGAAAGACGGCGACCAGCGCGGTCAGGTCGCGGGTTGCGGCCATGTCCAGCGCGAGCCAGCACGGTCGCCCTTCCAGATCGGGGCGCAGGGGCGCGCCGCACGCTTTCCATTCCGACACCGGCAGGAACCGCGTCTCGGCCGCGACCCGTTGGTTCAGGATCAGGTTTCGGAACGCCGCTTCCTTCGACGGGATGCGTTGCGCCTGCGCCGCCTGCCGGGCCACGTCCTCCAGAGACCGGAAGTCGTCCAGCGCCGGGTTCGCCATGGCCCAGGTCTCGGGCGACCACGGGTCAGCGTCCTCCGGCGCGGCGTAGTGTGTCAGGTGGAATGACGGGTCTTCGATCTCGCCGGACTGAACCCGCTGGCCGTAGTCGATCAGCTCCGACATAGGGGCCAGATCGTCCGCCGCCTGGGTGGATATAACCAGCATCAAGGGCTCGGCGCGGGCGCCCATCGCGGTGTCGAGAGCGTCCAGCAGATCGCGCTTCGCCGCTTGGCCCAGCTCGTCATAGACCACAAACGACGGGCTCAATCCGTGCTTGCCGGGCACGTCTGCCGACAGCGCCGCATAGACGGACCCGTTGTCGAAGTCCTCCATTTCCTTGGCGTGGCGGCGCAGGCTGACGCGCTCGTCCAGGAAGGGCACGCGCTCAATGATTGCGGCCATTTCGTTGTAGATCAGGGCGGCTTGCGCCCGATCGTTGGCGGCCGAATAGACCTGGCCCCGCTGTTCGGCCTCCGGCCCCGACAGGTGGCAAAGCGCCAATCCAGCCGCCAGCGCCGTCTTCCCTTGCTTTCTCGGCATAGACAGCACCGCCGTCCGCACCGGGCGGGTCGCCCCATCCGCCACGCCATAGACCGCTTCAAGAAAGGCGCGCTGCCACGGCCGAACCTTGAACTGCGACCCTGCCAAGGCCCCGGACGTGACCGGCAGGAACTCCAGAAAGGCCACGACGCGCTCAACGCGGGTCAGCCCCTCGGCCTCCCACGGCAGGGCTCCCACGGCCTCCGCAGGAGCCTCCACGCTTCGCTTCTTCATCGGCTTCGCGCCGGGTCCACGCAGGCCCATCAGACGCCCCAGTCCTGAACTAAATGGCTTTTCTCATTGCCCGGCGGTCCGGAGGCGAAAGCCCCTTGTCCTGAAAGGGGGTTATCCCCCGCGAGGAACGGGTGCTCGGGATCGAGCGGAAGCCCATCAACGTCGCAGCCTTTGACGGCGACGCCCTTTCCTCCGGCTCGCTCGCGGGCGGCGGTCTTGATGCTGTGACACGGCGGGCAGAGCGAGCGCAGGCCATCGGTCGGGGGGAAGGCGTGGCCCCCGCGTGAGATAGCGACGATGTGATCCACGTGCTCGGCGATGACGTGTCGGCCGCGTCGGGCGCAGGTCTCGCACAACGGCTGTTCGGAGAGCTTGAGGCGGCGCAGGCGCTGCCATGCGGTTGTCGTGTAGGGCCATTCAGCCATGGGTGATCCTCCGGGCCAGCAGGCGCAGCTCGGCCTCGATTTCGGACTTGTCGATGTGAAAGCGTTCGGGGTCGCGGTGTGACGGCCCGAGGCGGCGCAGACGATCCGCGAGGGCGATCAGCCTTAGGGGGGCGCTAACATCGCTAACAGCCCTAACAGTCGGGGAGAGACCGTTCACGCTTCGTCCTCCGAAGTGTTAGCGGTGTTAGGAGTGTTAGGGGGGGTAATATCGGGATGCAGGTATTTGCCGTAACCGACCTTCTGAACCTGCCCGACCTTCGCCATCTGGACCAGCAGGTAGCGCACGCCGCCGACCGGCTGACCGCTAACACTTGCGATGGCATTTGGTCCTTGTGGCGTCGTTTCTCCCGCCAGCGCCTCCAGGATCGCCTTCCTCGCGTCAGACACGCGGACCTCTTTGGCGTCCCCGAGGACGCTCCAGCGGCAGGTATCCCGGTCGAACTCCATAGCCGTGTCGAACTCGGCCACGTCGCGGCCCCGGCCGGAGAGGGTGACGCCCTCGCCGTCGCGGTCGAGGATGATGGTCGTGTCAGCCGCGCCGGTCAGGCCGTTCGTTCCGCTGACCTTCTCCAGCTTGTCACCGGCATCGGCCTTGCGGGTGTGGTGCACGACGACGATCGCCACGCCGAACTCGTCGGCAAGCTCCTTAAGGGGCGTGACGCTTCTGTAGTCGTAGGCATAGGGGGCCTCGGTCCGGCCCTGCGCTGACCGCACCTTGTTGAGCACGTCGATCACAATGAGCCGGGGGTTGCTGGCGGCCTCGATCCAGCGGCGCAGATCGGTCAGCCCGCCGTCGTCCAGCATCCGCATTTCGGTCCAGATCGCCAGGGCATCAGACGGCTTGCGGGCGCAGACCTTTCGCAGGCGGTCTTTCAGCCGTCGCGGGTTGTCCTCCAGCGCGGCATAGAGTGCGGAGCCCTGCGAGCAATGCCGATCCCCCAGGACATAGCCGCCCTCGGCGACGGCGCGGCAGAGGTCCAGCGCGAGCCACGACTTGCCCAGCTTCGGCGCACCGACCAGCAGGGTCAGGCCCGCCGCGATGTAGTCCGGGACAACCCAGGCCACGGGCGGGAACTCCATGTGCCAAAGCTCGGCGGCAGAGAACCGCGACGGACGGGCGGGGCGTTCAAGGCCGTCCAGATCAACGCCCCATTCGGCCAGATGATCGTTCGCGGGTGCCGGACGCCGGACCCATCCGTGCGACCTTGCCACCTCGCTGGACTGCCATCGCCCCTGCCAAAAGACGCTCGTTCCGCCTATCGTGTCGGTTGACGTGTCGCCCTCCACGGGTCGGCGCGGCGTCCGGCACTTGGCCTCGACAGCGGCGGCGGCTTGCTCGAACTCGGCCTCGAAATCGCGGGTCACGCTCATGACAGCGCCCCCCGGATGGTGTAGGCTCCAGCCCGGTTAATCCCGACAGATGAGCCGACCCCAGCCCCGGTAGCGCCCGCCAGCGCGCCGGGGTTTTTCGTTGCCGCGTCGGGCCACAACGGGTTAGCCATCGTTCCGGAATGTCGTTTCCGGTCAATGGTGCGGGTTACAGGGGTTCGCCAGTCGAAGCGGTTGTTTTTGCAGGGGAAGTGCTCTTCCCTAGGGACTGCCATGCGGGGCTCCCCTGACAGAACCGTTCGGGACGGTGGTCCGGTCCACGACTCCAGCGCCCAGCGGAAGGCGCGCCGGTTCTTCCCGGCCTTCGTCGCGCAATCAATCTGCGACACTCTTTCAGAAACTGACGTTTTTTGGACCTGCCGCCCCGTTGCGTAACTGTGATAAACACGTCTCGTCACGGAAAGACGGGGGGAGAGGATTAGTCAGTTGGATTCGCGAGAGACGGATGTGCAGCCGACGGTGCGCGTCAGCGGACACGTCAAGTGGTTCGATCCGGGGAAGGGCTACGGCTTTATCGTTCCGGACGACCCCGGGCAGACAGACACCAAGGATGTCCTGCTCCATATCAGCAGCCTGAGGGACATGGGCCGAGACACGGTCGTGGAGGGTGCGCCCATAACCTGCGAGGTGGCGCGCCGGCCCAAGGGGTGGCAGGTCGTGGCGGTCGTCGACCTCGGTGCCGCGCTGGAACCGCGTCGGGGGTACGAGAGTTTGCGTCGCGTCCCGCTCGACAAGGCCCGGATGGACATGCCGCCAGCCGAGGGCCCCTTCGTCCCGGCAACGGTAAAGTGGTTCAATCGCACCAAGGGCTACGGCTTCGTTGTCTGCGAGACCAAACCGGGCGATATCTTCGTGCACATCGAGACGCTGCGTCGCTGCGGTCTGGAGGACCTCCAGCCGGGCGACGGCGTCCGGGTGCGTTTCGCCAGCGGGCCCAAGGGTCTGGTGGTGGCCGAGATCGATCAGGGCGGCTGACCCCGGCCGCCCGCTGGAGGGCGTATGCCGTTGAACCGTCGTCTGATGCTATCCTTCGCCGTGGTGGCCCTGGCCACGGCCGCCTGCGCCTCGGAAAAGCCGCCGCTGGATCCCCGCGGCGAGCCGATGGAGCAGCTGACCATCGTCACGGACAGCGGCCGGCATACCTTCTGGATGGAGATCGCCGACGATGACGCCGAGCGTCAGCGCGGTCTGATGTTCCGCCCGCCGCTGCCGGACGACCAGGGCATGCTGTTCAAGTTCCCCGACGCCGCCGAGCGCGGCTTCTGGATGCGCAACACGCCCAGCTCGCTGGACATCATCTATGTCGCCGCCGACGGCCGCATCGTCTCGATCGCCCGGCACACGACGCCCTATTCCGACGGCATCTATCCTTCGAACGGTCCGGCCACCGGGGTGGTCGAGCTCCGCGCCGGACGCGCCGAGGAGATCGGCGCCAAGCCGGGCGACCGGGTGGAGCACCCGCACTTCGGGCGGTAGATTATCTGGTCGGGGCGGCAGGATTCGAACCTGCGACCCTCTGCTCCCAAAGCAGATGCGCTACCAGGCTGCGCTACACCCCGAGGGCGAACCTCATGGCACGGGCGGCGGCGCGCCGCAACGACAGGCCTTGAGCCGGAGCCAAACCGTTGTATCAGGGCGGGGCAGAAGAGGTTCGACCATGCTCGCGCGCATTTTCCAGCCGGCCAGGACGGCCATGCAGTCCGGCAAGGCCAAGACCCGGGAGTGGATCCTGGAGTTCGAGCCGGCCTCGGCGCGGGCGCTGGATCCGCTCATGGGCTGGACCTCGTCGACCGATATGAACGGCCAGGTGCGGCTGCGCTTCGACAGCAAGGAAGACGCGATCGCCTATGCCGAGAAGCACGGCATCCCGTTCCGCCTGCACGAGCCGCAGCAGGCGCCGGTAATTCTCAAGGCCTATGCCGACAACTTCGCCTACGGTCGCAAACAGCCCTGGACGCACTGAGCGGCCGGGGTCCGTCGGGCGCCCTTAGCTCAGCTGGATAGAGCACGTGCCTTCTAAGCATGGGGTCGCAGGTTCGAGTCCTGCAGGGCGCGCCACCGGCGGCCGGCGCCGCTGAAGCGCCGGAGACGAGGGGAGACGGAGCATGGACCGCAACGCCAGAATCCTTGACCTCGTTGCGCCTGACGCGCGGGTCCTGGAGGTTGGTCCGAGCTTCTCGCCGATCCTGCCCAAGGCGTCCGGCCGGGAGGTGTACACCCTCGATCACGCTGACGCCGATGAACTGAAGGCCAAATACGCCGGCCACGGGGTGGATCTCGCCCGGATCGAACCGGTCGATTTCGTCTGGCGTGGCGGGCCGGTGCACGAGGCGGTGCCGTCGGCGCTGCATGGCAGCTTCGACGCCATGATCCTGAGCCATGTGCTGGAGCACAGTCCCGACCCGATCGGACTGCTGAAGTCAGCCGCGGTGTTGCTGCGCGACGGCGGGGTGCTGTCCCTGGCCAATCCGGACAAGCGCTACTGCTTTGACGCGCTGAAGCCGGTCACCGGTCTGGGCGAGTGGATCGAGGCCCATGTCGAGGGGCGGCAGCGCCACGGCGTCCGCACCCTCTACGAGCAGTCCGTGGTCTCGGTGAAGAACGGCGAGGCCATCGGCTGGCCCTCGACCGCGCCACCGTCCGACCTGCGATGGGTCGAGACCGGGTTCGACTGGCCGCGGCCTGCCGCGCCCGACGCCCCCTACGTGGACTGCCACGCCTCCTACTTCACACCGGCCAGCTTCGAGCTGCTGGTGTTCGAGGGCGGTCAGCTCGGCCTGATCGAGTTCGAGGTGGCGAAGACCTTTCCCACCGCCGGCTTCGAGTTCTTTGTGACGCTTCGTAAGGCGCGGCCGGCGCGCCTGACTGACGAGGCGATCGCGGTGCGGCGAATGGAGCTGCATCGACGGATCATGGCCGAGCTCCGCGAGCAGATCGACGGCTGGCTTGGACCGGCAGTCGCCTCGACGCCGGTTCGCGAGGCAGCGGCCGCCGACCCGGCACCGCGGCCTGAACCCCTCGTGCCGATCACCGCGGTCGAGCCGGTTGCAGCTGTCGATGCGGCGCTCCCCCGGCGTTCGTGGGTCAAGGGCCCGGCGAAGCGGTTGATGAGACGGCTCAGACGTCGGCTGTCGCACTGAAGGCCTGATCGAGGTCGGCGATCAGGTCGGCCGGGTCCTCCAGCCCCACATGCAGCCGCAGCAGGGTGCCGGGTAGCGCCGGCGGCGACTGCCGCAGGGCCATCTGGCCAGTCTCGTGGGTGATCAGGCTCTCGAAGCCGCCCCACGAATAGCCCAGCCCGAACAGGTTCAGCCGGTTGAGAAAGGCGTGGGCGCGGGCCTCGGACCAGCCTTGGGTCACCACGCCCATCAGGCCGGCGGCCCCGCTGTAATCGCGGCGCCAGAGCGCATGGCCGGGGGATCCCGGCAGCGGGGGATAGCGTACTTCGGAGACCTCGGGCCGCCCCGCCAGCCAGGCGGCGACCACCAGGGCCGAGGCGGCGTGGGCGGCCAAGCGGACCGGCAGGGTGCGCAGGCCGCGCAGGGCCAGCCAGGCGTCATCCGGCGAGACGTGCCAGCCGAGGTCCTCGACGGCGTGGTCCAGCGTGCGGGCGAGGGCGGGGTCGCGCACCGAGACGGCGCCCATCAGCACGTCGGAATGGCCGGCGACGTACTTGGTCACGGCCTGCACGCTGACATCGACCCCATGGTCGAGCGGCCGGAAGGCGAGGCCCGCCGCCCAGGTGTTGTCGATCACGCTGAGGACGCCGCAGGCGCGGGCCAGCGCGGCGAGGGCGGGCACATCGACCATCTCGAAGGTCAGGGAGGCGGGCGACTCGATCAGGACGAGGCGCGTGGCCGGGCCGAACAGGGCGGCGATCCCTGCGGCGTCGAGGGCGGGGTCGTGGAAGCGGGTGGTCACGCCGCGCGCGGCCATGAATCGGGTCAGGAAGCGGCGGCTCGGGCCATAGAGGGCGTCGCTCGCCAGCACCTCGTCCCTGGGGCGCAGAAGGGCCAGCAAGGGGAGGGTGACGGCGGCCAGGCCCGAGGGGGCGAGGACGGTGCGGTGCGCGCCTTCGAGGTCGGCGAGGGCGGCGGCCAGGGCTCGCTGCGGGGCCAGCCCCTCCAGTCCGTACACCGGGCCCAGGGTCTCGTCCCGCATATCCTCGGCCCGGTCGCTGAGCAGGGTCGAGCCGCGCTCCAGTGGAGGATTGACCGTGCGGCGTCCCCGACCGCGGGCCGTGGCGGAGGCGATCAGGCGGGTGCGGGGTCCGGGCGGTCGGTTCATGCAGGTCTCGCCGGGCCGGGTTGCATCATGGCCCCCCAGGGGTTCTAACGGCGCCCGGGGGGCCGGGTGAAGTGGAGTCGGCGATGCGTCGGATTGCGGTCTGTCTCGGCCTGACGGTGCTGGCGGGGTGCGGGGAGCGCGCCGAGACCCCGGCGGCGGAGCCCGCGCCGGTCCCGGAGGAGGCCCCCTTGCCGGCGACCG
>VYLL01000294.1_pt1 | contig 15209 bp, 17 predicted proteins | sample 5114301 | NCBI WGS metagenome assembly VYLL01 (sample SAMN12291809, study PRJNA351875) | freshwater metagenome | isolation source: freshwater lake | place: USA: Michigan, MSU2 Lake | collected 2011-08-16 | reverse complement strand
TGAATGGATTGAATTTAGCGCCTATAAAGACCGAAAGAGCCTCCTCGCTTACGTTAAAAAAGTGCTGGACAATTTTGGAGGCGAGTATGTAATTAATTTTGCCTAGGTACTTATTATTTTTACGTTTCGTCAAGATACTGAATTGCTATAGATAAGGATAATTTTCTTTCTTGCCTTTAATTCTCGTGTTCTAAACTGGTAAAAAATCAAAATCTATAATTTCTGCAAAGGTATAAGGACAAACTTGCGGAAACCTATCAACAGATAAACCAGTTTTTTTGATCACCGATCGCTTGGCTTTATCATAAATAATATCTAGCCTAGAAGCCCCATAATTGTAGAGGGTTTTTGACTGGAATAAAATTTCTAGTTCTAGACGGAAATTATCGATTTCATCGGCCCATCCCCGGCCACAATTACCTTTTTCAGTCAGCCAATACTGATACATTAATAAATGTTTAACGGTTTGAATTAGATAGCTTTCCACCTTGTTTCTTTGTTCTCTACCCAAATCTTCTATCTCCGTTAAAAGATGTTCCCAATCTAAATTTTTCATCTCCCCGCGTCGAATTTGTTCGGTGGTTCGCTCAATCCACAAAACAAAGTCCTGATCATAAAGCTGTTTTAATTCTTCCAACTGCATAGATTTTTGAGATTGAGCTGCGCTTTTATGATCAATCATAAACAAAACCCCCCACCAATGGGCGGGGGGTTTTTTAGTCACCTAATTCAAGGTTTAGCCGAACTTGCCAGCAGTGGAAGCGATCAAGAAGGCGGCGTAGGTGAAGATATAGCCAACGGTGAAGTGAGCTAAACCAACCAAACGAGCCTGAACGATCGAGAGAGCCACGGGTTTGTCTTTCCAACGAACGAGGTTCGCCAGAGGAGTACGTTCGTGGGCCCAAACGATAGTTTCGATCAACTCTTGCCAGTAACCACGCCAAGAGATCAGGAACATGAAACCGGTTGCCCAAACGAGGTGTCCAAAGAGGAACATCCAGGCCCAGACAGAAAGGTTATTAACACCGTAGGGGTTGTAACCGTTGATTAACTGAGCCGAGTTAGCCCAGAGGTAATCGCGGAACCAGCCCATCAGGTAGGTGGAGTTTTCGTTAAACTGAGCCACGTTACCCGACCAGACACCGAGGTGTTTCCAGTGCCAGTAGAAGGTTAACCAACCCAGGGTGTTCAACATCCAGAACATGGCTAGATAGAAGGAATCCCAAGCAGAGATGTCGCAAGTACCGCCACGGCCGGGACCGTCGCAAGGGAAGGAATACCCGAAGTCTTTTTTATCGGGCATTAATTTGGAACCACGAGCGTCTAAAGCACCTTTAACCAGGATTAGAACGGTGGTGTGTAAACCAAGAGCGATCGCATGGTGAACGAGGAAGTCGCCAGGACCGATGGTTAAGAATAGGGAGTTAGTGCCGCTATTGATTGCGTCTAGCCAACCGGGTAACCAAACATCACCGTAGTTGGGATAGGCGGTGTAAGCGATGCTATCGGGGTTAGACAACAGTACGTTCATGCCGTACAGGGTTTTACCCGAAGCTGCTTGCACGAATTGAGCGAACACAGGTTCGATCAGGATTTGTTTTTCGGGAGTACCGAAAGCGACGACCACATCGTTATGAACGTAGAGGCCGAGGGTGTGGAAACCTAAGAAAAGGGAAACCCAGCTTAGGTGAGAGATGATCGCTTCTTTATGCTCCAGCATCCGCGCCAGCACGTTATCTTTGTTCGCTTCGGGATCATAGTCACGCACGAAGAAGATAGCACCGTGAGCGAAAGCACCCACCGCTAGGAAACCAGCGATGTATTGGTGGTGGGTATAAAGAGCCGCTTGGGTAGTGTAGTCCTTAGCGATAAAGGCATAAGGGGGTAGCGCGTACATATGCTGCGCCACCAGAGAGGTGATCACGCCTAAAGAAGCGAGAGCCAAACCGAGTTGGAAGTGGAGAGAATTGTTAACCGTGTCATAAAGATTTTTGTGACCGGCTCCTAACTTCCCACTGGGGGGTCTGTGTGCATTGAGGATGTCCTTGATGCTGTGACCGATGCCCCAGTTGGTGCGGTACATATGACCAGCCACAATGAAGATCACAGCGATCGCCAAGTGGTGGTGAGCCATATCGGTTAACCAGAGGGACTCGGTTTGGGGATGGAAACCACCTAAGAAGGTGAGAATCGCAGTTCCCGCGCCTTGGGCAGTACCGAAAATGTGGTTAGCAGTATCGGGGTTTTCCGCATACACACCCCAGTCACCGGTGAAGAAGGGTAGTAAACCCGCCGGGTGGGGGGGAGTGGAGAGGAAGTTGTCCCAACCAACGTGCTGACCGCGGGATTCGGGGATAGCAACGTGAACGAGGTGTCCGGTCCAAGCCAGAGAGCTAACACCGAACAGAGCGGCGAGGTGGTGGTTCAGGCGAGATTCAGCGTTTTTGAACCAAGCGAGGCTAGGACGGAACTTAGGTTGTAAGTGTAACCAGCCAGCAAAGAGGAAAATCGCCGAGAGAATCAGCAGGAACACCGCACCTTGGTATAGGTCTTGGTTGGAGGTCATACCGATGGTGTAGAACCAGTGGTAAACCCCGGAATAGGCGATGTTAACCGGATTAGAAGCGCCAGCTTGGGTGAAGGCATCCACAGCGCCTTTACCGAACTGGGGATCCCAAATCGCGTGGGCGATGGGACGGATGTTTAAGGGATCTTTGATCCACTGCTCGAAGTTACCTTGCCAAGCGACGTGGAATATAGTACCGGAAGTCCACAGGAAAATGATTGCAATGTGGCCGAAGTGCGACGCGAAAATCTTTTGGTAGAGATTCTCTTCCGTCATGCCATCATGACTTTCAAAATCGTGGGCTGTGGCGATCCCGTACCAAATCCGACGGGTGGTCGGATCTTGGGCTAGATCTTGGCTAAATTTAGGGAATTTAGTTGCCATAGCTGTTTAGGAAATTCTCCTCTCTAAATAACTGAGGCTCTTACACGAGTGCTGGTTATTTCCTTTTTTAAATTCACCCACTGTAATAGGAAACGCTTACAGAGGTATCGGTCAATCGACGCTGGTTCAGCCTAGTCTTGCCAATCCCCGGGGGACTGGCAAGCCCTTATAGGCAAGTTTAGCCAATCGAGAGACTTCTGGCCAAGAAGAATGCCCAAGTGGTGACAATACCGCCTAAGAGGTAGTGAGCCACACCAACGGCACGACCTTGAATGATGCTCAGGGCGCGAGGTTGGATAGCGGGGGCAACTCTTAACTTGTTGTGCGCCCAGACGATCGACTCGATTAATTCTTGCCAGTAGCCGCGACCACTGAACAGGAACATCAAGCTAAACGCGAAGACGAAGTGACCGGCTAGGAACATGATTCCGTAGGCAGACAGGGCGGAGCCATAGGAATTAATGACTTGCGCCGCTTGCGCCCAGAGGAAATCCCGTAACCAACCGTTGATGGTGATGGCACTTTGGGCGAAGTTACCGAGGGTAACGTGGGTGACAGTGCCATCGGGGGCGACGGTTCCCCAGACATCGGACTGCATTTTCCAGCTAAAGTGGAAGATTACGACCGAGAGGGAGTTGTACATCCAGAACAGGCCGAGGAAGACGTGATCCCAACCTGAAACTTGGCAGGTACCGCCGCGACCGGGACCATCGCAGGGGAAACGGAAACCGAGATTCGCTTTATCGGGAATCAGACGGGAACCGCGAGCGTAGAGAACCCCTTTGAGGAGAATCAACACGGTGACATGGATGGTGAAGGCGTGGATGTGATGCACGAGGAAATCGGCAGTACCGAGAGTGATCGGCATCATGGCCACTTTGCCACCCACTGCTACTACGTCGCCACCGAAAGCATAACTAGCGGTAGTGAGAGCGTTAGGAGCGGTGTTGCCGGGGGCTAGGGTGTGGAGACTTTGTACCCATTGGGCAAAGATGGGTTGTAGTTGAATTCCCGTATCCGAGAACATATCTTGGGGACGACCAAAAGCCCGCATGGTGTCGTTATGAATGTATAAACCGAAGCTATGGAAGCCGAGGAAAATACATACCCAGTTCAGGTGGGAGATAATTGCGTCGCGATGACGGATCACGCGATCGAGCAGGTTATCCACGTTTTTGGCCGGATCGTAGTCCCGCACCATGAAGATCGCTCCGTGCGCTCCCGCACCGACGATTAAGAAGCCACCGATCCAAGTGTGGTGAGTAAACAAGGATAGTTGGGTGGCGTAGTCCGTCGCCTGATAGGGATAGGGCGGCATGGCGTACATATGGTGGGCCACGATGATGGTTAGCGAACCTAAGAGAGCAAGGTTAATCGCTAACTGCGCGTGCCAAGAGGTGGTCAGGATTTCGTACAGTCCTTTGTGACCTTGACCGGTGAAGGGACCTTTGTGGTTTTCGAGGATTTCCTTCATGCTGTGACCGATACCCCAGTTGGTACGGTACATATGACCGGCAATGATGAATAATACAGCGATCGCCAAGTGATGGTGAGCGGTATCGGAAAGCCAGAGACCACCGGTCACGGGGTTCAAGCCACCTTTGAAGGTGAGGAAATCCGAGTAAGCACCCCAGTTAAGGGTAAAGAAGGGGGTCAAACCCTGGGCGAAACTGGGATATAAGTCCGCCATCTTGCTCGGTTCGAGGATGAACTCGTGGGGCAAGGGGATGTCTTGGGGAGCGACTCCAGCATCGAGGAGTTTGTTCACCGGTAAAGAAACGTGAATCTGATGACCGGCCCAACCTAGGGAACCTAAGCCGAGTAAACCCGCCAAGTGGTGGTTCATCATCGATTCCACGTTTTGGAACCATTCCAGTTTCGGTGCGCTTTTGTGGTAATGGAACCAACCAGCAAACAGCATCAGGCCCGCCATAACTAAACCACCGATAGCGGTGCAGTATAGCTGATAGCTGTTGGTGAACCCGGAGGCGCGCCAGAGGTAGAACAGACCAGAGGTGATCTGAATACCGTGGAAACCACCGCCCACATCGCCGTTGAGGATGCCTTGACCGACGATCGGCCAGACCACTTGGGCGCTGGGTTTGATGGCCAGCGGGTTGGTTAACCAAGCTTCATAGTTAGAAAATTTCGCGCCGTGGAAGTACATTCCACTAAGCCAAACGAAGACAACGGCGAGATGTCCGAAGTGGGCGCTGAAGATTTTCCGAGAAATATCTTCTAGATCGCTGGTTTGACTATCAAAATCGTGGACGTTGGCGTGTAGGTTCCAAATCCAGGTGGTGGTTTTGGGTCCTTTGGCTAAAGTGCGATCAAAATGCCCCGGTTGACCCCACTTCTCAAAGGAAGTAGGTACTGGGTCTTTATCTACAATCACTTTAGCTACCGCTTTGGGGGGGAGTGCCATGAGGATTCTCCTCTCTCGACAATAGACTTAGCGTTTTATTTGAGGATAGATTTTTTAACCTAAAAAAGGCAAGTTGAAATCTGACCCACCTTTTGTTAATGTCGCTTGACTTTCCTCTTGGGTGAGATTCCAGTCGAAAGCATCAATAGTAGATGATAAGTCTTTGTTCTCTTGTCTGTTCGTTATGCTTAACAATAATTAAAATTCTCTCAATCCTTGATAGGAGAGACATTTTCTGCTATGGACGGTCTTAGTCAGGGTCAGACCAGTGATTTTTCTTTACAAAAGTTTATCAATTGTCGCTCCGGAAGCCAATTTCCCCCTTTTCTCCCTCACCAGACCATATAGAAAATTCAATAGATAGATTCTCAAAAAACAATCAAACAATTCTGTAAAATTGAGGCCATGACCTCATCTTCTCGCGCTTTTGCTGACACCAGAGCATTCAATGACTCTAGCAAAAATCAATGGTTTCTATAGATTTTGGCCTTGGCTCTAGGAGGAACGTGCTATCCCTACTACATAAATTAATCCCAGTCAAAACCCTTCATATATGTCTTGTGATCGGTTTACTGACCACCCTGTTAACCGCCTGTGGCGATCGCCTGACGGCTACCAATCTCCCCACTTCCGAAACCCTTCATCTTCCCGTCGTCCAGGGCCGCATTTCTGAGGTTGCCCCCCCGGCCCTAATTCAGGAACTGCGCGCCAGTTTAGATCGTTACGCTCCCCAAGTAACGATTCTCAGTCCTCTGGCCGAACAAGTTTTCGATGACCCTCAGGTGACAGTTAAACTACAAGTGTCGGGGCTGCCAATTTTCCAAGACGATACCCTGAAATTAGGACCCCACTTGAGCCTAATTGTCGATAATGAACCAGCAGCGGCTATCTACGACCTCAAGCAACCGATTATCCTAGAAAATCTTGCCCCCGGTACTCACACCCTCCGCGTCTTGGCCCTGCGGCCTTGGCAGGAAAGTTTTAAAAATGATGGGGCCTTCGCTGAAACAACCTTTCATATTCTGACAAAAACAGGCAAAAATGCCCCTGATCATAACTTACCCCTATTAACCTACAGTAGTCCGCAAGGAATCTACGGTGCAGAACCGCTCCTGCTCGATTTTTATCTGAGTAATGCTCCTCTACGTCTGCCCAATACTGCCAACGGGGATAATAGTCTTCAAAATTGGCGCATTCGTGTCACTGTCAACGGTGAAAGTTTTCTGCTTGATACTTGGGAACCGATCTATCTCAAGGGTTTTGCCAAGGGCAATAACTGGGTACAACTAGAATTCATCGATGGTAAGGGAAATAAAATCGAAAACGAGTTTAATACCAGCGTGCGCGTGATTAGCTTTGATCCCTCTTACCGAGACGGTCTTAGTCAATTGGTCCGCGGCGATTTATCCCCTACAATTGCCCGTAGCATTGTTGATCCCAACTATAAAACCATTCCCAGTCTAGAGGAAAAAACTCCCATAGTTGAGGAAGAAACCCCCGTTATTGAGGAGGAAGAAACCCCTATAGTTGAGGAAACCCCCGTTATTGAGGAGGAAAATCCTGTTATTGAGCCAGAAAGCCCAATAGTGGAAGAAAATCCTGTTATTGAGCCAGAAAGCCCAATAGTGGAAGAAAATCCTGTTATTGAGCCAGAAAGCCCAATAGTGGAAGAAAAACCGGTAGAGACAGAAACAATCGAAAAGGTAGAGGAAACCCCTGAAGCGATCGAATCTCCCTTAACCACCATACCGGAGACAAAGGAGATTAACGAACCGGCCTCTAGTATTTAGCCTCCGGTAGAAGTGGAACCTATTCCCGAACCCCAGAACAATAGCGAGCAAAAAATCACCATTTTCGATCGCATTCAACAAACCTTAAATCGTTTCCAGTTACCCTCTCCCCCAGCAGAAACAGATATCGAACTACCCATCCTCGATCCTGAATTATTCACCAATGTCGAGCGGTCTTAAAACCCAGCTTAATCGAGTTTTTAGGGGATAGGGTAATGAGGGTAATGGGGAAGTGGGGAGGTGGGAATTATGAATTATGAATTAGGAGGTGGGGAGGTAGGGGAATGGGGGAATTTCAACTAAAACCCTAAAACCCTAACACCCTAAAACCCCAACACCCTAAAACCCTAAAAACCCAACCCCCAACCCTCAACACCTCGATCGAGAAATTATTAAACAAATATTTCGCAATATAGACAAAATTGGGAACTAAGTTATAATTTAGAACGTCTCTGAGTAATTTACTAACTTTTTGCTTGAGGTAATTGTGTTTAACAAAATTTCCCTTGTCGCTGGTTTTGCCGGTTTAGTTGCCCTGACTACCGTTGGCGCTGTACCCGTACAAGCAGGACCGGAAAATAACGAAATCCTGATCAGTCAACTGCGCGGCCATGACACCTACAGAGGTGAGCCGCAACTCAACCCCGGTGACTATATACTAGGTCGCGTTCGGGGAACCGTGGGTGGCATTATGTCCATCCAATTGATCAGACCTGTAACAGTGGATGGCAAAGAAATTTTCAGTGGCGACTTTGCTGACGGAACCACCGCTCGTATTAGTGGGGATGCCACCGGTGGCGACGATGTACTATTGCAGGTGGTAGATGGCAAATTAGTTTATGTGGGTAAAGCTCATCCCTATTGGGTTTCCCGCTTGAAACTAAAATCGGAAATCACCACCAGCGCTACTCGCTCGCAACTTTTAAGAGAAGTTAACCAAAAAGAACCCGCTTGGGGACTTCCCGCTTTACCCCCGGAAACCAGAACCTTTACTGAAGTTGCTCCTCAACCCGCTCCCGAGCCTAGTGTATCTCCTATCCGCGGACTTTGGTAGTGGCAAGATATCAGGAGAAAATCTCTTGTCTTGAGACTGAGAAGCTGAAAAATCTTCTCAAAATCTGATACAAAAATACTAAATACTCCCCCTTTTTCCGATCGAAGGGGGGTCTTTTTCAGTCAAAAATTGATAAATAATTGTATTTCAGCCCAGATTCTCGTCATCACATCGGTAAGGGCATGATCACTATCTAATTCGATTAATTTTACCCAAGGACGATTTATGCAATAATGGCGACTATTTTCTAGGGGAATCACCTCATCGGCACGACCATGAATAATCAGGGTGGGGAGCTGCCTGATTAACTTTTCTTGGGGATAATTAGCTAAATCCTCGATAAATTTGGAATAAATTGGCAGAGAACGACGATAACCGTAGTGATAAACCGATAAACTCCCAGATTTTTGCCAATTGGCTAGGGTTTCTGCTCCCAATTGTCCCAACCAAACCGGCCCGAAATTAAAAGCGGGAGCTAATAAAACGAGCCTTTGCACCTGAGAATAAGTTTCTGCCAGCCAAGCTGCCGTTAAACCGCCAAAACTGGAACCAATTAGGGTAACAGGAAACTGAGATTGTTCAATCAATTGACCGATTTGGACAATCTGACGAGTGAGAGTTAAGCTAGAAAAGTCATCACCGTTAAGATCGGGAATTTCCATTGCTAAACCCCTCTTTTGCCAACAATGTCTCAAAAATTGCGCTTTTGTTGATTGGGAGCTAGAAGCAAAACCGTGTAGATAAATATATCTGTTTTGAAGAACCGCCATTCTAGAACCAATTAGGGTCTGCTGAAAAAGTTTGCTGGTGGGGGCAGGGTGTGGGGTGTGGGGTGTGGGGTGTAGGGTTTTACCGATTTTGAGGAGGTCAATTACCTAATTTTCGGGGAAAAAGCACCTGAATTTTCCCCCTGATCACCCTCTTGCCTAGCACTTTTGGATTTCAAAAAGGTCTCAAAGTCTTACCCAACAAGATTTTTAGATTTATTCAGCCAACCCCAATTAGATTTCTTCATCTTGCTCTTTGGTAGCACTGGGAGAAGAATTATAAATGGCATCTAACTGCTGACGAGCATCTTCGACAGTGACGGAACGAATCACTAACAGAGGTTCATTAATCGGTTGTCCGGCCTCGTCCAAAAGTTCCGGATGGGAAGTCATGGGATAACCGTAGGGATTATAGGAATTAGCCGATTTAGCAGGACGTTTCTGGGAATCCATGCTGACAGTAATCAGACTACGAATTAAATTATTAATGGTCAAAAAAGCGATAACTGTGAAGGCGAGGATATAGAGCAGATGTAACATTGGCTGAGTCTCCCATGAATTATGTGTGAATATTCCCTAATTGCCAAAACTTTATGCTAAAAATTCGCTCAACTCTCTAGCTTACCAAAAAGTTTCAGGTTAAGCATCAGTTTGAGGAGATTGATATTCTCCCCAACCCTGTAATCGACGACGACGACTGCTAACTCCCCAACACTCTGCCACCAACTGATGCCAAGGCAACAACATCTTGGCCTCGATACCCACCTGACCACCTGTGGTTTTAAAGAGTAAATAAGCCGTGGCCACCTCCTGTTGGGCATTTTTGACTCTTGCCAATAAATCGTTTTGTTCCTCGACGCTGAGAAAGGATAATCTCTCGGATTCGAGGAGGAGACAGGAACGGGAAAACCAATAGGTGAAATCCTCTAGTAGAGGTTCCAAGATGGTTTTCAGGAGTTCGTTTTCGGTGGGTTGCGAAGGAAACATTATTCTTATAATGACGATTTTGCTTACCTTAATCTTAGCGTTATTTATATTTCTTAACATTATGACGGGAAAACTTTAAGATTTGCCCCGGCTGTAGGCGGCACTAAAGAAATCCAGTTCACAACTAAGGGCATAACGATAGGATAAAGAGATATTTTCGGTCATCAGGGTGTATTTATCGGCTAATTCCTCTAACTGGCTTGCTAAAGCTTCAAATTCATCCCCACTATAACTATCAATCCAAGCTTGATAGGGATTCTCAGGAATCGGCTCTAAGGCTAATTGTTGACCCAGATAAGCATAAAGACGCATACAGGGACTCATCGCCACGGCAATCGCACCGATATCACCCATCCAAGCGGTAGCGAGAAGAAAATCCCGATAGCGACGGGTGGCGTTAGCGGGCTGAACCTTTCTCAGGTCAACCCCCCACTGTAAAGCGTAATTTTCGTGTAATTCTAATTCCTTTAATACCCCTGCCGCTAACCGATGAAAGCTAGTAAATCCCTGCCAATCGGGAGCTTTAGCGGCGGCGATACTGTAAGCACGGGCGAAAGATTCCAGAAAAAAAGCATCTTGACCGACATAGAAAGCGAAACAGTCCCGTTTAAGCTCTCCTGTGGCGATACCTCGCACAAAAGGGTGTTCTAGACAAGCTTGTACTAGATCTTGATGGCTGTGCCAAAGTTGCTGACTAAGCATAGGAAAATACTAATTAGGTGGACAAGGTTGGTTAAGTGGGTGGGTGGAATTAAATATAAGATGAATGTAGGTTGGGTTGAAGCATGAAACCCAACGCCCGCATGGGTTACTGAAAATGGGTAAAACCCCACACCCCACACCCCACACCCTACACCCCGTCAGTTCATTTCCTTAACCCAAACTGACGCTAACCCTGTTACAATACAGATAACTAACCAAATTTGAATTAAAAACTATGCGACTTAAGCGATGGGAGTCCCCCCGCCGTCAGGGACGTAACGACAAAGGCAAGGGTGGTTCGGCCCGACAGCGACAACTGAAAAAACAATTTAAAATGCTGTCGAAAAAACTGAAAGGGGGAGAGAGTAACATCTCTCCTCTTTTTTTGTCCCCAGCAATCGCCGCTGAAAAATCTTCCTCTGGGAAACTCTCAGTCTCCTGAAACAGTCCCAGACTTGAGCCACTTTCAGATTAGGAAAAAAAATGAAGCGTACACTTGCCGTCATGACGATGACAGTAGCTTTAACCCTCACCAGTAACCATTCTAGCCTTGCGGGAGCAATCTTCGATCGCATTCAAAAAACTGGGGTAATTACTGCGGGCGCTCGTAAAGATGCTATTCCCTTTGGTTTTGTCAACTCCCAGGGCAAGTGGGTGGGTTACAGCCTTGATATGTTAGAGTTAATTCGCAAGGAAACCGAACGGAAGTTAGGAAAACCAATTAAGTTAAAAATTGTTGAGATTACTCCCCAAAATCGCTTTGAAAAGTTGAAAACAGGGGTTATAGATATAGAATGTGGCTCCACTACTTTTACTTGGAAAAGAGAAAATGAAGTGGATTTTTCTGTTAGTTACTTTGCCGGTGGTACTCAATTGCTCACCCGCAAAGGTAGTAATCTCGATGACATCGGTAGCCTGGCAGGCAGACGCATTGGAGTAATTGCCAATACTACTAATGAAGCAGTAATTAAAACTCAACAACCCGCCGCTATTTTGGTCAAAGTTAAAAATCGTGGCGAGGGTTTACAAAAACTAGAAGCGGGAGAAATTGATGGTTTTGCCAGTGATGGCATTACCCTGGAAGGTTTAAGGAAAAGCGCTAAAAATCCCAATAATTTAGCCATAGTTCCCTCCTATCCCTACGCCTACGAATCCTATGCCTGTACTTTACCCGAAAATGATTCTAAATGGCGCGATACAGTGAATTATACCCTATTAAAATTCATGGAAGGGATCGTTAGTGACCAACAACAAGCGGTGACAATTTATGAACGTTGGTTTGGTGAAGAGGGTGTTGTTCCCTATTCCAGAGAAACTATTAATGATTATTTTCAAGGCATTGTCAACACCTACGAATGGATTCCTTTAACTGTATTTCCCTAAAATTAAGACCTTTTTAGGGAAAGGTTCAAAAAGGCACTCTTGCAAGTGGGAATAATTATGAATGGGGAAGTGGGAAGTGGGGAGGTGGGTTTTTAAAGGAGGAAGGAAAATTTATTGTAATTTCTCAATGATACTGATAATGATTCTCTTTAGCTGGGGGAGATTGTTTTGAATCACTTTCCAGACGACTTTTTCATCAATTGCCCAATATTCATGAACTAATTTATCCCGCATACCTGCGATGTTTTTCCAAGGAATATTGGGATAATTAACTCTCACTTCATCAGGAATATTTTTGACTGCTTCCCCGATTATTTCAATTAATTTTACTGCCGAAAGAAATATTTCTATCTTAGTTGAAAATTCTGCAAAGCTTAGATCCTGAGTCATCTTTTCTAGTTGACAAATTGCCTCTAGAATGTCTTGCAAGAAATCTCTAAATTCCCGTTGCGTCATACATAAATAACCTCGGATAAAATTCTTTCTCTCCTTCTTCCTTTTAAGCCATTTTTACTGATAACATCCGCTTTTACCTTAAGTAAATCACTTAAATAATATTCCAGATCTACTAAATCTAGTAAACTAGGCGGTTCTGTATAATCTATCAGAATATTAACTTCACTATTTTCCTGCACTTCTCCTTTTACATAATCTCCAAAAATACCTAATTCACTGACATGATACTTTTCTTTTACTAAGGACTTAACTTGACCCAAAATCGCTTTAATTTCTTCTAAATTTTTCATGATGCTTACCTTCTAAGATAACGGAAAAGACTTCTACCCTACTGATCAAAATGTTATTTCCTGTATCTGTATTGTAGCAGATATCGGATGAAAGGATAAACCATACTCCTTGAAATCATGGGAATTGAGAGAGTTAGGCCAAAAATACCCCCTCAATTGACTGAATTAAGGGGGCATTTGTCGCAGATATTTATCAAGAAATTCCTCTGATGTTAAACAATCAAAATCAGCAATAATTTTGATTAATTCTCGATTTTCAGACAAAAAGATTTCTGCCGCACCATATTTGGCAGTTAGATAGATAAAAACATCTTCAGAAGGCACTAATTTTTCTGCAATTATCTGACTTGCTTCTGCTTTCATTGCAATCGTTTCTGGTATAAATAAGCAATTAAGATTCTGCCAGATTTGATCTACTATTTTGGCTGCCCAATCTTTACCTTGAAGTCTTTTGCCAACTCGTAAAATTTGGTTAATGAGTTCCTGGGAAATAATAACTTTGATTGAAGATTGATTATTGGGGGTATAATATCCTAACCATGTAAGAATTCGCTCTTGTGGTGAGAGGGGTTTTAATTGACCAATAATATAAATATTTGTATCTAAAAAAATTCTCCTCATTCATACCGCTCCTGAAATAGTTCTTGCTTCACTTTACGAATAAGCTCTAAAATCTGTTCATCAGTGTCGATACCTGCTTCTTTAAATGCAGCTTGCATCTTAGTACGAGCTTGTTCAAATTCTACTTGTTCATTTTGATCGGGAACAATAATAACAAGTTCAATCTCTGTGTCTGTTGGCAAATCTTGATGGGGTTGCTCGATAATTAATTGTCCATCTTTGATTTTGGCTTTAGTCTGAATAAATTGCATTTTTGATTTCTCCTCAGACTCAATCTGGTTTATTATATCTATCTTATCATTTTCGAGCGACTAATGTGTAAGAGGAAGATATATAAAAAAACAAAACCCCCTCAACTGACTGAACGAAGGGGCGATCACAAGTTTTTTATTAATGGTTTTTAGGAGACTTTTGTGGTTTCCTTTTCTGAGGGTTTGGAGGGTTTTAGTTGGCACTTGAGGGTTATCTCCATACTTTCACCCGCATTATATCAAAATGATAATCATAGCTCCAAACAGGTAGATCTAATTCGATTGAGATGATAGCAGTCAAAGCATCAACAATAGTAATAGTTTGATCAGGAAATTGTTTAGCTTTTGCTATGGCTGCGAAATACTGATCTTCTGTCGGATTGATCAGATTAGCCGATTCTAAGCAATTTTGTGTGAAATGAGTGGCTTGTTCAAATCCTAATCTATATAGAAGCAAGCTGTAAGTTTCTATATATACGGGGAAAGAGATAATAACTGTTAAATCTTCCGATTCTATGCGTCTTAGCTCTGCTTGCGCTCTGCTATGATATTGATCACTGGTATCTATCGCTCCGTAAAGGGGGGTTGTGTCGGCAATAATCGCTTTCAAGATTGGCGCTTAAGGTAATTTATGGGACAGAGTAAATTCGGCTAAAACAGCGTCATGATTGATGGATGTGTCAGTATAGCCACTTCCTTGGGGTGCGGGAGATAAGTGAAAAGATTTTTTCGGTTTGGATAAATAGCCTTTCGCTATTAAAAATGATTCTATAGCCGTTTGTACTGTATCAGAAGAAGATACCTTATGCTCTTGATTGTAGGCGGCTAGAGCATTAATTATGGTGGTGGGTAGCTCAATCGTCACCTGTTGCATAACCAAAATCCTCTTGATTTAATCATGTCCCTATTATACAATAAACCCCCTCAACTGACTGAATGAAGGGGCATTTATCGTATTTTGTAAGCAATTTAGCCTACTTTTGTGGTTTCTTTTTCTGATGGTTTGGATGATTTTAGTTTGCGTTTCAGGGTTGAAGCTGCGCCTAATGCACCAAAGGAGCCAATAGCTAAAAGTCCAGCGGTTGAGGAGGGTTCAGGAACAATTTGTATAGCCCCAAGGCAGCTACCGGGGCAACCGCCATAGTCATAGCCTGGCCCCGGCCGCTTGAAGGTGCTACCAAAATCCGGCCGGGTGAATACTTGATAATCTTCATTTTCAGTACCCCCTACATGGAAAGCTAGACCTCCAAAAGAAAAGTTACCAGCTTTATACCCTGCTGGAAGCACTCCTGGAGCAAAGCCACCATTGGGATTGTAAAGGTTATCCGTCGGCGAGTGGGGAATCTGGTCTATGGTTGGAACACCATCGACAGGTGCATTAAAAACGCCAGAGCCTGCGGGAAGTGGATCTGTTGGACTACTATTGGGACTTAAACGCCAAATAAAGATCAAATCGAGTATAATCGTTAAAGAGTAAGCACTTTACGTTGAAAGATCAGCGATGAAAGAGACAACCCCAGCCGCAATGCCCCC
>VYLL01000293.1_pt1 | contig 15263 bp, 13 predicted proteins | sample 5114301 | NCBI WGS metagenome assembly VYLL01 (sample SAMN12291809, study PRJNA351875) | freshwater metagenome | isolation source: freshwater lake | place: USA: Michigan, MSU2 Lake | collected 2011-08-16 | reverse complement strand
CGTCGCGCGGGCGGCGAGGCCGGCCTGATCCGGCAGCGCGGGCGAGGCGGTGGCGGCGCTGTTCAGCAGGCGTGCGAGGGCCAGCTCACCTTGGGCCCGGGTCATCATCACGCTGGCGACGTTGAGCTGATAGCCCGCGGCGCTGACGCGGTCCTTGCCCCCCGCTCCTGCGGCCTTGCGCGACGCGGCGAGGGCTTCGCTCGCGAACTTCTCTGCGTTGGTGAGCGCGGTGTTGAGTTCGCCGTCGCGGAACTTGGTGAGCGTGTCGATCGCGCTGGTGATGTCGCTGGCCAATCGTTGGGCGTCGGCGCGGGTCTCGGTGGAGCGGGCGCGGGTCTGATCGGCGCGGGCGCGGAGGGACGCCGCGGAGTCGTCCACGAGTTTAATCGTGCGTTCCAGTCCTGCGATCGTGCGATCAAGGTCGGCGACTTCGCTCTCGCGGGCGGTGGCGCTCACGGTGATTTCGGCACTCTTGCGCTCCGCGGCGTCGGCCTTGCGGGAGACTTGCGCGGCTTCCTCGACGATCGTCAGGCCCTGCGTCGCGTTCACTTCCGTCAGGCGGGCCTGCATCTCGGTCGCCTGCTTGCGGAGGGCCTTGGCCTCGTTCATCGAACCGGCGGCGTCGGCGGTGAGCTTGTCGGCGTCGGCCTTCACCTTGGCGCGGTTCTGGCGGACGGTGTTCAGCTCGGCCTCGCGAGCCCGCTTCTGGTCGGCGAGCTTGGTGATCTCGGCGCTGAGATCCACCTTGCCGGTGGCCTCGCTGGTGCTGGCCTGCTGGGTGTAGAGCTGGATGAATCGCGACGCGCTGACGACCTGAGCCGCGGCCTCGCTCTCGAGCGCGGCGGCCTTGGCGAGTTCGAGCTCGCTCATTTGCGATGCGACCTCGGCGAGCATCTGGTTCACCGGGCCGACGGCACCGGGTTCCTTGGTGTCCTTGTACGGCGTGAGCGTCTGGCGGGCCGACTCGAGGGTCTTAAGGCGCGCGGCGGGGAGAACGGATTGACGCCCGCCGCCGGCGGAGAGCGACTGCAGCTTCATGGCCGCTTCCTCGATGGCAACGCGTTCGCTGCTGCGGTTATCGCAGGCGGAGAGCGCGCCGCAGAGGGTGATGAGGGCGACGGCGGTGAGCGCTCGCGTGGGCAGGTGGCGTGAAGCAGATGTTCGCATGGGCATGGAGGTCCTCGTGACGGGTCAGGCGATCGTGGCGTGTGCGAGCGTCGGACGCCGGGGGCAGGAGTTTAGCGGTTCTTTGCTCGGCGTGACGAGTCGGGGGTTGTGCGGGAGACGGGCGAGCGTTTCGTCCACACTCCGGAGATGACGAAGGCAAGGCAATCTATACGTTGGAGCGGGTGCGTGCGGCTCAGCGCGCGTGCGCACACAGGTCTGTTCGGTCGCTGGAAGCATCGGTTCCCGATTTACTTGGCATCCGGCTTCGGGGCGGACTTGGCCTGGTTGGCCTCGGGAACGAACGGACGAATCGGGACATATCCCACGGAGTATTGGGCGCGGGGCTGGTAGAGCGAGGAGATCCACGCGGCGATGCGGGGGATGCGGGTGTCGCTGCGCCCGCGGAGGAACGGTCGCCATTGATCGACGCCGGTCTCAGGGTGCGGCGCGGCGGGGTGCGGGCGGGCGCTTTGCTCGCGCGGGAGGGCCAGCTCGATCAACGCGGAGCGCTCGGGAGTCTGGAAGTCCAGCAGCGGCTTGGAGTCGTTGGTGCGGTATTCGTTGACGATGAGGAAGTTGGTGAGGGCGGCGATCTCGCTGCTGGCGCGGCGGGTGGCGAGGACGAAGCGGCCGCCGGCGAAGGAGCCGTGGCAGCCGCTGGTGGCGCAGCCGCTGAGCAGGAGGCCCTGCTGAATCTCCTCGCGGAAGCGCTGCAAAGGCTCGGGAGTGCTGAGCACGCGGATCTGCGGATAGAACTCGCGGGCGCGAAGGCGGAACATCAGGTCGACGAGGCTCAGAGAGCCCTCGCGGATCAGCGCGTCACGGCCTTCTTTGGTTGAGGGCACGAGCGGATCGGCGGCGAACTTCTCGAGGAGCTCTTCGGCGGTCTGACGCGTGACGGACACGGCGGGCTTCTTGTCCAGGTCAAGCTCGAAAACCTTGAGGAGGTTGGCTTGCTCGGGCGTGAGCAGCGGCGCACCGGTCTCGCGATCCGGTGCGAGGGTGCCGTCGGGGCGGCGCTCGGAGCGGTCTGTGGATGCGGGGTCGGGGCGGTCGAGTTCGGATTCACGGACCGCGACGAGCGAAAGGACGCGCTCGAGCTTGAGCTTCGCGGCTTCGTTGTTGGGCTGCCGGCCGATGAGGTCTTCGAGCTCTTTGACACTCTCGGCGAGCTTGTCGCGTGAGATGAGCAGGTCCACCAGCGCGAGGAGTTGCTCGCTGTCGTGATCGTCAATCGTGGCGCGGAGGGCGCGATAGCGGTCGAGCACGGGCTCAAGGAGGCGGACACGCTCGACGCGCGCGGCGGCGAACGGCGTGTCGAGGCCGCCGATGTTGAGGACGACGAACTTGTCGTCCTTGGACACGAGAATGCCGGTGAAGGTGCGTCCGTCACGCATGACGACGACGGCCTCGCGGGGCTCGTCGGTCGGGGCGGGCTCTGGCGCTGTGGGCTTGGCCGGCGTGGTTGTGGTGGGCGTGGGCGGCGTCGCGGAGGGCGCGGTACTGGCGGGAGCGGCGGGCGGCGTCAAGGGTGCGGGCGGGGATGCGGGCGCGGGCTGGGCCGCGGCGCTGGTGAGGGCCGTCACGAGCATAAGTGCTTGCGCGAGCGTGACTTGAAGCGTTCGTGTCGGGGGCATGGCAAATCATTGCCACGGCGCGACAGCGATGTTGCGTGGTCCGGAAAAACATGTACGCCCGGGGAAGATTCCCGAGCGTACGAACAGACGCCAAGTAGGCTGGAGCATGGGGCGTGCGGTTGAAGCACGCGCGGCGCGCAGAAAGCGCATCGAGTTTGCACGCGTTCAGGCGTGCGCGAGCGTGAGGTGAGAGCGATCAGCCGGCGCGCTTGGCGAGGGTCTCAGTGATGCGCTGGCCGAGCAGGTCGGGCGTGAAAGGCTTGACGACGTAGTTCTGCACGCCGGCCTTGATGGCCTCGATCACGCGGACCTTTTCGCTTTCGGTGGTGACCATGATCATGGGCGTGACCTTGTTGGTCTTGCGGAACTCCTTGACGAAGGAGAGGCCGTCCATGTTGGGCATGTTCCAGTCCACGAGGATGAGCTCGGGCTGATACGCGCCGACTTTGTTCAGCGCGTCCACGCCATCGCAGGCCTCTTCGACCTGGGTGTGGCCGAGCTGGCCCAGGACGGAGCGCTGAATGTTCCGCATGGTCTTGGAGTCGTCGATCAGGAGGATTCGCATGGGATCAACCTCGTAAGGTGGCGTGCGTTGATTTGTTGAACTGAGGCGAGAGCTGGAGTGGGCGTGGTGCCGATCAGGCGTTGGTCACGGGCGTTGCGGCTTGGGCGCTGGGGCTGGTGGCGGCGTCGGACTGTGCGATGGCGATCTCAAGCACGAGGCTGCCGCAGTCGGTGGTTGCGGGGATCTCGATGCAGGGGATGTCTCGCGGGCGGGTGATGACGTGGCCGCCGCCGATGACGACCGAGGGGCAGGAGATGTTGACGCGGCGTTTGCCGGCGAACATGCCCTTGGCGTTGCCGCTGATCATGTTGGCCAGCTCGCCGATGGCGTCAGAGAAGTCGGGGTTGTTGGCCTTCATGTCCGAGCCGGTGAAGAGCGAGACGATGCGCTCTGCGGTGGCGATGGGGAAGGAGATGACAATGTTGCCGGTGATGTCACCGGACATGCCGATGATGCCCGAGACGTCGTAAGACGGCGCGGGGTTGGACTTGATCTTGGGATCACCGATCTGCACCGGGAGCTGCATCATCGTCGAGAAGACGTTTTGCAGCGAGGCGACATAGGCGGTGATATAGGTCGGATCCATCATTTGTTGCTCCACGAAGTGCGGTGAGAGTCCTCTGCGAAACGGGCGAGCGACGTGTCAGACGCCGGTGCCTGATGCGATCGTGAACAGACGCTGGACATCGACGATCAGTGAGACGCCGCCGTCGTCGCGCACGGTGGCGCCAGAAACCGGTCCACCTTTATCGATGAATCGATCCAGCGGCTTGATGACAACTTCCTGCTGGCCGATCAATCTTGTGACCAGCAGGCCAACCTTTTTGTCGCCGGAGGTCAGCACGACCGCGAACTCTTCCTCCGCGCTGCCCCGGAGGCCGAAGAGTTGGGCGGAAGACAGCAGCGGCAGCACGGTGTCGCGCAGGCGCATCACCGGGCGCTGGTTGATTGACGAACGCGTGCCCTCGCCGGGCTTGACGATCTCGGTGACGTTTGCCAGCGGCACGGCGTAAATCTCTTCGCCGACGCCGACCATCATCGCGCTGAGGATTGCGACGGTCAGCGGGATCTTGATGCGCATCGTGGTGCCTTGGCCCACGACGCTCTCGATATCGATGGTGCCCTTGAGCTTCTCGATGTTGGTCTTGACGACGTCCATGCCCACACCGCGGCCGCTGACGTCGGAGAGTTTCTCAGCGGTGCTGAAGCCGGGAGCGAAGATGAGCGCGATCTTCTCGCGTTCGCTCATGAGCCCGGCCTGCTGTTCGGTGATGAGGCCCTTCTCGATGCACTTGCGGGCGATGAACTCGGGGTCGATGCCCTTGCCATCATCGATGATGAGAATCTGCACGTGGCCGCCGGCGTTGCTGGCGACGAGGCGGATGACGCCGGCCTCGGGCTTGCCGGCCTTGACGCGATCGGCGGGGCTCTCGATGGCGTGGTCGGCGCTGTTCCGCATCAAATGGATGAGCGGGTCGCCGATCTCCTCGATGACGGACTTGTCGACTTCGGTTTGCGCGCCCTCGATCTCGAGGTTGATCTGCTTGTTGAGCTTGCGGGCCAGGTCGCGGATGAGGCGCGGGTACTTGCCGAAGACTTTCTCCAGCGGCTGCATGCGCGTCTTCATGACGGCGACCTGCAGATCGCTGGTGACGCGATCGAGCGAGCCGCTGGTCTCACCGAACTGCTCGCGGACTTCTTGAGCCACTTCGGGGTTGCGGGCGAGGCCGCGGACCAGAGCGCCGACGCGATTCTTCTGAAGGACAAGCTCGCCGACGAGATTCAGCAGTGTCTCGAGGCGTGAGACTTCGACGCGGATGGTCTGCTCGCCGACGCCGGGTGCGCCTTGGGTGGTCGAGCTCGCGGCGGGCGCGCCGGTGGCTTCGGTTGTGGCGCTCGGGGCGTTGGGCGACGGGTGCGCGTCGGCGGGCTCGGCGGGTGCGCCGGGCTGGTCGCGCTCGGGGACTTGGTGATCGTGCTCGGGCGTGGTTTGCTGCTCGAGCTCAAGGGTGTGCAGGTGGGTGAAGGGCTCGCAGAGCGTGTTGATCGGTCGCGTGACCATGCGCCCGCTGGCGAGGCCGTTCTTCTGTTCGCGGAGGACATCCAGCACGCGACGACCGAGGGCCAGGGCACCGGGCAACTGCTCGGGGGCCAGCGACATGGTCTGCTGACCGAGCTTGATGAGGCAGCCGGCGAGTTCGCGCATGAGGCCGAACTCGAAGAACTCGGCGGACTTGGCGAGCTGCTCGCCCAGATCGGTGAGCATCGCGGAGGCGCTGACGCGCTCGGCCTCGAGGGCGAGGCTCGCGAGCTGCGTGTCGATCTGCTCGAGGGTCTGGTCCACGTCGGCGACGAGGAACTCCAGCAGGTCGGTCTTGTTCTTGGGGAGGGCCAGCGGCACGCTGGCGGGCTCGTTGCTCGCGGCGGTGTCCGCTGGCTCGGGCGATGAGCCGGGGGCGTCTTTGGTGACGGGCGAGCTCGAGCGGGAGCCGTGAGCGGGAGCGTGCGATTGGGTGGCTTCGCCCAGGGCGGTGAGGCCGTCAACGAGCTGCGGGGATGCGAGCGTGAGCTCGCGCCCGGCGCGGATGTCGGTCATCTGCTTCTTCAGGACGTCGGACGCGCCGAGCAGCAGGTCCATCGCGGCGCGGTCAACCACGAAGACGCGGTTCCGCGCGGCGTTGAGCGCGGTTTCGGCGGCGTGCGCGATGGCGACGAGGTTGGTCAGCGCCAGGAAGCTCGCGGAGCCCTTGATCGTGTGCAGCGCGCGGAAAACGCGGTTGAGCAACTCAAGGTCGGTCGGCGTGCTCTCAAGGAGCACGAGGTCGTGATCAAGTTGTTCCAGCAGCTCCGCGGACTCGGTGAGGAAGTCTTGAAGCAACTCGGGATCTGACTGCACGTCACTCACAAATTTCCCCTGCTTCTGCCGGGCGGTGCCGGCGGTGGTGCTTGGACGGAGAGGCGAGCATCACGCTGCGAGCTTGAGCGGTTTGCCGTTGCGTTTGGTGTAGCAGAACCCCTGCGGGAGGTTCACCTGGTCAAACGGGACGTCGAGCGAGCGGAGGGTTTCAGAGTGACCGATGAAGAGCACGCCGTCGTCGGCGAGCTGGTCGGCGAACATGTCCACGACCTGCTTGCGCATCTGCTCGTCGAAGTAGATCATGACGTTGCGGCAGAAGATGACGTCAAACTTGCCGAAGCGCTTGGCGGCCAAGCGGTCCTTGAGGTTGAGCATCTCAAAGGTGACCATGCTCTTGATGGTCGGGTCGATGTGGTAGTAGAGGCCTTCCTGCTTGAAGTACCGCTGCTTGACCAGCTGCGGCGTGGTGCGGACGGAGTAGTCGGTGTACTTGCCATCGTGCGCGACGTGCAGGGCCTTTTCGCTGATGTCGGTGCCGAGGATCTCGATGCGCCAGTCAGACAGTCGCAGCCCCAGCGAGCGGTGGAGCTGGATCGCCATCGTAAAGGGCTCCTCGCCCGTCGAGCACGCGGCGGACCAGAAGCGCAACCGCTTGGTCGATGCCCGGGCCTCGAGCAACTTGGGCAGCAGCGTCTTCTCCATCACGTCGAGCTGCGGCTCGTTGCGGAAGAAGCTGGTCTCGTTGATCGTGATCTTGTTGAACATCTCCTGGAACTCATCGTCCTTGAAAGGTCCGATGCTCAGGAAGGAGGCGTACTGATCGTAATCATCGATGTCAAGCTCTTGCAGGCGGCGCCCGAGACGAGACTCGAGCACGTATTGCTTGTTCTTGGGGAAATGAATCCCCGAGCGATCGTAAATGATCTTGCTGAGGCGCTCGAACTGCGCCGGGGTCATGACTGCGTCTTTGGTCGCTTCGCTCATCGGTGCTCTTCCTTGTCAACACTTCGGTCACGCGTCATGAACCGTTGATCGCGGCATCACCCGTGCGCTGCGCGTCAACCCCGCATCCTCCCGCCCTCTCGCTTCCGGTTTGCACAAGGCCGTCACGCACGCGTCACGCGGCGGCGGCGGCGGCGGCGGCGCTCTGAGTCATCGCGTTCATCTGGGCGGTGTTAAACAGTCGAGCCAGGTCCAGCAGGATGAGCAGGCGATCCTCGAGCTTGCCCACGCCTTCGATGAAGTCCGAGTCCACCGAGCAGACCATCGCGGGAGCGGGCTCGACGATCGAGCGGCTGATGCGGAGCACCTCGCTCACGCGATCCACGACGAAGCCGATCACGCGCCCGTGGACCTCAACGACGACGATGCGGCTCTGAGCGCTGCGCTCCGCGGGCGGCAGCGAGAAGCGACGGCGCAGGTCCACAACGGGGATGATCTTGCCGCGAAGGTTGATGACGCCCTCGACCTCGGGCGGGCTGCTGGGCACGCGGGTGAGCGACATCATGCGGTTGATTTCCTGAACCTTCAGGATGTCCACCGCAAACTCTTCTTCGCCGAGGCCGAAGGTGACGAGCTGGAGCTGCGCGGTGCCGTCGGCATCGGCGTGCTCGTTGATGGTCCGCAGCTTGGGCGCGTTGGAGCCCGAAGCGTTCGCGGGCGTGTTCGGCTTGCTGGTGGTCGTTGCGCTCATGCCATGCTCCTTGCTTCTCTGAAGATGTGACCGGCCCCACTGACTGTCGGCTATCGACTCGTTTCTGCCCACGCTTCAGGCGGCGCTGTCGGCGAACAAAAAAGTTCCTGACAAACACACGGATCAAGGGAGCGTTCCACCCTGCACAGGGGAATGTCACGCTGCGGAGCGCGCGGGCTTCAATGCGATCTGTGACATCACGCGCGCCATCTCCTCGGGGTTCATGCTCGCGGCGGCCAGGCCCGCTTGCGCGACGGCCTTAGGCATGCCGTAGACCACGCAACTGGGCATGTCTTGCGCGATGACGCGTGCGCCGGCGAGTTTCATATCGCGCGAGCCGAGCATGCCGTCGTCGCCCATGCCGGTGCAGACGAAGCCGAGCGTTCGCGCGGCGCTGCACTTGGCGGCGCTGGTGAAGAGTTCGTTGACGGAGGGCTTGTAGAGCGCGGAGGTGGGCTCGGGGCCGATTTCGAGACTGAAGCGCCCGGGCCCCCCGCGAATACGTGTGTGGGAGCCGCCGGGGGCGATGGTGACGGTGCCGGGCTCGACGCGCATGGCGTGTTCGCCATGGAACACGCGAACGCTGGCGACGCCGTTGAGTCGCTCTGCGAGGCTCTTGGTAAACATCAGCGGCATGTGCTGCGCGATGACCACGGGAACGTGGAGCTCCGCGGGCAGTGCGGTAACAAGCGTTTCAAGCACGGGCGGGCCGCCGGTGCTGGAGCCGACGACGACAAGGTCCAGCTCGCGCGGGTCGAGCTTGAAGGTGGCGGGAGAGACGGGGCGGCCGCCGGGAGGAACGGCGGAGCCGCGGTGGCGGCGAGAGAGCGCGATGGCCTTGATCTTGGCGAGAAGATCATCGCGCATGGCGTCAACGTTGAGTGAGAACGTTGAGCCTTCCTTGGCGATGACGTCGGCGGCTCCGAGTCGCAGCGCGGCCAGGGCCTCGTGGCTGCCGGCGGAGGTAAGGCTGGAACACATGAGCACCGCAGGGGGCGCGGTGATGTCGGACATGATCTTCTTCAACGCCGTGAGCCCATCCATCACCGGCATCTCGACATCGAGCGTGAGCACGTCAGGGTGCAACTGACGGCAGAGATCGATCGCCTCCTGCCCGTTCTTGCCGGTGCCGACGACCTTGAACGCCGGGTCCATCTCCAGCATGCGGCGGAGCGCGTTGCGCATGAACGCCGAGTCGTCCGCGATGATGACGCGGATGGAGCTGGTCGGTACTTTCGGCGTCGGTGCGGTAGTCATTGGCGCGGGGGTTCCCTTCGCACCACGTCATCGGCAGGCGCGAACGAGAGCTTCAGCCGCGTTTTCGGGTCTGGGAAAGACGAGCAGGTGTTGTCGCAAGTTCGCCAAGCGGGAGGGCGAGTAGGCGTGTTCTCGGACGGGGAACAAAGCTCAACGCTCAACGCAGCAGGTCGGGCGCGCGGGCGGTGGGTCGGGCCGGGAGTGTGCGCTGCGAGCGCTGTGACGCATTGCCGCACGATCTCGCCAAAGGAACATCAGCGTTCAGTTTGCTGCTTTGAGAGTTTGAGCGTTACTGCTTCGCTCACCCCACCGGGTTCATGAACAAGCCCGTCGCCAGCTTGGGCACGAAGAACGTGCTCTTCTGCGGCATCAGCTCGCCGGCGCGGCTGACTTCGCGCACGGCTTGCAACGGCGTCGGACGGAGGATCACTGCGAGCTGCGCCGTGAAACCAGAGCCACCGCCGGCGCCGGTTTCCTCGCCGCGGGAGATGGCCTCGACCTCGGCGATGGAGTGCGGGAAGGCCCACTTGACGGGCTGACCAGCGTTGAGCTTCTGCTGGCAGATTTCTTCGACGATCGTGTACTGGCACATGGCGACATCGAGCGCACGCCACGCGGCGACCTTGTTGGGGAATCGCGCGGCGAGGTGGTCCTTGCTCCCAGGAATGACGATGCAGCCGGAGCGGCCGGCGATATCCCACAGGCCAACACGAGGCGAGCCCATGCCTTCGACTTTGAGCAGTGCGGATTCGAGGGCCGAGAGATCGCCGGCGATCGGCTCGAACAGGAGCGTCGCGGCGCTTTGACGCATGAACTCGGGCCAGGAGTAGTTGCTCATGCCGCCCAAGACGCGGTGCGTGGGGCCGATGACGGTGCCGGGGTCGCTCATGCTGATGAGCACGAACATGCAGCACCGCGCGGGGTGATCGGGCGGGACGCTTGTGGTCTTTTCCAGGTCGCGAAGGTAGTTGAGCGCGGTGGTGTAGCGGTGATGGCCGTCGGCGATGAAGACGTCCTCGCCGCGGAGACACTCGCTGTATTTCTGCTGGGCGATCGGGTCGCGCACGAGCCAGACCTCGTGGAGCGTGCCGTCGTCGGTGGTGGCCTGCATCTCGGGCGAGCGCGTCGCGGCGATATCCCGCAGGAGCTTTGCACCCTTGCCGGTTTCGTCCTGGTGCAGGCCGAAAATCGGCGAGAGCTGCGTGGCGGTGGCCTTCATCAGGGCCATGCGGTCTTCTTTGGGGCCGCTGAAGGTCTCTTCGTGCGGGAGGATCCCGCCGCCGGGTGCGCTGCCAAACGGCTTGATGTCCAGCGTACACGCCATGCCGGTGCGTTTGTGCTGCGTGCCGCCGAACGTGAACGTCTGGCGATAGACAAACATCGCCGGCGCGTCGAGCTTGTGCAGCACGGCTTCAGCGATCATGCGCTGGAGCGTCAGCGCGGCCTGCTGATACACCTCCGGCGCACCCAGGCTCTTGGCCGGAATATGCGGCAGGTCCACGCTGACAATGTTGTCCGCGTCCTTGTCAATCAGCCGCTGCTTCCCTGGCACGTCCAGCACGTCGTACGGCGGGGCGACCACGTCCGACAGATCAACCGTCGCGCCGGGGGAAAGGTGGTACGTTAAAGCCGCGAAGGGGTAGACGGCAGGCATGCGGAAAACGTAGGGGGTCGAGTCTCCGCCCGTCGGAGCCGCGGGCGCAAGCACGCGGAAGGCTGGAATATTCTCGGCCGCTTGAGTCGGCCCGAGTCTGCCTGTCACACGGCGCGCTCGTCCCCAAAGGAAACGCATGCGCTTCACACCGTCCCGTCGGCGGATCGTTTCCATGTCGCATCCCAGTCATAGAGCAAATCGGTCCACTCGTCGCGTGTCTCCTCGAACTCAGCCCAGAGCGTGACAGACTCGATGAACAACCGAGTTGCATCCCGCTGGCCAGGGGTGAAGAGCTTGAAGTGCGCTCGCCGGTGCTTGTCGTACCGCACGTCGAGAACAAAGTGCAAGTCCTCGTTGCCGACATGCGTGCTCCGAGTGTGGAGGGCACGAAACATCGCCGCCGCAAGGTAGTAGCGGAAGCCAATCGGGTCGAGAAAGCTGAAGCTCCCGTTGGGCTTCGGCCACAACGGGTCGTTTGCAACTTCAAGCCAATCGCGATCCCGATCGCTCGCCCGAGCCGCACGCTCCTGTTCGTCCGTGCCCCAGTCATCGATCACTTCCGTCTGGGACCATGACACGCCGCCGTCGCGAGTCACGTCGCAAAACTCCTCGCGGAGTCGTTGCTGGACTTTGTCACGCAGACGTTCGAACTCGGCCGGGTTCATTCTCGCACTCCCCCCACTCCGCGTGCTCGCGCCCGAGGCTCCGACTCAACCCACCCCACCCCGTGCTCGCGCACGGGGCTCCCTTCTGAATGTGCGATATGGCCATGTGCGATTTGGCCATGTTCCCCGCGGCCTACAACCGCCCCAAAATCTCCACCACGCCCTCTGCCTCCGGCTTGCCCGCAATGTAATGCGCATGCTCCTTGATCTCCGCCGCGGCGTTGCTGGGGCACGCGAAGAAGCCGACGCGATCGGCGATGCACTTGTCGCCCCACGTATCGCCGATGCCCGCGAGCCGCGCGCGGTCGATCTTCATCTCCGCGAGCATGCGGTCCAGGCCCGTGCCCTTGCTCACATGCTCAAGGTCGCAGTTGATGTAGAGCCAGGTCATGCTGACGCGCAGGGGCCAGCCGCGTTTGGCGAACTCGGCTTTGAGGATGGGCTCAAGCGTGCGGAGGTACGCGGTGTCAGGGTGAAAGAGCGTGACGCTGGCGTTCTTGCCCGGCTGCTGCGTAACGCCCTTTGGGCCGAAGGTGGCGCGTGCCCATTCGCTGACCTCGCGCACGGCCGTGAGGTGGGCGTCGGTGATGCGCGGGTCCAGCACATAGACGTTGTTGCTCGGGTAGTACACCCACGCGCCCATCTCGCACACGCACGGCACCAGCATGTTGCCGATCAAGCGACACATCGCCTCGGCAAACGGCTGTGGTCGGCCCGAGCACAGCGTCACGATCGGGCGATCACCCTGATCCACCGCCAGGCGGTTGTGCTCGGCGACTTTGGAGAGGTTCACCAGGTCAAAGGCTCGCTGGCCCTCGTTGACGAGGCAGCCGTCGATATCGCAAAGCACAAGGTCGTATTGGCGCAAGGGCAGAGTTCCCGGCATCATCTCTCCGATCGTGGCCTTGGCTTTGGGTGGCCCTGCCTCTCCGAGGCAGGAGCCCGGTCAACATCATGCAACTTCCGACAGCGCTCGGCTATCGCGCCGAGCGGGCCCGCGGCCCGCGGTTGCTGCGGCGGATGGTCTTCTTGCCGCCGGCACTCTTGCCCGTAGCGGCACCCTTGGCCATCACCTTCGTGGCGACCTTTCGAGCGACCGGCTTCTTCTTGGGCGCGGGCTTTGGCGTCGCCTTCGCAACGGGCTTGCTCACGCTCACGCCCTTGGCGCCGGACTTCTTCGTGGATGTTGCGGGCTTCGACGAGACCTTTGACGACTTGGCGGCTTTGGGCGCTGGCGCTTTCGTGCTTGCGGTCTTTGCGCTCGATTTCCCGCTGGCGGTCTTTGTGCGCGGGCCGCGCCCACTTGCGCCCTTGACCTCAACCAGCGCGTCGGCGTCGCGCGCCGCTTCGTGCGATTCCATGCTCTGGCCGTCGGCGGCTTGCCAGGTGCGCTGGGTTTCGTTGAGCATTGTCCAGAGCTTCTGCAGCAGCTCGCGCGTATTCATTCGGGCCGCGGCGGAGATCGACATGACCTCGACCTCGCGTCCGAGTTTGAGGGCCGAGCGCAGGCTTTTGATCGCGTCGGCTCGGGCCGCGTCGTCTTCCAGCAGGTCCATCTTGTTCAGGACGATGACCTCGTCGCGCTCAGCAAGCACCGGCGAGTAGTTGTAGAGCTCCTCGCGGATGGTGCGGTAGTTCTCGGCCGGAGTGCCCTCGGGGGGCATGACATCCAGCAGATGTACGAGCACGCGTGTGCGCTCGACGTGGCGGAGGAAATCCAGCCCGAGGCCCGCGCCCTCGCTCGCACCCTCAATGAGGCCCGGGATGTCGGCGATGACGAGGCGGCGTGTGTTGTCCAGCTCCGCGACGCCGAGCTGCGGCGCGAGCGTGGTGAACGGATAATCGGCGATCTTGGGCGTCGCGCGCGTGAGGGCCGCGAGCAGCGTGCTCTTACCGGCGTTGGGCATACCCAGCAGGCCGACATCGGCCAGCAGCTTGAGCTCGAGCCGCAGTTCCTTCTTGTCGCCCTCAAAGCCCGCGTGCGCGTGAGTCGGCGTTTGATTCGTCGCAGACTTGTAGTGCTCGTTACCGAAGCCGCCCTTGCCGCCGGTGGCGACGGTGAACGTCTGCCGCGGCTTCATGTCCACGACCAGATCGCCGGTGACGTTGTCAAAGACCATCGTGCCCGCGGGCACGCGGATGACGCAGTCGCGCCCGTTGGCGCCGTGCTTCTGCTTTTTCATCCCGTTCTGACCGGGCTCGGCTTCCCAGTCGGGGCGACCGCGAAAGTCCAGGAGTGTGTTGAGGCCGTCGTCGGCGACGAGGATGACATCGCCGCCGCGCCCGCCGTCACCGCCCTCGGGACCGCCCTTGGGCTCGTACTTCTGACGACGAAAAGAGACAGCGCCCGAGCCGCCATGGCCCGCGCGAACGGTGATGAGTGCGCGATCGACGAACATGGGGGAGGATAGGGCCGCGGAGCGGCTGGCTTTCAGTTTTCAGTCATCAGTTGTCAGCAGAACGGGCGGGAGGTGCGCCGAAACTTCAAGGATTCTCCGGTGCGCGGTCGATTCGGCTGGCGATGCAGGATTTCCGCAAGCTCGTAGTCTGGGAGAAATCGCACGCGCTAGCGCTCCGTGTCTACGCGGCGACGCGGGCTTTCCCAAGGGATGAACTTTTCGTATTGACGAGCCAGTTGCGGCGCTCCGCAACGAGCATTCCGACGAACATCGCAGAGTCCTGCGGACGAACCTCAAACGCGGATCGCGCGAGATTTCTCGACATGTCGGTCGGGTCCTGCTGCGAAGCCGAGTACCAGTTACTGCTCGCGGCTGATCTCGGCTATCTCCACGAACGCGGCGCCGCTGAGCTCATCAGTGCGATTCAAGAGGTTCGCAAGATGCTCGCAGCCTATTTGAACCGCCTGCGACTACCGCCAACCCGCCGCGATCCGCCTTCTTCTGCTGACCACTGACTGCTGACAACTGACCACTGGCGCTATGCCGCGAGGCGATATCGCCCCGTCCTCAACTCGCCCAGCAACCGCTCGCGATCGCCGACGCGGGCGAAGCGTGTGAAGACCGCGGCCATTTTCACGGGGCCGGGTTCGTCTTCGTCTTCGATCCACACGACGTTGGCGAACACGAACACGGCGCGTCCGGGGCCGGTGGAGTTTGCGTGCATGGTGGGGAGCGTGATCTGCAGCGCGACGGTGGTGCCGGGCTCGATGCCGCGATCGGCTTCGAAGCGCAGGCCGCCCTCGCTGATGTCGTATCCGAAGCCGTCGATATCGAACACTTCGCTGTCCAGCAGCCGCACCTTCAGCGGCGAGTAGCCTGCCATTAACTCAAAGCGCGGGAAGCGACGACGCTCAGCGCCGCGCGGCTCAAGGGTGGGTGCGAACGTGTTCATGCTGCGCCTCGGTTCTTGATGGCGACTTCGAGGTGTCCGAGCGGCACACGCCGCGTAGACCTCATCGCCAGAACAGCTATCGGCCCTTGCACGCCGTGACTTCAGGCGGGCGGCTTGGCATCTGAAACCCCGCCCCCGCCAACGGCGCCGGATCAGCGATCCACGGCGCGAAAGCCCGTGCGCGTGATGGCGGGCTTGGCGGTATCCTCTGTCCTGACCATGAGCACGCACACCCGCACACACGCCGCTCGAACGATGACCGCACACGCCGCGCGCCAAGACAATGGCGCGCCGGGGCGTGTGCTCGTGGTCCTGGCCTGCACGCTCGCGCTTCTGGCGGGCACGACGCACGCGCAGCCGACCAGCACCCCCGCGGCCCCGGCGACGCCTACGCCCGCCCCCGCCGCAGCCCCCACC
>VYLL01000289.1_pt1 | contig 15495 bp, 23 predicted proteins | sample 5114301 | NCBI WGS metagenome assembly VYLL01 (sample SAMN12291809, study PRJNA351875) | freshwater metagenome | isolation source: freshwater lake | place: USA: Michigan, MSU2 Lake | collected 2011-08-16 | reverse complement strand
CGACCGCGCTGCGCCGCCGGCCGCCCGCTTTGATCCGCTGGCCGGCGAGCGGGCCCCGACCAACGCATCGGGCGAACCGGCGGCGGTGGCCAAGCTGAAGCGCCGTCGTCGCCGTCCGTCCAATGGCGGCCGAGGTTACGGCGACAAGCGCGGCTGACGCGACTGCAAGGGGCCGGTCCCGCCACGGCGGGGCTGGCCTCAGCCGTCTGAAGAGACAGTCATGCCGGTGGCCGACAGGGCTGTGCGGAGGGTCTCGGTCGCCTCGGCCACCGCGGCGGCGTTGCGGCCACGCACGACCAGGCTCGTGCCGATCTCTCCCACCGTACCGTGGCCGAACGGATAGCTGCCGAGACTGAGGTCGGGGTGGGCTGCGGCCACGGCGGCAAGGGGGGCGGCGACATCGCCCTCGCCGACGCCGGAAACCCGGAGGCTGCGGGCGTGCACGACTGCCCCGGTGCGCAGGCGCGGAGCGACGTCCTCCAGCATCGCCTGCATGATCTTCGGCACCCCGGCCATGACGAACACATTGTCCAGCTGGAAGCCCGGCGCGTCGGTCACCGGATTGGCGATCAGCACGCCGCCCTCGGGGATGCGCGCCATGCGCCGGCGGGCGGCGTTGAACTGGTCGCCATAGCGCCGCGCCAGAAGCGCAAGGGCGTCCGGATGCTCCGGCAGCGCGACGCAGAAGGCTTCCGCCACCGCGTCGGCGGTCATGTCGTCATGGGTCGGGCCGATGCCGCCGGTGGTGAAGACGTAGTCGTGCGCGGCGCGCAGGGCGTTCAGCGCGCCGATGATCTGTTCCGTACGGTCGCCGACGGTGCGCGCCTCCAGCAGGTCGATCCCGAGCGCCGCCAGAAACCGCGCGATCGTGTTCAGATTGGTGTCTGCCGTCCGGCCGGACAGGATCTCGTCGCCGATGATGAGGACGGCGGCGGTGGGGGCTGCGTCGGACATGAGCGCAGGCTAGACCGGCCGGCATGATCTTCAAGTCGCCCCTTCGCCGCGCCGTCCTGCTGCGCCGCTACAAGCGCTTCCTCGCCGATGTGCAGCTGGAGGACGGGACCGAGACCACGGTGCACGTGCCCAACCCCGGGGCGATGCTGGGCCTGACGACGCCGGGGTCGCCGGTGTGGCTGTCGCGTTCGCCGGACACGAAGCGCAAGCTGCCGCTGACGCTGGAGCTGATCGAGGCGGAAGGGGGTCTTGTCGGGGTGAATACCATGAACCCCAACCGCATCGCCGAGGCGGCGATCGCTACGGGGGCCGTTCCCGAGCTGACAGGCTACGCCGGCCTCAAGCGCGAGGTCCGCTACGACGTCGACAGCCGCATCGACCTGCTGCTGACCGACCAGGAGCGAGCTCCAGCATACATTGAGATCAAGAACGTCCACTTCCTGCGCCGGCCGGAGCTGGTTGAGTTTCCGGACTGCCGCACCACGCGCGGAGTGAAGCATCTCGGGGCGCTGGAGCGGGTGGTCGAGGCGGGCGGTCGCGCTGTCATGCTGTTCGTCATCCAGCGCATGGACGGGAAGGCCTTCACCACCGCGGACGACATCGACCCCCGCTACGGGCCGGCGCTCAGGGCCGCGGCGGCAGCAGGGGTTGAGGTTCTGTGCTATGCTTGCCATCTGACTCCTGAACAGATCCGTCTGGATCGCCGATTGCCGTGGCTGCCCGAAGGTCGCCACGACGCCTGACGCCCGGAATTGCCTGATGTACGAACCGCAGGACCTCGACGCCGACGCCCCCATGCGGTCCGCCACCATCCGCCTGCACGGGCCGGAGGACTTCGAGAGCATGCGCCGCGCCGGCCGACTGGTAGCCGAGGCGCTGGACATGATCACATCGCATGCGAAGCCGGGTGTAACCACCGGCGAGATCGATGACCTGATCCGCGAGTTCACTCTCGATCACGGGGCCCTGCCGGCCTGCCTCGGCTACAAGGGGTACGAGAAGACCGTCTGCACCTCGATCAACCACGTGGTTTGCCACGGGATACCGGGCGAACGGGTGCTGAAGGACGGCGACATCGTCAACATCGACCACACGGTGATCGTCGACGGCTGGCACGGCGACTCCAGCCGGATGTACGCCATCGGGGACATCAACCCGCGCGCCCGCAAGCTGGTCGATGTGACCTATGGGGCGCTTGAATTGGGTCTGGCGCAGGTCAAGCCGGGCCATACCTTCGGCGACATCGGCTTCGCCATCCAGAAGTTCGTGGAGGTCAACCGCATGAGCGTGGTGCGCGACTTCTGCGGCCACGGCATCGGCCGGGTGTTCCACGACAATCCGAACGTCCTGCATTTCGGCCGCAAGGGCGAGGGGGCGGTGCTCAAGCCCGGCATGTTCTTCACGGTTGAGCCGATGGTGAACCTCGGCAAGCCGCAGGTGAAGGTGCTGTCCGACGGCTGGACCGCCGTGACCCGCGACAAGTCCCTTTCGGCCCAGTGCGAGCACACCGTGGGCGTCACCGAGGACGGGGTCGAGATCTTCACCGCCTCGCCGGCCGGCCTGTTCCGCCCGAACTGAGCCGTTGGCGTCCTCCCGGTCGCCGCGTTAGCCTGACTTCGGCAGAGGAGGGGCGCATGGACGAGGAGCGCAAGGAGCCGACCCCGGGCGACCGTCGCCACCGCCCCTTGCCTCACCACGTCGGGCATCGCGAGCGGCTGCGTCGGCGCGCGCGGGGGGCCGGCCTGAATCACCTGCCTGACTACGAGCTTCTGGAGCTGTTCCTGTTCCGCAGCCAGCCCCAGGGCGATGTGAAGCCCCTGGCCCGGGCGCTGCTCGACCGGTTCGGCTCGCTGGCCGCCGCGCTGGCCGCCTCTGTCGAGGACCTCATGACGGTTCAGGCCCCGGACATCCGCGGGCGCATGAAGGGCGTTGGGGCAGAGACGGCGCTCGACCTCGCCGCGCTGCACGAAATCGCCCGGCGGGTGACCCTCGAGGAGGCGGCCCGGCGGCCGGTGATCAGCAGCTGGACAGCACTGGTGGCCTATGTCCGATTGTCGCTGCAACACGAACCGCGCGAGCAGTTCCGGGTGCTGTTCCTCGACAACCGTAACCAGCTGTTGCTGGACGAGGTGCAGAATCGCGGCACCGTCGATCATGCGCCGGTCTATCCGCGCGAGGTGGTGCGCCGGGCGCTCGAGCTGTCGGCGAAGAACCTGATCATCGTGCACAATCACCCGTCCGGTGATCCGACTCCCAGCCGTGCCGACATCGACATGACGCGGCAGATCGTGGAGGCCGCCCAGGCCCTGGCCATCACCGTGCACGATCACCTGGTCGTCGGCCGTCAGGGCGTGGCCAGCTTCAGGCAGCTGGGCCTGATGTAGGTCCCGGTTAAGTTTTGCGAGCCATAATCTGGTCAAACCAGAGTTCTTCGAATGCCTCTGTCCGCCGAAGCCCTTTATGCCGACCTGATCGCCGCGTTTCCCGACGCAGAGATTCTGATCGATGATCTGGCCGGGGACGGCGACCACTATCGCGCGCGGGTCGTCTCGCAGGCCTTCGCCGGACAGCCGCGCGTGCGTCGGCATCAGGCGGTCTATGCAGCCCTCAAGGGCAAGATGGGCGGCGAGTTGCACGCCCTGGCCCTGACCACCCTGACTCCCGCCGAAGCCGCTGCAGGAGGCTGAGATGCGCTACCGTCCCTTCGGCCGCGGCGGCGGCGCCCTGTCGAGCGTCAGCGTCCGGCTGGGCGTGGCGGCGGCGATTCGCGGGCCCGACTTTGTTCGGAGCCTGATCTATGCTGCGCTCGAGCAGGGCGTGAACGCCTATGTGCTTGAGAGTGCCGATCCCGTGCTGGCAGGGATGGTTGGCGACGCCCTGTCGGCGGTCGAGCGGGAGCTGGTGACGGTGGCGGTGACCCTTGGCGCCGGCGATGGTCGCCGCGGCTCGCTCCGGGACTTCTCGCCCGAGGGGCTGACCCACGCCATTGACCGTGTGCTGAATGTCTCCGGTCTGGGCTGGATTGATGTGTCCCTGCTGGACCAGCCCGGCGAGAACGAGTTGCCGCAGATTTCGCTGCAGGCGCTCAAGGCCCAGCGCTCGGCCGACCGTACCCGGATGCTCGGCGTCGCCGGCGACGGGGAGGTGATGGACGCTTACGTCTCCACCGGCGCCTTCGACGTCCTGGCCACGCCCTATCACGTGAACGCCCCATGGTCGGTGCGCAGCCGGATCCGTGCAGCGCGAGAGCGCGACATGACCATCCTGGCCTATGACTTCTATCCATCCGTGCTGTCGCGCGGGCAGCGAGTTGCGATCTCTGCGCCACCAGCGCGCCGGGGACTGTTCGGCTTGGGATCCAGCCGCGGGGCCCCTGACGCGGCGGCAGGGTCGGCCGACGCCTTTGCGTTTCTGCATTGCGTCCAGGGCTGGACGGCCGAGCAGTTGTGCCTGGGCTTCGTCCTGACCGATCCGGCGATGACCTCGGTGATGGTCGATGTGGATACCGTCGAGCGCCTGAACCAGATCATCGACGTGCCCGAGCGGGACCTGCCTTCGGGGCTGGCGGCGCAGATCGAGATGGCGCGGGTGCGCAGCGCCGCGGCCTGACAAGTCCGGGAGGTTCGTCCGGTGGCGCTTGACCCGGAAGGGGTGGGCGCCTAGGTCCGGCGGCAACCGCAAGAGGGCTTCCCCGTGACCGACGCTGCCGACAACCCCGTCCACGCCTTCATCGCCCGGACCATCACCGAGCATCCGGTGGTGCTGTTCATGAAGGGTGTGCCGGACCAGCCGCGCTGCGGCTTCTCCTCGCTGGCGGTGCAGATCCTCGACCACGTCGGCGCGCCGTTCGTCGGGGTCGATGTGCTGCAGGACGAGGCCCTGCGCGAGGGCATCAAAAGCTTCACCGACTGGCCGACCATCCCCCAGCTCTACGTCAAGGGCGAGTTCGTCGGCGGCTCGGACATCGTGCGCGAGATGTTCCAGTCGGGCGAGCTGCAGGCGCTGATGGCCGAGAAGGGCGTGGCGCTGGACGGCGGCGAGGCCTGATGGGGCGCAAGGCGCTGCAGCCCCGGGCGGACCGCGAGGTCTTCGTGGTGCCTCTCGAGGTCCGGCCGGAGCACATCGACGCCAACGGCCACGTTAACAACGTGGTCTACGTCGGCTGGCTGCAGGAAGCAGGGACGGCGCACTGGAACGCCCGGTTCGACGAGGCGACGCGCGCCCGCTGGTCGTGGGTCGCCCTGCGCCACGAGATTGACTACCTGCGCGGCATCAATCCGAAGGCGACCGGCGTCGTCGCCCGCACCTGGGTGGGCGATCCCGAAGGGCCGCGCTTCAATCGCTATGTGCGGATCGAGGACGGGGAGGGGCGGCTGTGCGCCCAGGGCGTCTCCGAGTGGTGCCTCGTCGACGCCCGCTCGCTGCGGCCCCATCGCATCCCCGCCGACTTGGTGGCCCGGTTCGGGCGCTGAAGCGGACACCTGCCCCTCAGGGCAGGCGGATCGCATTCATCAGGCGCACGGAGTCGCCGGCCTCGAGGCCGAGCTCGGCGTAGGTCCAGCTGACCTCGACGCCCTCCGGCACGATGGCGCGGCAGGGATCGGGACGCACCCGCTCCAGAGTCAGGGCGGCGGGACGGTCGCCCACCAGCCGGACCTCGAAGTTAGCCGCGGAGGTGCAGCCGTTGGAGTCGACGCGCGCCACCAGCCGGCCGTCCTCGAAACGGGCGGACCGTACGGTTTCGTCGGCCTCGCCGATCTCGTCGACGGCGGCGGAGGCGAGCTGGACGGTGACGTCGCGCTCGCCGCCTTCGCTGGCGTAGATCACGCAGCCGCCCAGCAGCGGGGCGGCGACGGCGATGAGGGCGAGGCTCCGGATCACTGCTCGGCCTCGGCGGCACCCTGGTGCACCACGCGGGTGGTCGGCTTCTCGGTGGCGATGATGATGCAGCCCGCCAGCATCGGGGCGGACAGGGCGGTGATCACGGCGGCGATCAGGAAGCGGCGCATGCGGGGCTCTCCTTCGGCATCCTAGCGTCGCCCAAGAGTGGCGCGAACAGACCGCGGAGACACGTTAACCTTTGGCAATGCTACGCCGGAAGGTCGAGGCGATGCACCTGCAGCCCGATCGCAAAGACCGATGTCCCGGTCCCGTCGCGCACGATCCGGATCTTGTTGACCCCGGGCCCGAAGCCAGCCGGCGTCCAGCTGCGACCGCCGTCCCGGGTCTCAAGTCCACCAGGAACGGCACCGATGTAGCCATGATCGGCATCGACGAAGCCGACGCCGAACGCCCTGACCCGCGCATCGTCGATCAGGGGCATCTCGGTCCAGGTCAGGCCGCCGTCCGTTGTCCGGGCGAAGTAGCGCGCGCTGACGGCAGGGTCCGGATTGTAGCTCTGCAGGGTGACGTAGCCGACCTCGGGCGTCGGGAAGCTGGCCTTCCAGGTCAGTTCCCAGGGACGCGAGCTCTCGTGAACCGTGGACCAGCTTCGGCCGCCGTCAGCGGTGCGGAGGATGCGGGCGCGCGATTGGGTGACGTCGCCGTCCGTGGCACCGCAGATGAAGCCCACCTCGTCGGACACAAACAGCACATCTAGGATCATCGCGGTCAGGGAGGACATGTCTTCCGACGCCCAGGTCTCGCCAAGGTCCCGGGACGTGGCGAGAAAGGCCGGCGTACCGACCCTGCCGCCGGCCCGCAGCGTGACGCGGTGGTCCAGCACGCCAGCGTTGATGAAGGGCTGACGGTGAACGTCGATGGCGCAAATCCCCTTCACGGCGGGGCCGTCAATAATCACCGGCTCCCAGCTGAGGCCACCGTCGCGTGTACGATAGAGCGGTGTCGCGTCCGTCACGCCCGGAAAGTAGTCGGGCCCGATGTTACCGAGGAATCCGAGACGCTCGTCAACAAAGCCCAGCGCCCGCACGAAGGTGCCTGGCCGGTCCAGCACGCGCGTCCAGCTGTCGCCGCCGTCCTGCGTGGCGAACAGCTTGCCCTGGCCATTGCCGTACCAGCCGGTCCGGCGGTTGACGAAGGCGATGTCATCCTGCTTTCCGCGATACGCCTCGGTCGGCAGCTGCACCCATTCCGGCGTTCCGGCCCGGGCGATCCCGGGCGAGGCCAGAGCTGCGCTCCCGGCCATGATGAAATCGCGTCGATCCATGTCAAGATCCCCGTTGCATCGGGATATGGAAAGCCTGCCTTACAGTCGACGCAAGTGAAGCTTTGGTCATTTACGCGAAAGGGCCCCCGGATCGCTCCGGGGGCCCTGTCCGTGTCTTGCCGTCGGGTCGATTACGAGGCGTAGTATTCGACCACCAGGTTCGGCTCCATCTTCACCGGATACGGCACGTCGGCCAGTTCCGGGGCGCGCACGAAGCGCACCGAGAAGCCGCGGTCGCCCAGCTCCAGATAGTCCGGCACGTCGCGCTCCGACGACTGCTGGGCTTCCAGCACGAGGGCCATGCTGCGCGACTTCTCCTTGATGGAGATCACGTCATCGGCCTTCACGCGGTAGGAGGCGATGTCCACCTTCTTGCCGTTCACCAGCACGTGGCCGTGGTTCACGAACTGGCGGGCGGCCCAGACAGTCGGCACGAACTTGGCGCGGTAGACGACCGCGTCCAGACGGGCCTCAAGCAGCGAGATCAGGTTCTCCGAGGTGTTGCCCTTGCGACGTGCGGCCTCGGCGTAGGTCCGCGAAAACTGCTTCTCGGTGATGTTGCCGTAGTAGCCCTTGAGCTTCTGCTTGGCCTTCAGCTGCAGGCCGAAGTCCGAGACCTTCGACTTGCGGCGCTGGCCGTGCTGGCCGGGGCCGTAGGAGCGCTTGTTGACCGGCGACTTGGCGCGGCCCCACAGGTTTTCACCCATGGCCCGATCGATCTTGTACTTGGCGCTGTGGCGCTTGGACATATGCTTCTCTTCGTCTCGATGCGGCCCGGTCCCTCCCCGAATGGAGGGACGATCTCAACGGCGGTTCACGCATCACCCGTGTAGAAGCCCGCGCACAGCCGGGGCTGGCGCGAGGAAGCCGGCCTTATGCCGACCCGCCTTCTTCAGGTCAAGGGATCAGCCGGCCGGCTCAGGTCTTGGCCGCGGCGTACAGGGCGTTGACCTTGTTCCAGTTCACCACCGACCAGAAGGCGGCCAGGTAGTCGGCGCGGCGGTTCTGGTACTTGAGGTAGTAGGCGTGCTCCCAGACGTCGGCACCCAGCACCACGGTGCCCTTCTCGTCGGCCACATCCATCAGGGGATTGTCCTGGTTGGGGGTCGAGGTGACCTTCAGCCTGCCGTTCTGCAAGATCAGCCAGGCCCAGCCGGAGCCGAACTGGCCGGCCCCGGCGGCGTTGAAGGCGGTCTTGAAGGCGTTCATGCCGCCTAGGTCACGGTCGATGGCGGCGGCCAGCTCGGCCGAGGGCGCGCCGGTCTGGCCCTGCGGCGCCAGCAGCTCCCAGAACAGGGTGTGGTTCCAGTGCCCGCCGCCGTTGTTGCGCACGGCCCTGGGCAGGGTCGACATCACCGCGAACAGGTCCTCCAGCGACCGGCCCTGCAGGGCCAGGTCGGCGTCCACGGCCTTGTTCAGATTGTCGACATAGGCCTGGTGGTGCTTGCCGTGGTGGAAGGTCATCGTCTCCTTGTCGATGGCCGGCTCCAGCGCGTCATGGGCGTAGGGCAGGGGCGGCAAGGTGAAGGCCATCGGGCGACTCTCCGGGTCAGGGCTGAAAGTCGCCCACACATAGGTGCCCGCGGCCGGATGCCAAGCCGAACCTGTCGCCCGCCCCGCGGCAGATCAGCCCTTCAGCCGCGCCGCGTGGAACTCGAGGTGGTCGTCGATGAAGCTGGCATGAAGAAGTAGCTGTGGTCGTAGCCGGGCTGCATCCTCAGGGTAAGGGGCTGGCCCGAGGCCCGCGCGGCTTCGACCAGCAGCTCCGGCTTCAGCTGGTCCGCGAGGAAGGGATCGGCGTCGCCCTGGTCAACCAGGATGTCGTCGAACCGGCCCTTTGTGGCCCCGGCGGCGCTCAGCAGGGCGACGTCGTGGCGGGCCCAGGCGCTGCGCTCGGCACGCAGATAGGCGGTCAGGGCCTTCTCGCCCCAGGGGCAGCGGGTCGGCTGGCGATCGGGGCGAAGGCTGATACCGAGCGGAACAGGTCCGGGTGGTTAAGCGCCAGGGTCAGGGCACCGTGGCCGCCCATGGAGTGGCCGGAGATCGACCGGGTGCCGGTGGTCGGAAACGCGCGGTCGATGAGCGGGATCAACTCCTCGCCGACATAGGTCTCCATGCGGAAGTGCGAGGCACAGGGGGGCTCGGTGGCATCGACATAGAAGCTTGCGCCCTGTCCGAGGTCGGAGCCCGGATCATCGCCGACTGCCCCACCCTGAAGGTCCGGACCCCGGGGCGAGGTGTCCGGCGCGACGACGATCAGGCCGAGCTCTGCGGCGCGGCGATAGGTGCCGGCCTTGGTGGTGAAGTTGTCCTCTGTGCAGGTCAGGCCCGACAGCCAGATCAGCACCGGAAACGGCCCCTCGCCCGGCGGCGTGAACACCGACAGGGCCATGGGCGTGCCGGTCACGGCGCTGTCGTGCTTCAGGTAGCGCAGCACGCCGCCGTGGACGGCGTGGGTCTTCACAGGGGTCATCGGCTCGACATCGCCTCCGTCAACTCCACCAGGTCGAGGCCCGGCAGCCCCGCGAACTTCTTCGCCAGTTTTCTGTCGGCGGTGATCAGGGGCATGGCCCGTTCAATGGCCATGGCGACGTAGATGCAATCGTAAACCGCGTGGTCCCGCTCCGCCGCCAGTCGGAACGCGAAGGGCAGCAGGGGCCGTTCGTCATGGAGCCGGACAAGGCGCGGCAAACGGCGCAACTGCTGCTGGCACCAGTCCAGCGGATAGTGGCCGGCGCGGTGGTGGTTCCTGAGCGCGTTGGCCACCTCGCTGCAAAGCAGGAAGGGGGCTTCCGCGACGTGCGTCTCCGCGGCCTTGATGGCGGCCGCCGTCAAAGGATCATCGACCATCCAGCGAATGGCGACGCTGGCGTCAAAGATCGCCGATGATGCGGCGGTCGCGATCTTCCCGTTCCCTTCGACTCTCTTCGAGAACCTGCTCGACCGTCAGGCTGGCGCCCCGCGTCGCCTCCCGCATCTTCGCGGCCAGCTGCCAGAACGCGTCCCGATCCGCGCGCGCCGCCTCGGCGACGACGTCACGCAGTCGTTGCTCGACAGAGATGCCCTGGCGCGCGGCCTGGGCCCTGATCTCCGCCATGTCGGCGTCGTCGATGTTTCTGATCAGAGCCTGCGCCATCGCTGAACGATATCACACTGATATCGAACCTGAAAGATCACCCCGCCCGGTGCAGGGCGCAGATCTTGTTGCCCGAGGGGTCGCGCAGATAGGCCAGGTTCAGGGTGCCGAAGGGACCGGTGCGGGGGCCAGGCGGGTCCTCGATCGCCGTGCCGCCGTTGGCGAGGCCGGCCTCATGGAAGGCTTTCACCGCCGCCTCGTCCCGCGCCCCGAAGCCGATGGTGCCGCCGTTGGCGTGACAGGCGGGCTCGCCGTCCAGCGGGCGGGTAATGGCGAAGGCCCCGCGCGGGGTGCGCCACCAGACCCGGCCGCGATCGTCGGGGGTGCCGGGCGCGATGCCGAGCGCGCCAAGCACTGCGTCGTAGAACGTCTGTGACGCCGCGATATCGTTCGCGCCGACGGTGACGTGGGTGAACATGGCTTCCCTCCCGGTTGGAAGTCCGTTTTTATAGCGAACGGACGGAACGGGGCAAGCCGTTCAAGGCCAGGTTTGTCACCTCAACCCGCCCGGGCGCGACGCACGCGGCGGTCGAGAAGATAGAACCGGACCGACAAACCCGTCCCGACAACGAAAAGCACAAGACCCGTCAGAACGAACCCGGTCCACCATGCCGCCAGCTCGGGGATCAGGCCGATCATCAGCCACGTTTCGTAGTTGGGATAGGTGAGGGAGAGTGTCGTCAACATCAGGCCCGACAACGCGACGACGACGGAAATCCAGAACTTCATGGCCTGTCTCCCTTTGACCGGGAGAGGTTCGATCACGAAACCGTGATTGTCAATCGTCCACCCCGATCGGGACGTGATCGCCCCTAGAACACCACAACGCTGCGGATGCTTTCGCCGGCATGCATCAGGTCGAAGGCCTCGTTGATGCGCTCCAGCGGCAGGGTGTGGGTGATCATCGGGTCGATCTCGATCTTCCCGTCCATGTACCAGTCGACGATCTTCGGCGTGTCGGTGCGACCGCGGGTGCCGCCGAAGGCCGAACCACGCCAGACGCGGCCGGTGACCAGCTGGAACGGGCGGGTGGCGATCTCCTTGCCGGCCTCGGCCACGCCGATGATGACGCTCTCGCCCCAGCCGCGATGGCAGGCTTCCAGCGCCTAGCGCATGACGGTGGTGTTGCCGGTGCAGTCGAAGGTGTAGTCGGCCCCGCCGCCGGACAGCTCGACCAGATGGGCGACGACGTCGCCGTGGTCCTTCGGGTTGACGAAGTGGGTCATGCCGAAGCGGCGGCCCCACTCTTCCTTCGACGGGTTGATGTCGACACCGACGATCATGTCGGCCCCGACCATTCTAAGGCCCTGGATGACGTTCAGCCCGATGCCGCCGAGGCCGAAGACGACGCAGTTGGCGCCCGGCTCGACCCTGGCCGTGTTCACCACCGCGCCGACGCCGGTGGTCACGCCGCAGCCGACGTAGCAGGCCTTGTCGAAGGGGGCGTCCTTGCGGATCTTCGCCAGCGCGATCTCGGGCAGCACCGTATAGTTCGAGAAGGTGGAGCAGCCCATGTAGTGGGCGATCGCCTGACCCCTGTAGCTGAAGCGGCTGGTACCGTCGGGCATCAGCCCCTTGCCCTGGGTGCCGCGGATGGCGGTGCACAGGTTGGTCTTGCGGCTGAGGCACGATTTACACTGGCGGCATTCCGGCGTGTACAGTGGGATGACGTGGTCGCCGACCGCCACCGATGTCACGCCGGGGCCGACCTCGACCACCACGCCCGCGCCCTCGTGACCGAGGATCGAAGGGAAGATGCCTTCCGAATCCAGGCCGTCGAGGGTGTAGGCGTCGGTGTGGCAGATGCCCGTCGCCCTGATCTCGACCAGCACCTCGCCGGCGCGCGGCCCCTCCAGATCGACCTCGACGATCTCGAGCGGACGTTTGGCGTCGAAGGCGACGGCGGCGCGGGTTTTCATTGGGGGCTCCGGGGCGGCGGGCGTGCGGATGACGCGGTGAACAGTGCTAGTGAGCAAGGGGTGAGCCGATGCCAAACCGCACTCACACGCCTCGCTCACCTCCCGCTCACTAGCACTGTTCACTGTCGCACCAAGCCGTTGAGGCCCCATGCCCCACTGCAACCTCGTCATCCTCACCGGCGCCGGCGTCTCCGCCGAGTCCGGCGTGCCGACCTTCCGGACCGACGCGGATGGCCTCTGGCTGGGGCATCGCGTGGAGGAAGTGGCGACGCCCGAGGCGTTCGCGCGGGACCCGGCGAAGGTGCAGGGCTTCTACAACGCCCGGCGGCGGCAGCTGGCGGAGGTGGCGCCGAACCTCGCCCATCGGGCGCTGGCCGAGCTGGCCGCTCGCTGGCAGGGGAGGCTGACGCTGGTGACCCAGAACGTCGATGACCTGCATGACCGGGCGCACGCGGAGGTCGCGCCGGGGCCGGGCTTTTCCCTGATCCACATGCATGGCGAACTGCTCAAGGCGCGCTGCACCGTCTCGGGCAAGGTGTGCGACTGGCCCGGCGATCTGGCCCCGGCCGAGCCGTCGCCGTTCCATCCGGCCGGGGTGCTGCGGCCGCACATCGTCTGGTTCGGCGAGATCCCGCTGGAGATGCCGCGCATCGAGGCGGCGCTGGCGGACGCCGACCTGTTCCTGTCGATCGGCACCTCGGGCGCGGTGTATCCGGCCGCCGGCTTTGTCCGGGCGGCCCGCGCCGCCGGCGCGCGCACGGTGGAGATCAATCTGGAGCCGACCATGGGACGGGGTTTCTTCGACGAGGGCGTCTATGGCCCGGCCGGCGAGACCCTGCCGGCCTTCCTCGCCGACCTGTAGGGCCTCAGCCGGCGCCGAGGTGGTCGATCAGGATCAGGGTCCCGATGACGATCAGGGCCACGCCGCCGGCGAGCTCGGCGTAGCGACCGAAGCGGGCCCCGACCACCTTGCCGATCAGCATGCCGGTGGTCGAGGCGACGAAGGTGGTGGCACCGATGGCGGTGGCGATGACCCAGATGTTGGCCCCGATGAAGGCCAGGGTTATGCCGACCGCGGCAGCGTCGATGCTGGTGCCGACGGCGGTGGCGACCAGGGCCAGCAGGCCACGCCGCGCGGCTGCAGCCTCGTCATGGAGCTCGGCCGGGCGGGTAGCCTCCCAAATCATCTTCGCGCCCACGGCGGCCAGCAGGGTGAAGGCGATCCAGTGGTCGATCTGTTCGACCAGACCCGCGGCGGTGACGCCCAGCGCCCAGCCCAGAATGGGCGTCACGGCCTCGATCAGGCCGAATACCAGACCGCCGCGCACGGCGGCGGCGAAAGGTGGACGATGGACCGCGCCGCGGCCGATGGCGGCGGCGAAGGCGTCGGCGGACATGCTCAGGGACAGGATGGCGATGGAGAAAGGAGTCGTCAGCACAAACGCGCACTCCGCCGGACGCAGGACACAGCGTCTCCGTCCGGCATCCGGTGGCCGGTCGAAGCCCGCTGGTCTCGCAAGGCGGACGGAGGTCCGCTGATCGCGCCACGCGCCGTTGCCGGCGACGAGTGTGTTGACGTGATCCCGGCTGTTCTGTGGGCGCCGGCAGCTACTCCCCAACGCGACGGGGGATAGGCGCGTTCGGCACCCGAATCAAGGCACGGGCGGCTCGCCGCCGGTGTCTCGGCGCTTCTCGAGCAGCTTCTGCAGCCGCTGGCCGCGCCCCTTCGACAGGGCGTGGACGACGCCGCGCAAGGTGGCCACCTCCTGCTCGGACAGCTGCGACCGGCCCAGCATGACGCGCAGATTGCGCACCATCGACGGTCGCTTTTCGGGCGGGAAGAAGAAACCGGCCTCGTCGAGTTCGCGCTCGAGATGCTCGAACAGTCCCATGACCAGCTCGGCGCGGGCCGGCGGGTCAGCGTCGCGGAAGGCGGCAGGGGGCGCATCCTCGACCGTCGTGCGCCACTCATAGGCGTTGATCGAGACCGCCTGGGCCAGGTTCAGCGAATGGTGCCGCGGATCGATCGGGATGGTGACGATGCCGTGGCACAGGGCCACGTCCGGGGTCTCCAGCCCCGTACGTTCGCCCCCGAACAGCAGGCCCACGGAAAGGCCGCGCGCGGCCTCGTCGAACAAGACCCGCGCCGCCTCGCGCGGGGTGCGCACCGGCATGCGGGTTTCACGCGGCCGGGCGGTGGTGGCGAACACCACATTCAGATCGGCGATGGCCTCGGTGACGGTGTCGAATATCTGCACGCCCTCAAGGATCCAATCGGCACCCGAGGCGGTCGCCCAGGCGCGTTCCTGCGGCCAGCCCTTGAGCGGAGCGACGAGGCGCAGCCGCTCAAGGCCGAAGTTGGCCATGACGCGAGCAGCGGCACCGATGTTCTCGGCCAGTTGTGAGCGGTCGAGGATGATGACGGGCGGGGCGATCATCGCCGCTGACTAGCCCAGCCGAACTGTCAGGTCACGCCACCAGCTTTCCCGCCTGCTTCAGGTCGACGCTAACCAGCTGCGACACGCCGCGCTCCGGCATGGTCACGCCGTAGAGGCGGTCCATCCGGCTCATCGTCACCGGATTGTGGGTGATGACGAGAAAGCGCGTGTCGGTGCGCCGGCGCATCTCATCGAGCATGCGGCAGAAGCGGTCGACATTGGCGTCGTCCAACGGCGCATCGACCTCGTCGAGCACGCAGACCGGGGCCGGATTGGCGAGGAAGACGGCGAAGATCAGGGCCGCCGCGGTCAGGGCCTGCTCGCCGCCGGACATCAGGCTCATCACCGACAGCCGTTTGCCCGGCGGGCAGGCATAGATCTCCAGCCCCGCCTCCAGCGGGTCGTCGCTCTCGACCAGCTTTAGCTCGGCCTGGCCGCCGTCAAACAGGGCCTCGAACAGGCTCTTGAAGTTGTCATTGATGACGTCGAAGGCGGCGACCAGCCGTTCGCGCCCCTCGGTGTTCAGCTCGTCGATCCCGTCGCGCAGCCGGGCGATGGCGGTGGTCAGGTCGGCACGCTCGCCGCGCATGGTCTCCAGCCGTCTGGCGTACTCGACCGCTTCTTCCTCGGCCCGCAGGTTGACGGCACCGAGATGCTCGCGCTCACGCTCCAGCCCGTAGAGCAGGTTCTCGGCCCCCGCCGCGTCCGGCGGTCTCGCCACGGCGTCGTCAATCAGCTTGCGGCCCAGCGCCTCCGGCGACAGGCCCGAGGTCTCGCGCACCTGCCGCTCGGCTTCCTCGCGTTTCTCCGCCGCGGCCTCGGTCTGGGCGGCCAGACCGGCGCGCGTCTCGCGGGCCCGTGCGGCTTCAGCCTCGGCGGCCC
>VYLL01000288.1_pt1 | contig 15521 bp, 12 predicted proteins | sample 5114301 | NCBI WGS metagenome assembly VYLL01 (sample SAMN12291809, study PRJNA351875) | freshwater metagenome | isolation source: freshwater lake | place: USA: Michigan, MSU2 Lake | collected 2011-08-16 | reverse complement strand
GAGACCGCCCCCACGCCCTCGGTCGGTGCCGGCCTCGGCGGGGTCGCTCGCGCCGCCGGGAATGCCGCCAGGTCGCGCGCCAGCAGCGCGCTGGGTCTCGGTGAAGCCGCTGCAGGTGGCCGGCAGGCTGCATGGAACGCGCTCAACCAGCAGAACTCGCCGTCGCCATCGCAGGGTGGATCGAGCGGCGGAGGGGCTGCGCAGAGCGCAGGCACACCAGCCTGGGCACGCGCGATGCGCGACCAGCAGACCAGCCGGCATCGCCGGCAGCTTGCGATCCACAGCATAAGCCAAGGCGATCGCGGCGGCGCGTCCGCCACGCCCGACATCAAGGAAAGGAACGACTAAGCCATGTTCTTCAAGCGAAGTGCGCAGCGCTATGGGCGCACGCCCCCTCCCGAGACACCCTATCAGCGTGCCGGCCAGCTCTGGGACGATCGCATCGGTTCCGCACGGGTGCAGGCGCGCAACTGGCGGCTGATGGCGTTCGGCTGCCTCGTGCTGACCGCCGGCACCTCGGCCGGCCTCGCTTGGCAATCCTTGCAAAGCCGGGTCACGCCTTATGTCGTCGAGGTCGACCGGCTCGGCGAGGCCCGTGCCGTGCAGGCCGCCGATGTCGAATACCGGCCGACCGATCCCCAGGTTGCATGGCACCTGTCGCATTTCATCACCAACGTCCGGTCGGTGTCGCTCGACCCGGTGCTGATGCGACGCGACTGGCTCGAGGCCTATGACTTCGCCACCAAACGCGGCGCGCAGTTCCTCGGTGAATATGCGCGCTCGGCCGCGCCGTTCGCCAATGTCGGCGAGCGGACCGTCTCGGTGCAGGTCACCAGCGTCGTGCGTGCCTCGGACAAGTCGCTTCAGGTGAAGTGGACCGAGACGGCTTTCGAGCGTGGCTCGCAATCCGGCACCAGCCGCTGGACCGCGATCCTCACCACCGTCACGCGCCCGCCGGCCTCGGCCGAAATGCTCCGCAAGAACCCGCTCGGCATTTATGTCGATGCGATCGACTGGAGCCGCGAGCTCGACACCGCTCCGGCCCCGACGCCCGCACCGCGGCCGACAGCGGACCCGCCCGTCATTCTGCCGCTCGGATCGCCGCTCGATCCCGCCCTCGGCGCCCAGCCTTCGAACATCCAGGAGACAAACCCATGAAACTGGCATTGCTGCCGGCGATCGCCGGCATGATCATCGCGGGGTCCGCGCACGCGCAAACGCGCCACCAACCATCGCCGCTCAGGACCGTGCAGTCGGCGACGCGAAGCGCGACGGTCCAGCCGGCCGCTGCCGGGTTTGTAAGCGGCACACAGGTCTATCCCTACAGCGAGGGCACGATCTTCCAAGCCTATGCCAGCCCGGGACTGGTCACCGACATCACGCTCCAGCCCGGCGAAAACCTGATCGCCGTGGCGAGCGGCGACACCGCCCGGTGGGTGATCGGCGACACGACCAGCGGTTTGGGCGAGACCAAGCAGACGCATTTACTGGTGAAGCCATTCTCGGCCGGTCTTACGACCAATCTCGTCATCACCACCGATCGGCGCGCCTATCATGTCCGGCTCGTGAGCACCTCGGGCACCGCGCTATCGTCGATGCGCTGGACCTATCCGCAGGACGAACTGCTGGCTCTCAGGAGCAAGGCGGAGGCGGCCCAGGCGGCTGCGCCCGTGGCGTCGGGGCTCGCGATCGACCAGCTGCATTTCAACTACGCGATCAGCGGCGACCGGCCGGCATGGCGGCCGCTGCGCGTATTCGACGACGGCGTGAAGACCTATGTCGAGTTCCCGGCGTCACTCGCCAACGGCGAAGCGCCGCCGCTGTTCCTCGTGGGCGCCGACGGCAAGGCGGAACTGGTCAACTACCGGCTGCGCGAGCGCTTCTACATTGTCGACCGGATCTTCGATGCCGCCGAACTGCGGCTTGGACTCAAGAAGCAGCAGGTGGTCCGCATCGATCGCGTGTCGGCCCGTGCCAAGCGGAGGGGCGCATGACCGACGCTGTCACCGCCGATCAAACCGCGCCCATCCCGGCGAAGATCGATCCCGAGACGCTGAGCATCCGATCCCGGCCGGCCCGCGCGATCCGATTCCGGCGGGGTGCGATCATCGGTGCGGCGGCACTCGGGTCCGCCAGCCTGATGGGCATCGCCTGGATGGCGCTCAAGCCGCAGGTATTCAGGCAGGTCGCGCAGGAGAGCGAGTTGTCGCAACCGATGGCGAAGCCGGCCTCGGACGCCCTTTCCGGACTCCCGAGCAGCTACGGTGATGCGCCCAAGCTCGGGCCGCCGTTGCCCGGCGACCTTGGCCGGCCGATCCTGCGCGCGCAGGAAAAAGCCGAAGGCGTAGTCTCGCCGTCCGGGGTCGATACCGCGGAAGCGGCCCGCCAGCAGCGCCTGGCCGAGCTCAAGGCTGCGCGGGAGTCCGGCCTGATGGCACAGGTGGCGACCGGCCGCGGCACCCCGCCGCCCGTCGCGACCGACGGGTCGGCTTCTGTGCCCGGCGTCGCGACCTCGGCGCCTGCGGCCACCGGCACCCGCAAGGAACAGTTCGCCTCCGCACGCGACATCGGCGGCGACCTCAATTCCGGCGGGCTGGTGGCGCCGGTATCGCCCAACAGCGTACTTGCGGGCAGCGTGATCGCGGCGAGCCTCATCACCGGGCTCAATTCCGATCTGCCCGGCATGGTCACGGCGCAGGTGACACAGAACGTTTTCGACACAGTGACGGGCAATATCCTGCTCGTGCCGCAGGGTGCCCGCCTCATCGGCAAATACGATTCTGTCGTCGCTTTCGGCCAGCGCCGCGCCTTGGTCGTATGGCAGCGTCTCATCCTACCCGATGGCGGCTCGATCCGGCTCGACAACATGCCTGCCACCGATCCCGCAGGCTACGCGGGACTGACGGACAAAGTAGATTTCCATACCTGGACGTTGCTCAAGGGCGTCGCGATCGCCACTCTGCTCGGCGTCGGCTCGGAACTGTCGATCTCGGGTGAGAGCGATCTCGTCCAGGCGATCCGTGAATCCACCCAATCGAACACTGCGCGCGCCGGTGACCAGATCACGCAGCGCAACCTCGACATCCAGCCGACGATAACGATCCGACCAGGCGCACCTGTCCGCGTTCTGGTGACCCGCGACCTCATCCTCGCGCCATGGCGCGGTACGACGGGGGCGTGACCATGGTGGACCTGAAACTCGGTAAGCTGCCCGATCGCACGCCGGTGAAGCTCGCCATCACCATCACGCCCGACCTGCAAAGCGCTCTCACCGACTATGCCGCGCTTTACGCGCAGACTTATGGACGCGAGGAGCCGGTCATCGAACTGATCCCCGCGATGCTGGCGTCGTTTCTCGAAAGCGACCGTAATTTCGTCAGGGCGCGCGACGAAGCGCGCAGGGGGCGGCCATGATCGAACGAACTTGGGAACAGAAGATCGAACCGCTCACGGTGCGCATCTCGACCGCCGTCCGTATCACCGGCCTCAGTCGGTCGCGGATATACGAGCTGATCCAGTCCGGCGACATCGACACGGTGAAAGTCGGCCGCTGCACATTGGTTCAGTTCGCCAGTCTAAAGGCTCTTACCACGACCTCAGCCGACAGCTAAGCCGCCTTTGCCTTCTTTTTCTTCGATGGAGCAGCTTCTTCGAAAACACGCATGTCCAGTCTCTTGAAGTAGTCTAGCGCGTCGTCGTCGCCAAATCGCGCTATGAGGGAAGTGACCCAAGTGCTCAGAGCTTCGGCCGGGCATGTGTCATGCTTTTTGGCATCGAATGCGATCTCGATGGTACCATAGGCGTTTCCATCGTGATCCTCTTCGAAATCGTATTCTCCTGTCAGGCCACAGTTGGTCATCTGTGCAAAGACGCGCTGGCCTCTTGACCGTCCCCATGCGGAAGCTTTGAACCGGTCTTCCTTCATCGAGATTCGGCGGTCGTTCGGTTCGCCATGCTTCGCGATCAACCAGATCGCCTTCATCTGCTCCTGCTTCGCGCTGTCTTTTACGTCCGCACGATTGAGCTTGCTCAAACTGTCATAGACCTGCCGAAGGCCCGCTCGAAACACCGCCTTCTCGGCCTCATCGTCACCGGGCGCCCCTTCTAGCGATGACGGAAAGGTAACCGGCTTGCTGCCTTGCGCAGGAGCTTTGGTGGCTTTCTTTCGCAACCCCTGCGAATACAGAAGAAGAAGGTAGGCGAACTGGGCGGTCAGCGATGACTTGATATCGTTCACGTTGTCGAAAAGGTGCAGCCAGTTGTCCTCGTGGCCCGCGGCAATCGTATCGATGAAGTCGAATATGCGGATGTCGTCGACAGTGGGCGTGAAATCCGCTCCGGGATTCTTGCGGTAAGTGGCACGTAGGGAATCGACACGCTTGTCGAGGAAGGCAAAAATGGGCCTTTCAAGTTTCTGGGCTGCGCGGATCTCCTCATTGGTGATCGATTTTTCGCTGCCGACGTAAGTGCCCCCACGCCGGCCGCCAATGATTAGAACGACATAGTCGGCCTGTTCCATCATCGCGAGGCATGCATCGTGTGAATGCACCTTGGGCTTGACCCCGAAACTGCCGCTCTGGGAGTTCAGCACCTCGAAGCCGCATCCTTCGAGGAAGCTTGTGAGCGTTGCGCGCGCGTCGCCCAGATCAAAGCAGGTCGAGCTGAGGAAGATGCGCGGCTTCGCCATGGAGTTGCCCCTTCTAGCCAAGGCAATTCCTTGGTTGATGTGCTAGTAAAGATATGGGCAGCGCCGGTGAGCCTTTCAACAAAGGCGCTGCCCACTGCCAAGGGTTGGTGGTCAGCGGCGGCCCTCCTTTCTGCCGAAGTCTGGCCGAAGCACCTTCCCACCATCGCGGAGCTGATCAAGATAATCCGACCAGCGCTGCATCATCGCTACTCGCTCGTCCCAATATTCACCGCGTGCATAGGCGCGACGGACCTGATTAGTGTCAACGTGGGCAAGCTGACGTTCGATCGCGTCGGGGTTCCACTCTCCCATCTCGTTGAGCAACGTCGCCGCCATCGCCCGAAATCCGTGCGCTGTCATCTGATCGGTCGTATAGCCGAGCTTGCGCAGGCCTTGATTGACCGCGTTCTCCGACATCGCCTTGCGAGGCTTGCCGAGGCACGGAAACAGGTATTTCCACCAGTGCGTGTGCTCGTGAAGCTCCTTTAGCATCGCGATCACCTGCCGCGAGAGCGGCACGCGGTGCGGACGCCGCATCTTCATCCGCTCAGCCGGAATGAACCAGGTAGCGTCGTCGAAGTCGATGTCGGTCCACTCGGCTTGCCGGAGTTCGCCGGGACGTAGCAGCACATGCGGCGACAGGCGCATGGCCATGACGGTCACCTTGTGGCCGGAGTAACCGTCGATCGCCCGGAGCAGCGTGCCCACTTCAGATGGCCGGGTAATGGCAGCGAAATGCTTGACCTTGGGCACGGCAATCGCCCCACGAAGGTCGGCGGCCACATCCTTGTCGCACCGGACCGTGGCCACGCCATAGCGGAATACGCGGCTGAGGACGCTGCGCATGCGCCGGGCACTCTCGAAGGCGCCGGTCGCCTCGACCTTCCGCAGGACGGCGAGCGCTTCATGGGGCGTGATCTGGGCAATCGGGATGTTGCCGATCAGCGGATAGGCCTTAGCTAAGAGCCAGCGGATCTTGTCCACGGTGACGGGCGCCAGGCTATCCCGCTCACATTTGACGAGCCATTCTGCGGCGACCGCCTCGAAGGTGTTGGCGGCGACGTACTTGGCCGCGATCCTTGCGCGCTTCTTCTCCAGCGCCGGATCGATCCCGTCGGCGATCTTCTTTTTCGCCTCGTCACGCCGCACGCGGGCATCCGCGAGGCTCACCTGCGGCCATCCGCCGAGGTGGAGGGTCTTCTGCTTGTCGAGGAAGCGATACTTGAATCGCCACAGCTTCGAGCCGTTCGGTTGGATGAAGAGATGGAGGCCTTGAGAATCGGCAAGGCTCCACGCCTTCACCTTCGGCTTGGCGGCATTGATCTGAATGTAGGTCAGCATGGTCGTTTTCCCAGCAAAGCCGGGTCGATCCGAGACCACCAAAAAGAGCAACAAAATGGGGCTGCTGCTGGTGGTCCTAACCGGATTTCGCCGGACGGTGTCTGGCGATTCTCGGCCAAGAAATGCTGTGAAACCAGCCGCTTACTGGATGCTGCTGGACGTATCCAGAGCCAGTATTGGTGCCCAGAAGAGGACTCGAACCTCCACGCCCTTGCGAGCGCCAGCACCTGAAGCTGGTGCGTCTACCAATTCCGCCATCTGGGCACAGAGAACAAGAAGTTCAGGTAGGAGCGCGCGGATAGCGGCGCTTCCCGCGAAGTGTCAATGGCGCTAGAGGCGCGCGCAGCCTGATGTGGAGTGCCTGCGTGAACGACAGACTGGTTACGGTTTTCGGCGGTGGAGGGTTCCTTGGCCGCTACGTCGTGCGCGCGCTGCTGGAACGCGGTGCGCGCGTCCGGGTGGCGGGACGCGACCCGAAGAATGCGTGGTTCCTCAAGACGCAGGGCGGCCTCGGCCAGACGCAGTTCGTGGCGGCCGACATTCGCAAGCCCGCAAGCGTTGCACGCGCGCTTGCAGGATCGGATGCGGCGGTGAACCTCGTCGGCATCCTCAAGGGCGACTTCCAGGCGTTTCACGTCGATGGCGCACGCAATGTTGCCGAAGCTGCCGCAACGGCACGCTGCGACGCATTCGTGCACGTGTCGGCGATCGGCGCGGACCCGGCGAGCGCGTCGCGCTACGGAAAGTCGAAGGGCGAGGGCGAGGCTGCGGTGCGGGCGGCGTTCCCGGCCGCGACGATCCTGCGCCCCTCGGTCGTGTTCGGACGCGAGGACGGTTTCGTGAACCGGTTCGCGGGACTCATCGCCTCGCTACCCGTCGTGCCCGTGATCCGCGGCGCGGCGAAGTTCCAGCCGGTCTATGTGGGCGACGTCGCCGACGCGGTGGTCGCCGCGCTCACCGATCCACTGGCGCACGGGGGCCAGACCTATGAGCTCGGCGGGCCGCAGGTGATGTCGATGGGGACGCTCAACAGCTGGATCGCGACCGCGACGGGGCGCACGAAGCGCTTCGTCGCGATGCCCGATGCGATCGCGGGCGCGATGGCGTCGCTCACCGGCTGGCTGCCAGGCGCGCCGATGACGAAAGACCAGTGGCTGATGCTCCAGTCGGACAATGTCGTGACCGGCACCGACGGGCTCGCCGCGCTCGGCGTCGCACCGACCCCGCTCGACGCTGTGGCCGACGGCTGGTTGGTGCAATATCGCCGCCACGGACGCTTCACCGAAGTCGATTCCTGATGGACTGGGTCACCGCGATTCTCCTCGGCATCGTCGAGGGGATCACCGAATATCTGCCGGTTTCCTCCACCGGGCACCTCATCCTTGCGACCGAGCTGCTTGGTTATGACGCGGCGAAGTGGGCGGTGTTCAACGTCGCGATCCAGCCGGGCGCGATCCTTGCGATCGTCGTGCTGTACTGGCGCACCTTCGTCGCGGTGGGGCGCGGGCTGATGAAGCGTGAGCCGCAGGCAATCGCATTCATGCGGAACCTGCTGATCGCATTCTTCCCGGCAGCGATCCTGGGCGTTGCGCTCGGCGACAATATCGACCTGCTGCTCGAAAATGCCGTGGTCGTCGCCTGGGCGCTGATCGTGGGCGGCATCGCGATCCTGATCGTCGAGCGGTTCGCAAAGACCGACAATGTGCTCGGCATTTCGGGCGTCTCGTTCGCGCAGTCGGTCAAGATCGGCCTTGTCCAGTGCCTCGCAATGGTCCCGGGCGTCAGCCGGTCGGGCGCGACGATCATGGGCGCGATGGCGCTGGGCATCGACCGGCGGACGGCGGCGGACTTCTCGTTCTTCCTCGCCATCCCGACGCTGAGCGGCGCGACCGCGCTCCAGCTGTTCAAGCACCGCGACACGATCACGAGCCACGACCTCCAGTTGATTGCAGTCGGCTCAGCGGTTTCGTTCATCGTCGCGGTCGTTGTCGTGAAGGCCTTCATCGCGATCGTCACACGCTACGGCTTTGCGCCCTTCGCCTGGTACCGGATCGTTGCGGGGACCGCCGCGCTTGTCTGGCTTTCGACGCGATAGGGCCGGTTCGGCCATACTAATTTGGCTGATTGACCTTTGGAGCCCAAGAACCGGCGCTGGGTCTGCCAGCGAAATGACAGTAAAGCTGACCTTTATCGTTGACGACTCGTTTCATGCTCGGCACGGCGCTGTCCGAAAGGGCGCGTAATGGCCGACAATCCGATGCTGAAATTCGTCGACCTTGCGCAAGCCTATCCCGCCAAGCGCGACGCGGAAGCGCGCGCCGAGGATTTCCGCGAAATTGCCGACCGTTATGCGCTGCAGGCTGCCGAGGACCAATCGGCGCGCTGTTCGCAATGCGGCGTGCCCTATTGCTCGGTCCACTGCCCGCTGCACAACCACATCCCCGACTGGCTGCGCCTGACGGCTGAGGGGCGGCTGCGCGAGGCGTACGAGCTGTCGAATGCGACCTCGACGATGCCCGAGATCTGCGGCCGCATCTGCCCGCAGGACCGGCTGTGCGAGGGGAATTGCGTCATCGAATTCTCGGGGCACGGCGCGGTCACGATCGGATCGGTGGAGAAGTTCATTACCGATACCGCTTGGGAAAAGGGTTGGGTCGAGCCGGTCGTCGCGGGGCCCGCGCGCGGACAATTGGTTGGCGTCATCGGCGCGGGGCCAGCGGGGCTGACGGCGGCCGAACTGCTACGCGTGCGTGGCTATGAAGTGCATGTCTATGACCGCTACGACCGGGCGGGCGGGCTGCTGACATATGGCATCCCTGGCTTCAAGCTCGAGAAACCCGTCGTCATGCGCCGCATCGAGCGACTGCGTGAGGGCGGCGTCGTGTTCCATCAAGATTTCGAGGTCGGCCGCGATGCGAGCATGGACGAACTACGCCGGCGTCACGACGCGATCTTCATCGGCACTGGCGTCTACAAGCCCCGCGCGATCAAGGCACCGGGCGTCGGCACGCGGGGCGTCGTCGATGCGCTCGACTATCTGACCGCGTCGAATCGCAAGGGTTTCGGCGACGCAGTCCCCGCGTTCGACGACGGCAGCCTGAATGCCGAGGGCAAGACCGTCGTCGTCATCGGCGGTGGCGACACCGCGATGGATTGCGTCCGCACCGCCGTGCGGCAGGGCGCGGCGTCCGTCAGATGCCTCTACCGCCGCGACCGCGCCAACATGCCCGGCTCGCAACGCGAAGTCGCGAACGCGGAGGAGGAGGGCGTCGAGTTCGTCTGGCTTTCTGCTCCCGAAGCCTTCGACGGCACCGAGGGTGTGACCGGAGTGCGCGCCACGAGGATGCGTCTCGGCAGCCCCGACGCGAGCGGCAGGCGGGCACCCGAACCCGACCCCGGCAGCGAGTTCCGCCTGGACGCCGACCTCGTCGTCAAGGCGCTGGGGTTCGACGCGGAGGACTTGCCGAAGCTGTTCGGCGCAGCGGACCTCGGCGTCACGCGCTGGGGCACGCTGCGCGTCGACCACAAGACGATGATGACCAGCCTCGACGGCGTGTTCGCGGGCGGCGACATCGTCCGCGGCGCGAGCCTGGTCGTCTGGGCGATCCGCGACGGCCGCGATGTCGCCGAGCATATGCACCGGTATCTGAAGGCGAAGGCGGCCAGCGAGAGGTTGGCGGCGTGATCGATCAACGTGAATACCTCGCCACCGAGGGCATGTACCGCCCCGATATGGAATCGGACGCATGCGGCGTCGGCCTCGTCGCGGCGACTGACGGGCGCGCAAGCCGCCGCGTCGTCGCCTCCGCGATCGAGGCGTTGAAGGCAGTGTGGCATCGCGGTGCGGTCGATGCCGATGGCAAGACGGGCGACGGCGCAGGGCTGCACGTCGACCTGCCGCTCGCGTTCTTCGACGACGCCATCGTAATGAGCGGGCACAAACCGCTCGACCGGCGGCTGGCGGTCGGGATGATCTTCCTGCCGCGCACCGACCTCGGCGCGCAGGAAGCGTGCCGGACGATCGTCGAAAGCGAAATCATCGACGCGGGCTACACGATCTACGGCTGGCGGCAGGTGCCGGTCGACGTGTCGGTCATCGGCAAGAAGGCGCAGGAGACGCGGCCCGAGATCGAGCAGATCATGGTCGCAGGGCCCCGCCCTGAACGCGTGAGCATCGAGGAGTTCGAAAAGGAACTCTATCTCGTCCGCAGGCGCATCGAGGCGCGCATCGTCGCGGCGCAGATCCGTGACTTCTACATCTGCTCGCTGTCGGGCCGCTCGATCGTCTACAAGGGGCTGTTTCTTGCCGAGAGCCTTTCGGTCTTCTACCCCGATCTTACCGACGAGCGCTTCACCTCGCGCGTTGCCATTTTCCACCAGCGATATTCGACGAACACCTTCCCGCAATGGTGGCTCGCGCAGCCGTTCCGCTGCCTCGCGCACAATGGCGAGATCAACACGATCCGCGGCAACAAGAACTGGATGAAGAGCCACGAGATCCGCATGGCCTCGCTGGCGTTCGGCGACGCCTCGGACGACATCAAGCCGGTGATCCCGGCGGGCGCGTCGGACACAGCCGCACTCGACGCAGTGTTCGAGGTCATCTGCCGTTCGGGCCGTAACGCCCCGACCGCAAAGACGATGCTGGTGCCCGAGGCGTGGGGCGACAAGCCGGACCTGCCGCCCGCGCACCGCGACATGTACGCCTATCTCGCAAGCGTGATGGAACCGTGGGATGGCCCCGCCGCGCTCGCAATGACCGACGGCCGCTGGGCGGTCGCGGGCATGGACCGCAACGCGCTCCGCCCCTTGCGCTACACGCTGACCAACGACGACCTGCTCATCGTCGGGTCCGAGACTGGCATGGTCGTCGTGCCAGAGGCGACGGTGATCGAAAAGGGGCGGCTGGGGCCGGGCCAGATGATCGCGGTCGACCTCGACGAGGGTCAGCTGCTGCGCGACCGCGAACTCAAGGACCGCATCGCCGCCGATGCGCCTTACGCCGAAATGGTCGGCGACTTCCTTGCGGTCGAAGATCTGCCGCTTGCGGAGGCACCGGCTCTCGATTGGACGCGTGCCGAGCTGACGAGACGGCAGGTCGCGGCGGGCATGACGATCGAGGACATGGAGCTGATCCTGTCGCCGATGGTCGACGACGCAAAGGAGGCGGTCGGCTCGATGGGCGACGACACGCCGCTCGCGGTCATCAGCGACAAGCCGCGGCTGATCCACCAATTCTTTCGCCAGAATTTCTCGCAGGTCACCAATCCGCCGATCGACTCGTTGCGCGAACGCCAGGTGATGAGCCTCAAGACACGCTTCGGAAACCTTGCCAACATCCTCGACCGCGATGCTGCGCGCGACCGGGTGCTGGTGCTCGATTCACCCGTGCTGTCGACAGCGACATGGTACCGGCTGCAGGCACATTTCGGCGCGGCAACGGCAAAGATCGACTGCACCTTCGACGCAGGCGGCGGGCCCGACGCGCTGCGTGCCGCGATCAAGCGCGTCCGGCAGGAAGCCGAGCAGGCGATCCGCGAGGGACGCAGCGAGCTGTTCCTGACCGATGAGCACGTCAGCGAGACGCGTGTCGGCATCCAGATGGTGCTGGCAGCGGCGGCGGTGCACACCCACCTCGTCCGCAAGGGGCTGCGTTCCTATGCGAGCGTGAACGTGCGGTCTGCCGAATGCCTCGACACGCACTACTATGCGGTGCTCGTCGGCGTCGGCGCGACGACGGTCAACGCATGGCTGGCAGAGGCGAGCATTGCCGACCGACACGCGCGCGGTCTGTTCAGCGACCTGACCGCCGAGCAATGCGTCGCACGCTACCGCAAGGCGATCGAGGAAGGGCTGCTCAAGATCATGTCGAAGATGGGGATCGCGGTAATCTCCAGCTATCGTGGCGGCTATAACTTCGAGGCGGTGGGGCTCAGCCGCGCGCTGGTCGACGACCTGTTCCCCGGCATGCCCGCCAAAATCTCGGGCGAGGGTTACGCCTCGCTCTATGTCAACGCGATCGAACGGCACGAGGCAGCGTTCGACGCCGGCGTCGCGACGCTCCCCATCGGCGGCTTCTACCGCCAGCGCGCGGGCGGCGAGGCGCATGCCTATTCGGCGCAGTTGATGCACCTGCTGCAGACCGCCGTCGGGAACGACAGCTATTCGACGTATTTGCAGTTCAGCCGCGGTGTCCGCGACCTGCCGCCCGTCTATCTGCGTGACCTGCTCGAGTTCAACTATGCCGCGCAGCCGGTCCCGGTCGATCAGGTCGAGGCGATCACCGAAATCCGGAAGCGCTTCGTCACCCCCGGCATGTCGCTGGGCGCGCTGTCGCCCGAGGCGCACGAGACGCTCGCGATCGCAATGAACCGCATCGGCGCCAAGGCGGTGTCGGGCGAAGGCGGCGAGGACTCGGCGCGCTTCAAGCCCTATCCGAACGGCGACAACGCCAATTCGTCGATCAAGCAGATCGCGAGCGGGCGTTTCGGCGTGACGGCGGAGTATCTCGCCTCTGCCGAGGAGATCGAGATCAAGGTCGCGCAGGGCGCAAAGCCCGGCGAGGGCGGACAACTTCCCGGCTTCAAGGTCACCGAGCTGATCGCGCGCCTTAGGCACTCGACGCCGGGCGTCACGCTCATTTCGCCGCCGCCGCACCATGACATCTATTCGATCGAGGACCTGGCGCAGCTCATTTACGACCTGAAACAGATCAACACCCGCGCGCGGGTCTGCGTGAAGCTGGTATCCTCGGCCGGCATCGGCACCGTCGCGGCGGGCGTGGCGAAGGCGCACGCGGACTGCATCCTCGTCTCAGGGCACGTCGGCGGCACCGGCGCGTCACCACAGACGAGCATCAAATACGCGGGCACGCCGTGGGAAATGGGGCTGACCGAGGTCAACCAGGTGCTCACGCTCAATGGCCTCAGGCACCGCGTCAAGCTGCGCACCGACGGCGGGCTCAAGACCGGGCGCGACATCGTCATCGCCGCGATCCTGGGCGCGGAGGAGTTCGGCATCGGCACGCTCTCGCTCGTCGCGATGGGCTGTATCATGGTGCGCCAGTGCCATTCGAACACCTGCCCGGTCGGCGTGTGCGTGCAGGACGAGCGGCTCAGGAAGAAATTCACAGGCACGCCCGAGAAGGTCATCAACCTGATGACCTTCATCGCCGAAGAAGTCCGCGAAATCCTCGCCCGCCTCGGCTGCCGCAGCCTCGACGAGGTGATCGGCCGCACCGAATTGCTGCGGCAGGTCAACCGCGGTGCCGAACATCTCGACGACCTCGACCTGAACCCGATTCTCGCGAAGGTCGACTGCGACCCCGACAAGCGCCGCTTCAATGTCGAAGGCGGACGCAACCCTGTGCCCGACAGCCTCGACGCGCAGATCCTGCGCGATGCAGGCTCGGTGTTCGAGCGCGCCGAGAAGATGCAGCTGACCTATACCGTGCGCAACACGCACCGCGCGGTCGGCACGCGCCTGTCGGCGGAGATCACGCAGCGCTTCGGGATGTCGACGCTCAACGACAACCATGTCCAGGTCCGCCTGCGCGGCTCGGCTGGGCAGTCGCTGGGCGCGTTCCTGTGCAAGGGCGTGACGCTCGAGGTATTCGGCGACGCGAACGACTATGTCGGCAAGGGGCTGTCGGGCGGCATCATCGTGCTGCGCCCGATGGTTAGCTCGCCGCTCGAGACCAACCGCAACACGATTATCGGCAACACCGTGCTTTACGGCGCGACGTCGGGCAAGCTGTTCGCGGCGGGCCAGGCGGGCGAGCGCTTTGCCGTGCGCAATTCGGGTGCGGACGTCGTCGTCGAGGGCTGCGGCGCAAACGGCTGCGAGTATATGACCGGCGGGACTGCGGTCATCCTGGGCGACGTCGGCGACAATTTTGGCGCCGGCATGTCGGGCGGCATGGCGTTCGTGCTCGACGAAGCAGGCAGATTCGAACGGCGCGCGAATCCCGAAACCATCGTCTGGAACCGCATCGCGTCTCCCTATTGGGAAGCGAAGGCCAAAGGCCTGATCGCCGAACACGCGAACGCGACCGGGAGCAAATGGTCGAACGCGATGCTCGACGACTGGGACCGGTGGAAGGACGCGTTCTGGCAGGTCTGCCCGAAGGAAATGCTCAGTCGCCTCCCCGCACCGCTCGAAGCTGGTGCGGCGGAACTCGTCGCGGCCGAGTGAGACGAAAGGCAGAACGAGCCGACGGCTTGCCGCCGGCTCGCTCCCTAGAGGTTCAGACGAAGCTGACCCGCGCGTTGACCCGCCGGCGGCGCATCGCAAAGCCGATCGTGCCGAAGCCCAGGATCATCATCGCCCAGGTGCCCGGTTCAGGAACGCCCGGCACGATTCCGCCGCGCGCTGCTTCCGCATTGTCGGTGTCGGCCACGAAGGTAAGGCTGCTGCCCCCGCCGAGCCCGCCGCCGCCGAACGTCAGCCCGAGTTGCGTGTACAGGTCGCCATAGAACACGCCGCCCACCTGCAACTGGTTCGAATACAGCGCATCGACCGTCATCCCGAGCGGCCCGTCGACGCTGCCGATCGATCCGCCGCGGGCAGACCCGGGGCTGAGTGTCGGATCGGTCACGATGTCGAAAACCGTGTTTCCGGGAACGCCGTTGAAGGTCATGCCCGTGATGACGTTGTTCCCCAGATTGGCGAGTGTCCAGTTGCTGGAGAAGGTGTCGCCGGGAACCGCAAGCGACCAACCCGCAGCCGACGCACCGGCTGCGGTCCAGTTAGCCGAGCTCGTCCCGCCCCCTGCGAACGTGACGGTCACGATCGACCCGACCATGTTCGCACTGAACGTCGCAAAACCGGTGAGCGCGGCGGTGTTGTAGATGGTCCCCGCGGCCGTGTTGGTGGTGGGAACGATGGGTGCCGCCTGCACGGCAAGCGGCAGAGCGGCGAGTGCCGCTGCAGCGATGGATTTTCTGATTGTCATGACGTGCCTTCCCTGTTGGAGAAAGCGACCCGTATGGATGTGTTAACACTTCGTTACGGCGAGTCAACGGTTTGTTGCATTCGCCGCCACGGGGCGTCCGTCGCCCGCCTCGCAATATCGACCGCTGTCGGTCCGGTCGCCCGAAACTTCGCGCGTGAGGATGGCGACGTCGCGACAATGGTCCGCGCCGGGCTGCCGTGCCCCGACGACGACGATGCCCGATGCATCGCCGCGTGCCCAGTCGACCGGCTCGCCCGACGCAAAGGCCTGCCGCAGCGCTGTCGCCACATCTGTCGAAGGTAACGGCTCAGCGGACCCGGTGCCCGACGGCAGCGGCACGGCGGGTGCGGTCGGGACGCGGACGTAGCGCGTTCGATACACGATGCGCGGTACCGCTGGAGCGACCGCCGCCGGCTGCACGGCCGGAATATCGACGGTCGCCGACGCCTCCGCGACACGGCTCGTCGCCGGTCCGCCGATCGCAAGCGCGAGCAGCGCGACGGCGCCGCAACAGGCGAGCCCTGCGGCCAGCGTGCGCCG
>VYLL01000284.1_pt1 | contig 15610 bp, 16 predicted proteins | sample 5114301 | NCBI WGS metagenome assembly VYLL01 (sample SAMN12291809, study PRJNA351875) | freshwater metagenome | isolation source: freshwater lake | place: USA: Michigan, MSU2 Lake | collected 2011-08-16 | reverse complement strand
TGACGCGGCGGCTCATTTCGTCGGGCAACCCGCTTGAAGGGCAGGTCGGGTACAGCCGCGCCGTCGTGCAGGGCGACTGGTGCTTCGTTGCCGGGACAACCGGCCGGGATCCCGCGACCGGGATCGTGCCCGACAACGTCGCCGAACAGGCGCGCGTCGCGCTTGCGATCATCGAACGCGCTCTGGACGAAGGGGGTTTCGCCTTTGCCGACGTCGTGCGCGCGACCTATTACGTTACCGATCCGGCATTCTGCGATCTAGTCTATCCGGTCCTTGGCAACGTCTTCGGCACTGTCCGACCGGCGGCGACGATGATCGTCGTCGCAGCCCTCGTCGCACCCGAATTAAAGGTCGAGATCGAAGTTACGGCACTGCGGAGGTAGCATCATGGTCAAGGCAGTCTGGAACGGCGTCACGTCGCCGAAAGCGACGCAACGGTCGTCGTCGAAGGCAATCATTACTTTCCGCGCGAAAGCGTTGATCCGGCATGCCTGACCGACAGCGCGACGACGACGGTCTGTCCGTGGAAGGGAACCGCGCACTATCACTCGGTCGTCGCAAACGGTGCGACCAATGCCGATGCCGCTTGGTACTACCCGGACCCCAAATCCGCCGCTGCGCAGATCAAGGACCGCATTGCATTCTGGAAGGGTGTCCAAGTCGGATGACGAACCGCGCCTGACGCGCTAGCACCGTACCCATGTCCACGACCTTTACTCTCGATACCTCGACCAGCCGCGCGAATCCGACACCGGCGCCGATGAAGCGGCTGACCGTGCCTGCGATCCGCGCGCGCAAGGGGGGCGAGCCGCTGGTGATGTTGACCGCTTACACGGTGCGGATGGCGCAGTTGCTCGATCCGCATTGCGACATCCTGCTCGTCGGCGACTCCTTGGGCCAAGTGATCTACGGCTTGCCCTCGACGATTCCCGTCACGCTCGAGATGATGTGCGCGCACGGGGCAGCGGTGGTTCGGGGGAGCTATCACAGCGTCGTCATCATCGACATGCCGTTCGGCAGCTACGAGGCCTCGCCCGAAGTCGCGTTCGCGACCGCCTCGCGCGTGCTCAAGGAAACCGGCGCGGCAGCGGTGAAGCTCGAAGGCGGTGCAGCGATGGCGCCGACGATCCGCTTCCTCAGCGAACGCGGTATCCCTGTGATGGGGCATGTCGGGTTGACGCCGCAGGCGGTGAACCAGCTTGGTGGGTACGGCGCGCGCGGGCGTAGCGATGCTGAGCGCGCAAAAATCATCGCCGACGCGCGCGCGGTCGACGACGCGGGGGCGATCGGAATGGTCGTCGAGGGCGTCGTCGAGCCGATCGCGGTCGAGATCACGCAGGCCGTATCGTGCCCAACGATCGGCATCGGCGGCTCGGCGCAATGCGATGGGCAGGTTCTGGTGACCGAAGATATGCTCGGCCTGTTCGAACGCACTCCGCGCTTCGTGAAGCGCTATGGCGACATGGCGAGCTTCGTAAGCGAGGCGGCCGCCGCCTATGCCGCCGAGGTGCGCGCGCGCAGCTTCCCGACCGCCGACCAGACCTACGCCCCCAAGTCTTGATGCAGGGCTAGCGGCATCGTCAACGGGCCGCTAAGGCACGCGCCACATACCGAGAAGGACCCCGAATTTGGCGCGCCCGCCCGTTACGGCCAACGAAGAATTCCTGCGCGAAGTCGAGGATCAGGTCCGCCTCGATATCGCGAAGAGTTTCTGGAACCGCTGGGGAAAAGCCGTGATCGCCGCCGTGGTGCTGGCGCTTGCGGGACTCGGCGGCTGGCTCTGGTGGTCGTCGCACCGCGCAACTGTCGCGGGTGTCGAGGGTGAGAAGCTGAGCATTGCGCTCGACAATCTCGGCAGTGGCAAGGTGACCAAGGCAGAGGCCGAGCTGAAGGCGCTGGGCGAAAGCGGGTCGGACGGTTATCGCGCGACTTCGCAGCTCGCGCTCGCCGCGTCGCTGCTTGCCAAGAACGACACCAAAGGTGCCGTTGCCGCCTATGCAAAGATTGCCGCCGACACCTCGCTAGATCAGGTTTTTCGCGACGCGGCGACGGTGCGCGGCGCGGCAGCGGGCTTCGACACCATGAAGCCCGAGGACGTTATCGCGAAGCTGAAGCCGCTCGCGGTTGCCAAGAACCCCTGGTTCGGTAGCGCAGGCGAAATGACCGCGCTCGCTTATATGAAAATGAACCGGAACCGCGAGGCGGGTGCGATGTTCGCGGCGCTCGCCAAGGATGAGGGCGTCCCCGAATCCATCCGTTCGCGCAGCGTTCAGCTCGCGAGCGTATTGGGCGTCGACGTGCCGCCGACCGCCGCGCCCAGCAGGACTCAGCCATGATGAACCGATTTACCCGCGCGATTGCGCTAACGCCTGCCGTGGTCGCGGTCGCTGCACTGGGCGGCTGCGCGGCCCTTGGCGGAGGCAAGCCGAAGACCGCAGTCGTCGGCGAGCGCGTGCCGATCCTGACCAGCGAGAATGACGCAGCAGTCGAACCCTCGATCGCCGATGTGCAGGTGCTGCTGCCCGAAGTGGCGGTCAACGAAAGCTGGGACCAGCCGGGCGGCAATGCGTCGAAATCGATGGGGCATCTTGCGCTCGGCGATTCCCCAACGCGTGTGTGGCAGGCCAGCATCGCGGGCGTGACCAAGTCGGAGCGGCTGGCGGCGGCTCCCGTGGTCGCGGGCGGCACGCTTTATGTCATGGACACGGCCGCGACCGTGCACGCTTTTGACACGGAGACCGGCGGCAAGCGCTGGTCGACCAATCTGGGTGCGAGTGACAAAAAGGCTGGCCGGATCGTGTTCGGCGGCGGCGTCAGCGTCGACGGCGGTGTGGTCTACGCGACCACAGGGGCAGGCGACATCGCCGCGCTCGCCGCCGCGACCGGCGCCGTGACCTGGAAGAAGCGCCCCGGCGGTCCCCTGCGCGGTGCGCCGGGTGTGTCGGGCGGCAGCGTCTATGCGATGACACAGGACAACCAGATTTTCGCGATGTCCACGACGGACGGGTCGGTTCAATGGCAGGAAGCTGCGGCTGTCCAGACTGCGGGCGTCTTCGGTGTCGCCGCGCCCGCCATCGCACAGGCGACTGTCGTTGCGGGCTATTCGTCGGGCGATCTCGTCGCGTACCGCTACGAGAACGGTCGCACCGTCTGGGGCGACACGCTGTCGCGTACCAGCGTCAACACGTCGGTCTCCACCCTCGCTGACATCGATGCGAACCCGGTCATCGACCAGGGCCGCGTCTTCGCCATCGGTCAGGGCGGGCGCATGGTCAGCCTCGAACTCGTGACGGGCCAGCGCATCTGGGAGCTGAACGTGGCGGGCATCTCGACGCCTTGGGTCGCGGGCGAATGGGTGTTCGTCGTGACGGACGAGGGAAAGCTGCTGTGCATCGCGCGCGCGACCGGCAAAGTGCGCTGGGTGTCGCAGCTGCAGCGATATCGCAAGAACAAGGCAAAGAACGGCCCCGTCACCTGGACCGGCCCCGTGCTTGCAGGCGGGCGGCTCATCCTCGCGTCCTCAGAGGGGCAGCTGGCCTACGTCAACGCCGCCGACGGCAAGGTCCAGGCCACGCAGGATCTTGGCGCGCCGGTCTATCTGTCGCCGATCGTCGCGGGTAGCACGCTTTACATCCTCGACAATACGGGGCGGGTTTCGGCCTTCCGCTGATGACCCAGCCGACCGTCGCCATCATCGGTCGGCCGAATGTCGGCAAATCGACGCTGTTCAACCGGCTGGTCGGCAAGCGCATCGCGCTGGTCGACGACCGGCCGGGCGTAACGCGCGACCGGCGTGAAGGCGATGCCGAGCTGCTGGGGCTGAAGTTCCGGATTGTCGACACGGCCGGCTTCGAGGATGAGGACGCCGCAACGCTGCCGGGGCGCATGCGCGCGCAGACCCAGGCGGCGGTCGACATGGCCGATGTTGCGCTGTTCGTGATCGACGCGCGCGCAGGGATCGTGCCGCTCGACGAGGAAATCGCGCGCTGGCTGCGCGGATCGACCACCCCCGTCGTGCTGCTGGCGAACAAGGCCGAAGGGCGCAGCGGCGACGCAGGCATCTATGAGGCGTTCGCGCTCGGATTCGGCGATCCCGTCCCGTTCAGCGCAGAGCATGGCGAGGGGCTTGCCGATCTGTTCGAGGCGCTCGCGCCTTTGCTCGATGCGGTCGAGGTGCGCGAGGACGAGGAGCCGGAGGAGGCGGACGCGCCGCTGAAGCTCGCGATCGTCGGCCGGCCGAACGCGGGAAAATCGACATTGGTCAATCGGCTGCTCGGCGAGGACCGGATGATCACCGGGCCCGAGGCCGGCATCACCCGCGATGCGATCAGTATCGATTGGGAATGGCAGGACAAGCAGGTTCGCCTGATCGATACAGCGGGTTTGAGGAAGCGCGCCAAGGTCGACGACAAGCTCGAAAAGCTGTCAGCGATGGACACGCAGCACGCGATCGACTTTGCCGAAGTCGTCGTGCTGTTGCTCGACGCGACGCGGGGACTGGAAGCGCAGGATCTTCGCATCGCCGACAAGATCTACGAGGAAGGGCGTGCGATGGTGATCGCGCTCAACAAATGGGACACCGTCGACAACGGCGCGCCGCTCTATCAAGGGATTCGCGCCGCGCTCGATGAGGGTTTCAGCCAGGTGCGCGGAGTGCCGCTGCTGACCGTGTCAGCCGCCACGGGCAAGGGGCTCGACACGCTGATGCAGGTTGCGTTCGATACGCGCGAGGCGTGGGGGCGGCGCGTCTCCACCGGGCAGCTCAACCGCTGGTTTGAGCGTGCGGTCGAAGCCAATCCGCCGCCTGCGCCGGGCGGGAAGCGGATCAAACTGCGCTACATCACCCAGGTTAAGTCGCGGCCCCCCAGCTTCGTCGTGTTCGGCACACGTGTCGACGAGCTGCCTGAAAGCTACCGCCGCTACTTGGTCAATGGGCTGCGCCGCGAGCTCGACTTTGGCGCGGTGCCCGTGCGGCTCACGCTGCGCGCGCCCAAGAACCCGTTCGCGGGCGGCGAGCGGTAATCGCCTCTTAACCGCCGCGGGTTAGCATCGGGGGGCAAGGGTGGGAGCTACTTGCCGGAGCAGACAAGCGCGTGTCCGACGAAACGATCATCGACTGGGAAGCCTTTCAGGCGTCGCGTGCCGAACTCGGCGCGGACTTCATTCGTATCCTCGGATATTTTCGCGAGGACGGGACAAAGGCGGTGGCCGCGATCGAGGCGGCGGTGCGCGCAAACAGTGCCGTCGCGCTCGTCCTGCCAGCACACACGCTGAAAGGCGAGGCCGCACAGTTCGGCGCGGAGTCGCTGTCCGAGCTTGCCGAAGAGATTGAGACTTTCGCGCGCAAATGTGTCGAATGGCGGCAGACGCCCGAGGAAATCGTGCCGACCGTCGTCAAGCTGCGACCGCTTTTCGAGGAAACGCTCGCTGCATTCGATGCCGAGACCAACCCACTGGTCGAGCGACGCGGTTTCGGACGCCGCTCGGCCGAAGTGACCAATCAGGGGTTCGGGCGGATCTGACTATTCGCCCGCCGGCTCGCTCTGGAGCTGGATATAGTTCGGCACGCCCATCTGGCGGATCAGGTCGAACTGCTTTTCGAGGAAATCGACATGTTCTTCCTCGCTCGCCAGGATGCTCGCGAACAGGTCGCGGCTGACGAAGTCGCGGACGCTTTCGCAATAGGCGATCGCTTCGCGCAGCGGTGGCAGTGCCTCTTCCTCGAGCGCAAGGTCGGCTTTGAGGATCTCTTCGACAGTCTCGCCGATCTGCAAGCGGCCGAGCAGCTGAAAATTGGGCAGGCCGTCGAGGAACAGGATGCGCTCGCTCAGTCGGTCGGCGTGCTTCATCTCATCGATCGATTCGTGCCGTTCGTATTCGGCGAGCTTTGCGACGCCCCAATTGTCGAGCATGCGATAGTGCAGCCAATACTGGTTGACCGCCGTCAGCTCGTTCTTGAGCGCGTTATTGAGATGTTCGATGACTTTCGGATCGCCGCGCATGCCATATTGCTCCGCTGAAACTCAGGGCAGCCCTAAGCTCACTCAGCGTGCTTGAACAGCCGAAAAACGGCAGAAAACAGCGATTTGTTCGCTATTGCGACTAGCAAGCAGTCGCGCGCTCCGCTTGGATCAATTCGCGTGCGAAAGGCAGGCATTGGCCGCAGCGGACCTGCGCGCCGAGCTTCTTGTAGGCGCAGCGCGGCGTCCGGCTGCCCTCGCGCGCGGCACCCCGCACGTCACGTTCGCGAATCGCGTTGCAGACACAAACGACCATGCATGTGGAGATAGAGTGTCTGCGAATGCCTCGCAATAACTATTTTCGCAATGGTTGCAGCGATCCGCGCGACAGGCTGCGCCACAGCCATTCGAGCGGCCCATAGCGATAGCGGTCAAGCCACGGCTTCGACCATAGTAGCATGACCGCAAACACGAGCGGCGGAACGAGATAGACTTCCCATCGCGACAGATGGCCGAACCAGCCGAGCCCGTAGCCATAGAAAAGCGAGGTCATCAGCACGCTTGTGCCGAGATAGTTGGTGAAGGCAGCTTTTCCCGTGGCTGCGAGCCGCGCGACGAGTGGCGAGCCGGACGCGCGCTTCACGAGCAAGACGATCGTTGCTGCATGGCCCAGCATGACCACGAGACGCGCGGGAAAACCAATCGCAAAGCCGACGAGCGCCAGCTTCAGGCTGTCCAGTCCGTCGATCCACAGCCAGGTCGCAAAGGCGATGCTGAGCGGGAGCCCGATGGCATAGGCGCGAAATGCGAAGCGCTTGTACGCCGCCTCATCCCAATCCCCGCGTAAGAAGCCGTTCCTGAGCAGCGCCATTCCGAGCAGCATGAGGCCCAGCGTTTCGACAAATCCGACGACGATCATGAAGAGGGGGCCGGCGAGCCCATCCTTGGCACGCTGCGCAAAGGCGTCAGCCCAGGTGCCGCGATAGGCCGCGACTTCCCGTGCGATGTCCTTCGACCCGGGCTCACCGAATGCCGCGCGCATTTCCGCGGCCGCCTCGACGAGGTCCGCTGGTGCGCCCGGACGTGCGACCACGGCTTCCAGAACGAACGCGCTTGCCATGACCAGGGTCCAGACGACGAAGCTCGTGACGAACAGGCCGATCGCCCATTTGACGAGATCGTCAGCCGGCTTTCGCACGAACGCGAGCGCGACCATCCCGGTGAGCGCGTAGAGCGTCAGAATGTCGCCGAACCAGATCAGCCAATAGTGGAGCAGGCCGAAAACGAGCAGCCAGACCATGCGGCGCACATGGACCTGTGCGCCGCGCTGGCCGCTCCGCTCGGCACTGTCGATGACGAGCAGCATCGATGCGCCGAACAGCAGCGAGAACAGGCCCCGCATCTTACCTTCGACGAGCACGAAGGTGATCGCCCAGGCCCAAAGATCGGCTGGCCCCTCGAGTCCCCAGGCGCGCGGCTGGAAATACGCCGCCTGCGGCATCGCGAAGGCGAGGATGTTCATAAGCAGGATGCCCATGACGGCGACTCCGCGCACCGCGTCGAGCGTGACGAGGCGGTCCTGGCTCACTGACCGAGCTTTGTGATCAGCGCTTGCGCGGCGGCCGGATTGCGAACTTTCGCGCCGGAAATGAAGAAAACGAAGACATCGCGGTCGCCCATGGTCCAGCCACGCGCCCTGTCCGCCCAAGCGTCGAGCGCGCCATCGTCGTAACCGGTCTCGATCCCCTCGACCGCACGTTGCAGGCGGGCGTAGGCGAAGTCGGCGGTCGGCTCGTCAATCTCGGGGAATTCGTCGCTGTCGGCGAAGACGATCGCCATGTTGCGCGCCTTGGCGAGCGCGTAGAACGCAGTGTCACGAAAGCTCTCGTGGCGCGGTTCGAGCACGTGGCGCAGCGGCACGCCGTCCTGCGTATCGGGAATAAGGTCGAGGAACGCTGCGAAATCGTCCCGGTCGAAGCGCTTGGTCGCGGCGAACTGCCACAGGATCGGACCCAACCGGTCGCCAAGCTCGGTAAATCCCTGCTCCAGAAAGGTCCGGACAGAATCGCCGCCCTCGGCCAGGGCCTTGCGCGCGGTCGCGTAGCGCGACGCCTTCAGACTGAACTGGAATCCGTCGGGCACCGCCTTCGCCCAGTTGGCGTAGCTTGCGGGCTTCTGCCGCCCATAATAGGTCGCGTTGATCTCGATCGCGGTCAGGTGCTGCCCCGCATATTCGAGCTCGCGTTTTTGCGGCAGGCCGTCGGGGTAGAACACCCCGCGCCACGGCTCGTAGGTCCAGCCGCCGATGCCGACGCGGATCACAGCCAGCTCGCGATCTGGTCGAGCGGCTTCTTGATTGTGGCATGGACCGGGATCGTCGCGTCGGGCGTAGCGTGGCCGACGACGACGATCATCACCGGCTTTTCGCTGGCGGGGCGGCGGCAGAGGCGGTTGAGAAACCGCATCGGGTTGGGCGTGTGCGTCAGCGTCGCCAGCCCCGCCATGTGGAGCGCGGCGAGGAGAAAGCCGGTGGCGATGCCGACGCTTTCGGTGACATAGTAATTCTGCTTCGCGTCACCGGGGTTTAGCCCGCCCTTACGCTGGCCGAAGATGACGATCAGTGCTGGTGCCGCCTCCAGATAGGCCTTGTCATCGTCGGTGCCGAGCGGGGCGAGCGCCTCCAGCCATTCCTTCCCCGCCTTGCCCGCATAAAAGTCCCGCTCGTCGACCTCCGCCTCGCGCCGGATTTCGACTTTGAGCGCGGGCGATGTCACGACCGCGAAATGCCAAGGCTGGTGGTTCGCCCCCGAAGGCGCAGTCCCTGCTGCCAGGATCGCCGCCTCGATCGTTTCTCGCGGCACTGGCGCGTCGCCGATGAAGCGGCAGGTGCGGCGGGTCTTGATCTGCTCGTAAAAGGCGCGCGCAGCAGCGATGCGCGCGGCATCGGTCAGGTTGGGATAGGGAATCCACGGGGCGTGCGCATGCGGGGTCATGGCGCTTGTCACCCGCCCATCAGCGCGGGGAAGAAGCCTTGGTGTGCGGCGCGGAGGGTGGCGAGGGGGATGTCCTGCCCGCCGCCGCGACCGATCATGTCGAAGCTTAGAACGTCGCCGCAGGTTTGTCCGAGCGGGATCGAGAAGAGGCTTGCCTCGGTCGCGCGGGCGCGCACCGTTGCCGCGTAGCGTGTCGTTACGATCATGCGCCCCTGATCTTCGCCGAACAGCATGGCGGCAGGGTTGGCGATCTGTGGCACGACGTGCACGACCGCGCCGATGTTGCCCGCCAGCGCCATTTCGGCGATCGCCACGGCGGCGCCACCATCGGCGCAATCATGCACGGCGGTCACGAGGCCCTCGGAGATCAGCGCGCGGATCAGGTCGCCCAGCCGTCGCTCGGCGGCGAGATCGACTGGCGGCGGCGGGCCGTCCTCGCGCCCGTGCAACTCGCGCAGCCAGACCGACTGACCGAGATGACCGACGGTGTGGCCAAGGATGACGATATCCTCGCCTTCAGCCTTGAACGCGACCGTCGTGCTCTTCCGCCAATCCTTCAGCAACCCCACCCCGCCAATCGCGGGCGTCGGCAGGATCGCGCTTCCTCCACCCGTCGCCTTGCTCTCGTTGTAGAGGCTGACGTTCCCGCTCACGATCGGGAAGTCCAAAGCACGGCAGGCGTCGGCCATGCCTTCGAGGCAGCCGACGATCTGCGCCATGATCTCGGAGCGCTGCGGGTTGGCGAAGTTGAGGCAGTTGGTGACCGCAAGCGGGGTCGCGCCGACGGCCGACAGGTTCCGATAGGCTTCCGCGATCGCCTGCTTGCCGCCCTCATAGGGGTCGGCATAGCAATAGCGCGGGGTGCAGTCGGTGGTGATCGCAAGCGCCTTGTCGGTGCCGTGGATGCGCACGACTGCCGCGTCGCCGCCGGGTGGCTGGACGGTGTTCCCGCCGACCTTCTGGTCGTACTGTTCCCAAATCCAGCGGCGCGAGGCGATGTCGGGGCTGGCCATCAGCTTCAGGAGATCGGCCGCGATGTCGGTGCTTTCGGGAACGTCGCCGAGTGGCTTGACCTGCGCCCATGCCTTGTAGTCTTCGCGGCTCATCGCAGGCCGGTCGTAAAGCGGCGCGTCATCGGCAAGCGGGGCCAGCGGAATGTCGGCGACGACCTCGCCATGATGCTCGAGCACCATGCGCCCCGTGTCGGTCACCTCGCCGATCACCGCAAAGTCGAGTTCCCACTTGCGGAAGATCGCCTCGGCTTCGCCCTCGCGGCCGGGCTTCAGCACCATCAGCATGCGCTCCTGCGATTCCGAGAGCATCATCTCGTAGGCGGTCATGCCGGTCTCGCGCTGCGGCACCTTGTCCATCACCAGCCGGATGCCAGCGCCGCCCTTCGACGCCATCTCGACGCTCGAGGAGGTCAGCCCTGCCGCGCCCATGTCCTGGATCGCGACGATCGCGTCGGTCGCCATCAGTTCGAGGCACGCCTCGATCAGCAGCTTTTCGGTAAAGGGGTCGCCGACTTGCACCGTTGGGCGTTTCTCCTCGGCATCCTCGCCAAAATCGGCCGAAGCCATCGTCGCGCCGTGGATGCCGTCGCGGCCGGTCTTGGAGCCGACGTAGACGATCGGATTGCCGACGCCGGTCGCGGCCGAATAAAAGATTCTGTCCGCGTCTGCGATGCCCACCGTCATCGCGTTGACGAGAATATTGCCGTCGTAAGCGGGATGGAAATTCACCTCGCCGCCCACCGTCGGCACGCCGACGCAATTGCCATAGCCGCCGATCCCCGCAACGACGCCCGCAATCAGATGCTTCATCTTGGGGTGGTCGGGCGATCCGAAACGCAGCGCGTTCATGTTCGCGATCGGTCGCGCGCCCATCGTGAACACGTCGCGCAGGATGCCACCCACGCCCGTGGCCGCGCCCTGATAGGGCTCGATGTAGCTGGGGTGGTTGTGGCTTTCCATCTTGAAGATCGCGGCTTGCCCGTCACCGATATCGATGACGCCCGCATTCTCGCCCGGCCCGCAGATCACCCACGCTGCAGTGGTCGGCAGCTTCTTCAAGTGGATGCGCGACGATTTGTAGCTGCAATGCTCGGACCACATGACGGAGAAGATGCCGAGTTCGGTCAGGTTCGGCTCGCGTCCCATCGCGTGAAGCACGCGGTCGTATTCTTCGGGAGACAGGCCGTGTTCGGCGACGATTTCGGGCGTGATCGCGGTCATGCGAGCGCCTGTAGCAGCCCGCGCCGCTCAGGCAACGAACTCCGCCGCGTCGGGAATACGGCCGAACGCGATGCTGGTCCCGATACGGTCGGACCGGCCGCCGGTCTGGGGGCCGAGCATGACCGCGTTGCGCCCGAATCGCGTGTTGAGTCGGTCCATCGCGCGGCTGAGCGCCTCGGTCCGCGTGGCGCGGGCGAGCTCGTGGTCGGGGTCGAGCCGTTCGAACAGCGAGCCCTGTTCGCCTGCCACCGGCGCAATGTTGGCAAGGGTCACGCCGACCATGCGCAGCCGAAACCCGCCGGGGCGCACCGATCCGGCAGCGACCAGACGCGGCCAAATCTCGTCGAGCGCCTTCACGATCCGGAACGAGTCCTGCGTCGCGGGCAGCTTGACGCTGGTGTTCCATTTTCCACGAACCCCGTTCGCGTCCGGCTCCCAGCGGACGTGCAGGATCAGGAGACGCGCGGCCGAATCCTTTGCGCGCAATCGCGCTGCGGCCTTCATTGTGAGGCGGCGCGCGACCAGACGCGCCGCGTCCTGCCCGCGGTTCTTCGGCGCAAGGACGTGGCTGTGCCCGACGGTGCGTTCCTGCGTGCGCTTTTCGGGCAGGTCCACGCCGTGAAGCGCAAACCACAGCCGGTCGCCATCGCGCCCGCCCCATGCCGAACCCGCATCGACAGGCCGCCGCGCAACGAGCTGCGCGATGTCGTTGATGCCGGCCTTTGCCAGCCGCGCCTTCATCTTGGCACCGATCCCCGCAATGTCGGTCAGTTGCAGTCCGTACAGCCGCTCGGGCAGGTCGCGCGCCTCTAGCACCACGAGGCCGTCGGGCTTCATCATATCGGATGCCAGCTTTGCGAGCAGCCGGTTCGGCGCGACACCGATCGAGCAGGACAGCCATTCGCCGACGTTCGCGCGGATTCCCGCCTTGATCCGCGCGGCGAGCGCCCTCACCTCCGCCGCACCGTTCTCGTTGTCGAGCAGGCGGCAGGCGACCTCGTCGATCGAGCAGACTTTTGTGACGGGCACGTGCCGCTCGATCTCGGCAACGATGCGGTTGTGGTAGTCGACATAAAGCGCGTGGCGGGGCGACACGATCTGAAGATCGGAGCACATCCGCTTCGCCTCCCAGATCGGCGTGCCAGTCGAGATGCCGTAGCGTTTCGCCTCGTAACTGGCGGCGATCGCGACGGTCGTGTCGACACCTGCTGGTGCGATTGCGACCGGCCGGCCGCGCAGCTCGGGTCGCTCCTGCTGTTCGACCGACGCGAAATAGGCGTTCAGATCGAGGAACAGCCAGCGCAACGGGCGGGGCGGTAGGTTCATAGCGTGGAACATAGCACGAACTCATGCGAGTCGCGAAGAGGGTGCTTGGCCAGGCCAAGCATCTCTTGCTTGTGACGTGCGGCTCGCGTGGTAGCAGGCACTGATGGCTATCGTTCCCGATCCCCTCTCGCTCATTGGCAATACCCCGCTCGTGCGGCTGAAGGGGCCGAGCGATGCGGCGGGCTGCGACATCCTCGGCAAGTGCGAGTTCGCAAATCCCGGTGCGAGCGTGAAGGACCGCGCGGCGCTGTTCATCGTGGAGGATGCCGAGGCGAACGGCACGCTCAAGCCTGGTGGAACGCTGGTCGAGGGAACTGCAGGCAACACCGGGATCGGCCTCGCGCTCGTCGCCAATGCGAAGGGCTACCGGACGATCATCGTCATGCCTGAGACGCAGAGCCGCGAGAAGATGGATACGCTACGCGCGCTCGGGGCCGAACTGATCACGGTGCCTGCCGCGCCATATTCGAATCCCTGCCATTTTGTGCACCAGTCGCGGCGCATCGCCGGGGAGACGCCGGGTGCGATCTGGGCCAACCAGTTCGACAATATCGCGAACCGCCGCGCGCACATCGTCGGGACAGCGGAGGAAATCTGGGCGCAGACGGACGGGCGCATCGACGGGTTCACTTGCGCGGTGGGGACGGGCGGAACGCTCGCGGGCGTAGGCATGGGTTTGAAGGCGAAGCGCGACGACATCGTCATCGCACTTACCGATCCGCACGGGGCGGCGCTCTACAGCCATTACGCTTGCGGCGAGTTGAAGGGCGAGGGCACGTCCTACGCAGAGGGCATTGGGCAGGGGCGGATCACCGGAAATCTGGAAGGCGCGCCGGTCGATACGCAATTTCGCATTTCGGATGTGGAAGGGCTCGACTGGGTCGCGCGATTGCTGCGTGAAGAGGGGCTGTGTCTCGGCCTGTCGAGCGGCATCAACGTCGCGGGCGCGGTGGCGCTCGGCCGCCAGCTGGGGCCGGGAAAGACGGTCGTGACGATCCTGTGCGACACGGGCTTTCGCTATCTGTCCTCGCTCTACAACCGCGACTGGCTCGAGAAGAAGGGTCTGCCGGTCTTCGATTGGCTTTGACCCCTTGGCGGAGTCACCGTGCTGACATAGAATGCGCGGCGATGGTCGCACCCGTCACCGAAGAATTCGAACAGTCCGCCAAGGCGAGCGAGCGCATGCAGCGCGTGCGGGTTGGCGTGACCGGGCTTGCCGCCGTGGTGCTCGTCGTCGCAGTCGCCACCGCAATCGGCAGCGGGGTTCGGCAGAGCGCCGACAACGCCGCTGCCATTTCACCGCCGCCGGTTGTTGCCACTGTCGACAAGCCGGTCAACGCGACCGAAGAGCCAACCGAACCGCTTGCCCAGCTTGGCGCCGCCCCCGGCACGGTGGCCGACGAAGCAGACGCGACGTCCACGCCAGCCAAGTAACGGCGAGGCAGAGGCCAACCGACATACGTGAACAAAACACGAATACTTAAGCTGTTCATCGTCATTTCCCAACATTTCCCAATTTTTCCCATTGCTGCCCATCGAGTCGCTTGATACGTCGTGGCTCTACAAGGGCGGGGTTCACCTGACGCGAGTCGCGGATAACCGGACGGCAGTGAGGGCTGCTTTCCGGCGCGCTGGTGCTTTGTCCGAAGGGGAAGCGGGTTGAACGGCGAGCGCGAATTATATCAGGGCTATGCGCTGCAGGCGGTCGACAAAAAGGGTCGCCTCGCAATCCCCAACCGACTCCGCGACGCGCTGACCGCCAATTCGGGCGAGCGAATCCTGACCATCGGCGACGAAACCGGCATGCCGTGCATGGTCGCGTACGATCGCCCCTGGGCCAAATTGCTCAAGGCGCGGTTGGAGGCTGACTACACCCGCGCGAAGGACCGCGGCGAGGGCATCGCCCGCGCGCAGGACGCGCTCAGCAATTTCGGCAATGTCGATGAAGTCGGCTTCGACGAAGCGGGCCGCTTCATTCTGCCGCGCTACGTCATCGGCGAGCTTGGGCTTGAGGACTATGTGTTCTTTGCAGGCGCCGGCGACGTCTTCCACCTTTGGAATCCGCGGAAGCTGATCGCTGACGCCGACGCGCCGGAAGGCACCAAGAAGCGCTGCCTGTTCGAAATGCGCGAGCGGGGCATCGCATGAGCGCGCCACACACCCCCGTGCTGCGCGACGAAGTCGTCGCCGCCCTGGCGCCTGCGCCCGGCGAAACGCATATCGACGGCACCTATGGCGCGGGCGGGTATTCGGAGGCGATTCTTGCGCGCGGCGCGAGGGTCGTTGCGTTCGACCGCGATCCGGACGCAGTCGCGGCGGCCAAGGCGCGCGAGGGGCTGACGCTGGTCGCCGACCGCTATTCGACGATGGACCGGGTTGGCGAAGCGGATGGTGTGACGCTCGATCTGGGTGTCTCGTCGATGCAGCTCGATCGGGCAGAGCGCGGGTTCTCGTTCCAGGCCGACGGGCCGCTCGACATGACGATGGAGCGCACGCGGCCGAACGCGGCGGACTTCCTCAACACGGCGAGCGAAGCCGAGATCGCCGACACCATCTACACGCTTGGTGACGAGCCCAAGTCGCGGCGCATCGCGCGTGCGATCGTCGAGGCGCGTCCTTTGGAGACGACCGGCCAGCTTGCGAACGTCGTACGCCGCGCGGTCGGGCACAAGCCGCACGAGAAGAAGGATCCGGCAACGCGGACGTTTCAGGCGATCCGCATGCACGTGAACCGGGAACTCGGCGAACTCGAGGACGGGCTTGCCGCCGCCGAGCGCATCCTGAAGCCCGGCGGGCGCATCGCGGTGGTGACCTTTCACAGCCTCGAGGACCGGATCGTCAAGACCTTCCTCCGCCGTCGCTCGGGCACGATGCCCTCGGGTTCGCGCCATGCGCCCGAAGTCGCGCAAGGCCCGCTGCCGACGTTTGAGGCAGTGGCAAAGCCTGTGCGTCCGTCCGAAGCCGAAGTCGCGCGCAATCCGCGTGCGCGCTCGGCCACGCTGCGCGCCGCGCGGCGCACCGCCAATCCCGCCTGGAGTTCTTTGGAAGGAGCCAAAGCATGATCGCACAGCGTTTCCGTGCGCTCGGATGGGTCGCT